>Ga0065721_10003726_pt1 | contig 151757 bp, 153 predicted proteins | sample Mesricmetagenome_FD_59108 | JGI IMG/M metagenome (GOLD analysis project Ga0065721, IMG submission 59108) | Mesophilic microbial community from rice straw/compost enrichment Sample: eDNA_1 v2 (version 2) | ecosystem: Engineered > Solid waste > Grass > Composting > Bioreactor | place: USA...
AGAACTGCGGACGGTAGTTCGTGAAGAACGGCGTATGACGGCCGCCTTCTTCCTTCGTCAGGATGTAGGCTTCTGCCTTGAACTTCTTGTGCGGCTTGACCGAACCCGGCTTGCACAGGATCTGGCCACGCTCGACGCCGTCACGGTTCACACCGCGGATCAGGGCGCCGATGTTGTCGCCGGCCTGGCCCTGGTCGAGCAGCTTGCGGAACATTTCAACGCCGGTCACCGTCGTCTTCGTCGTCGGACGGATGCCGACGATCTCGACTTCTTCACCAACCTTGATCACGCCACGCTCGACGCGGCCCGTCACAACCGTACCACGGCCCGAGATCGAGAACACGTCTTCGATCGGCATCAGGAACGGCTGGTCGATCGGACGCTCAGGCGTCGGGATGTAGCTGTCGACAGCTTCCATCAGCGCGCGGATGGCGTTCTCGCCGATTTCCTTGTTGGAATCTTCCAGAGCAGCAAGCGCCGAGCCCTTGATGACCGGAATGTCGTCGCCCGGGAAGTCGTAGGACGACAGAAGTTCGCGAACTTCAAGCTCGACGAGCTCGAGAAGCTCGGCGTCGTCAACCTGGTCAACCTTGTTGAGGAACACGACAATCGCCGGAACGCCAACCTGACGGGCCAGCAGGATGTGCTCGCGGGTCTGCGGCATCGGGCCATCAGCAGCCGAGCAAACCAGGATCGCGCCGTCCATCTGCGCCGCACCGGTGATCATGTTCTTGACGTAGTCGGCGTGGCCGGGGCAGTCGACGTGCGCATAGTGGCGGTTCGCCGTCTCATACTCGACGTGCGCCGTCGAGATGGTGATGCCGCGAGCCTTTTCTTCCGGCGCAGCGTCGATCTGGTCGTACGCCTTGAACTCGCCGAAGTACTTCGTGATCGCTGCCGTCAGCGACGTCTTGCCATGGTCAACGTGGCCGATCGTGCCAATGTTTACGTGCGGCTTCGTGCGCTCAAACTTACTCTTTGCCATTTGAATGCTTCCTACTGGTCGAAATAAAGTTGACCCGGCGAACCGGTTTGGTCCCGCCGTTTAAGGCTTTCGCACCGAATGCGCAAGAGCTATTTGCAAGCCCCGCCCTGCCCTCGCGCGGAGGTATGTCCACCGAATACAAAAGGGTCAAACGCAACGATCTGTCGGGTGCCACGATAATCTTCCGGCCAGCAGCATGAAGACCGGATAAAGCGCGCATCGTGACAGCTAGCGGACGCGGCAGACTGGCAGAGACGAACAGCAGAGCCGCGCAGAGAGGTTACTCTGACACGCACTCTGAAACGAGCGGAACGCGTTATAGCTAAGTGATTAAGAGCATTGGAGCGGGTAGCGGGAATCGAACCCGCGTATTCAGCTTGGAAGGCTGCTGCTCTACCATTGAGCTATACCCGCGGTGTTCGATCCGAGAACGAATGGTGGAGAGAGTTGGATTTGAACCAACGTAGGCGAAGCCAACGGATTTACAGTCCGTCCCCTTTAACCACTCGGGCATCTCTCCAGTCTTTCGTCCGGATCAAGCGACCAAGCTTTTCAGTCGAGACCGAGGCGCCGACGCCCCTCGATCTGGGGCGGGTATATGACGGCCCTCTCCCCTCATGTCAACACGATGGAGAGCGAAACTTTCAATTTTTTCATCAGCCGGAAATCGCGCCGTCCTCGCTTCGGCTCTATCGCCCGTGACTGCCGGACGGTATAAGGCCGCATGGCAAAAGATACGAAAAACGACAGAACCGCCCGCGACACCCACTACGCGACGCTGCGCCGCCAGGTGCGGGACGCCAAGCGCGAACGCGGCGAGATTCCGACACCGGCACCGAAGCGCAAATCAGTCGCATCGAGCAAATGGACGCCGCCGAAACTCGCACCCGAGCAGGTCTATCTCTACGGTCTGCACACCGTCCGCGCCGCGCTCGACAATCCGCAACGCCAGATCATCAAGCTTTCAGCCACCCAGAACGGGCTCGCCCGGCTGGAGATCGGCGAACCCGGCACCCTGTCCTATCCGGTCGAGATCGTCTCGCCGCAGGATATCGACAAGGTACTCGGGCCGGAGGCGATCCATCAGGGCGTGATGCTGGAGACGCGGCCGCTACCGGTGCGGCGCCTTGAGGCGCTCAAGGAAAGCCCGCTGATCCTCGTGCTCGACCAGGTGACCGACCCGCATAATGTCGGAGCAATCATGCGCTCGGCGGTCGCCTTCGACGCCGGCGCCGTCATCACCACGCAGCGCCACAGTCCGACGGAATCGGGCGTGCTGGCGAAATCGGCCTCCGGTGCACTGGAATTGATTCCCTACATCCAGGTGACGAATCTTGCCGACGCACTCGGCGAATTGCACCGACTCGGTTTTTTCTCGGTCGGACTCGATTCGGAGGGGCCGGCACCGATGGAAGGAACGCTTCAGGGCGACCGCATCGCGCTCGTTCTGGGTTCCGAGGGCAAGGGGCTACGACAGAAGACGCGCGAAACCGTCAACGCCTTGGCTCGCCTCGACATGCCAGGGGCGATCAAGTCGCTCAACGTCTCGAACGCTGCGGCGATCGCGCTCTACGCTACCCGTCAGCATCTCGCAAAAAAGCTCGCACACTCGACGGGTGAAGCACCCGGCTGATGTATACCCCAGTGCTGCATAGCCTCGAGCACGCGCCAGCCATCATCCCATCCTGAACGAAACACGGCCGTGGGCTCCCCTCCGCCGACCGGATGCAATCAGGCGAGCGTAACGGTGCGAGACCGGCTGACCGCCAGATAGCCGAGGCCGATGAAGGCGATGAGCACGATGCCCTGGACGGCCGCGAAAGGCGGTTCGTTGCCGTTCGGTGCGAGCCCGTTCAGGGTGTCCACCTTGAGGAACGCCTGCACGATCAGAACGAAGACGTTGAAGTAAAGCGAGGCCACCGAACAGATTACAAAAATCGGACGCCATCGGCCGGCAAGATGGGCGCCGTAAAGCGCGATGACAGCTCCCGCGAGCAGTACCGATGTAATGATGCCCACCGCGATCGCCGGGGTGAAGCCGCTGAACGGGAAGAGGAATCCCGTCAACACCGTCGCGATCGTGCTCGCCAGGAACAACGCCGTCCAGCGGGAACGCAATTCCGAACGCAACCAACCCAGCATCGCGACGAAGCCCGTCGCGATGCCGATGAAGCTGAGAATGACATGAAACAAGGTGAAAGGCGTCAGTCCGAAGATCATCTTGAAGCTCCGTCAAAATGCCGCCGCCGCAGTAAGCGCCTCTTCAGTGGAATTGTAAATTGTCAGGACCGGCGCCCGTCCCGTGGAGAGATGCCATCTTGCTTCCGCAATCATGGTTAACACTCCTTCAACGGTCGGGGGATATGCTGGGAACCGAAGTCGTCGCTTGCCCGTTTCAGGGTACGCAACCGGAGGAACAAACATGCTCACGCTGCTTACCGCTCTCAAGGACCGCATGACCATCGAGGGAGACGATACCGGAACCTACGCCGACGGAGCGATCCCGATGCCGATGGCCGAACTCCGCGGCGAGCGGGGTTCCGAAAACGGATATCGCCAGCAGTTCCTGCGCGACTACGGCAAGCAACGTCCGCTGCCTACCGCCGCCCTCGGATACGTCTGACGCGGCCAGCCCTTCTAATTTTCTATCGAACACATTCGTCCGCGCCCTTCGGCGCGGACGAATGTGTTTTATGACTGTCTGTCCTTGGCTATCCACAGAACCTGTAGTACAGGTTTGAAAAAGTCATAGGACAGTCGTGAGCGAACATCCCTCCTCCCACGCCCCCTCCGGCGATCTCGTCACCGGTGCGGTTGCGCATATTTCAAGCCTCATTCGTGACAGCGAGTTGAAGCCGGGCGATCGCCTGCCCTCCGAGGCAGCACTCAGCAACGAGCTGAAAGTTTCTCGAACGGTCGTTCGCGAGGCGCTTCGTTCCCTCGCAGCACTCCGCCTCATCGACCTCGGCGCAGGAAAGCGACCCACGGTCGCCACGCTCGATGATTCTTCGATGGCGATGACCTTTCGTCACGGCCTGTTTACGGAACAGATCGACATCCAGCAGCTTTTTGACGCGCGCCGGACAATCGAGGCTCGGACCGCCACCCTAGCGGCCCTGCGGCGCACCGATCGCGAGGCCGGAGAAATCCTGCGCCACGCAAAGGCCATGCAAGGCGCGCTGCACCGTCCTGCTGTGGTGATGGAACACGATCTTGCGCTCCATCTCGAGATAGCCCGCGCCTCGCGCAATCCGGTGTTGTCGCTGATCATCGGCGCCATTGAAGGCGTAGTCGTCGACACCTGGCCAATCGGCTGGAAGAGCCGCACGAGTGATGCGGAGCGCGAAGCGATGAACCGGCTGCATCTGGAGATCGCCCAGGCGATCGCCGATTCCGATCCGCAGGCCGCAGCCCATCTGATGAACCGGCATTTCGACGAGAGCCTGAAGGCGCTCGCCGCCGCCGGCCTGCTTTGACATCCCCAACGGAGTTCCCATGAAAATCACCCGCCTCGAAACCGTTCGCGTGACCGAACGTGCCAACCTGCTCTGGCTGCTGGTCCACACCGACGAGGGCATCACAGGGCTCGGCGAAACGTTCTTCGGGGCCGAAACCGTCGAAGCATACATTCACGAATATATCGCGCCGCGCGTCATCGGTCGCGACCCGCTGGAGATCGACCGGCTTGCCTCCGATCTGGTCGGTTATGTCGGCTTCCGATCCTCAGGTGCCGAAGTCCGCGGCAACTCGGCCTTCGACATCGCGCTCTGGGATCTGTTCGGCAAGGTGACCGGTCAGCCGATCGCGCAACTGCTTGGCGGCTTCACCCGCCGGGAGATCCGCACCTACAACACCTGCGCCGGCACCGAATACATCAAGAAGGCCACCGGCCAGACGACGTCCAACTACGGGCTTTCGACAAGCAAGGAGTATGACGATCTGAACGGTTTCCTGCATCGCGCCGACGAACTGGCGCTGTCGCTGCTCGAGGAAGGCATCACGGCGATGAAGATCTGGCCGTTCGACGCAGCGGCGGAAAAGACCCGCGGCCAGTACATTTCCATGCCCGACCTCAAGGCCGCCATCAAACCGTTCGAGAAAATCCGTCAAGCGGTCGGCGACAAGATGGACATTATGGTCGAGTTCCACTCGATGTGGCAGCTCCTGCCCGCCATCCAGATCGCCAAGGCGCTGACTCCTTACCAGACCTTCTGGCACGAGGACCCGATCAAGATGGATAGCCTGTCGAGCCTCAAGCGCTACGCGGAGGCCTCGCCCGCGCCGATTTCGGCCTCGGAAACGCTCGCCACCCGCTGGGGTTTTCGCGATTATCTGGAAACCGGAGCGGCCGGCGTGGTCATGCTCGATATCTCCTGGTGCGGCGGCCTGTCGGAGGCACGCAAGATCGCCTCGATGGCGGAGGCCTGGCACCTGCCGGTCGCCCCTCACGATTGCACAGGCCCTGTCGTCCTCTGCGCTTCGACCCATCTTTCGCTCAACGCGCCGAATGCCCTGGTGCAGGAAAGCGTACGCGCCTTCTACCGCACATGGTATCGCGACCTCGTCACGGCGCTCCCCGAGGTCAAGAACGGCATGATCACCGTGCCGCCCGGTCCGGGGCTCGGCATGGAACTCAATCCGGAGCTGGATCGCGCATTCACAGTAAGCCGCCGGATTTCCGACGCCACCACCGTATGAAACATTGAAAGAGACAAAAGGATACAGACTTCCAATGGCCACCAACACAACCGACACGACGGCGGCGCCACACGGTCTCAGCGCCTTCGCAGGCCCGGCGATCATGCTGCTCGGCATGCTGATGTTCGCGCTCAACGATGCCATGGGGAAATGGCTCGTCGCCAGCTACGGTCTGGGCCAGGTGGTGCTGATCCGCACCATCGCTGCCCTGCTCATCCTGGCGCCCTTCCTGTGGCGCGCCGGTTGGAAGCCGATCGCCGAAGCCGAGCGGCCGCTGATGCAGGCCGCCCGTGTGCTGTTCTCGACCATGGAAGTGTTCTGCTTCTACTACGCGGTCATGTACCTTCCGCTGGCCGACGTCATGACCTTCTGGCTCGCGGCGCCCATCTATGTGGCTGCCGCTTCGCCGCTACTGCTTGGCGAAAAGGTCGGCTGGCGTCGTTGGACGGCGATCTTCGTCGGCTTCGTCGGCGTCATCATCACGCTGGAGCCGTCGAGCGCGATGTTCACCACGCCGGCGATCATCTCTCTCGTGGGTACGCTCGCGTTCGCCTTCATGCTGCTCTCCGGCCGCAGCCTGCGTGGAACGCCGGACAAGACCCTCGTTCTGTTCCAGCTTCTCGGCGCCGGCCTGGCCGGACTGGCCTTCGCGCCGTTCGACTGGTCGCCGATTGCCTCTCCGAGCGAACTCGGGCTGCTCTGCCTGCTCGGCGTCGTCGCCATGGGTGCCCACATGCTGGTGAACCGTGCACTCAAGATCTCCGATGCCGCCACCGTCGCTCCCCTGCAGTACACGCTGCTCCTCTGGGCAATCGTCTTCGGCTGGATGTTTTTCGGCGATGTTCCGCGCGGGACCATGCTGCTCGGCGCGGTCCTGATCGTCGGCTCCGGCATGTTCATCTTCTTCCGCGAACAGCAGTTGAAGAAGCGCGACGCCGTTCTCCCGTCCGTTCCGGAGTGACAGGAACCGCGGGCTCAGTTGCAACGGAGCCCGCAACATTCACACCAATAAAGAAGCCCGCAACGGAATACCGTTGCGGGCTTTTCTTTGCGGTCCCGGCGCCGACGCCGGCGCCTGGGAGATTACTTGCGGATCTCGGCCAGCTCGGCGAGGATCGCGTCGACAACGTCGGCGCCGATCTCAGCCTTGTGCTTTTCGTAGACGACCATCGACTTCTCGCGGATACGAACCTGCTCTTCCGGCGACAGCGCATTCACTTCGAGGCCAGCAGCCTTGATCTTCTCCAGCGACTGCTTGTTGAGGTCGGCGATAACCGAACGCTCGACGTCGCGGCCGACAATGGCGCACTCACGCAGAGCAGCCTGCTCTTCCGGGGTATAGGTGTCGAAGATCGCCTTCGAGAACAGGAAGAGGAACGGCGTGTAGGCGTGGTTGGTCTCGGTGATGTACTTCTGCACTTCGAAGAACTTCGAGGTGTCGATCGTCACGTAGGGGTTTTCCTGGGCGTCGATCGTCTTCGTCTCCAGAGCCGAGAACACTTCGCCGAAAGCCATCGGAGTGGCGTTCGCGCCGAGGTTCTGGAAGGTGTCGAGGAAGATGTTGTTCTGCATCACGCGGACCTTGAGGCCCGAGAAGTCTTCCCACTTGGTAACCGGACGAACAGAGTTCGACAGGTTACGGAAGCCGTTTTCCCAGTAAGCAAGGTTGACGAGGCCAACTGCCGCCAGCTTCTCGTTGATCATCTCGCCGAACTTGCCGTCGAGAACCTTGTAGGCCTCTTCAGCATTGGCAAACAGGAACGGCAGGTCGAATACGCCGAGCGCCGGCTCGATGCCGACCAGCGGAGACGACGAGGTGACGACGGCTTCCTGAACGCCCGAGCGCAGAGCCTGGGTAGCCTGAAGGTCGCCGCCGAGCGCGCCGCCCCAGAAGGCGGTCAGCTTCAGCTTGCCGCCGGTCTTGTCGTCGAGGCACTTCTGCATGGCTTCGATACCGTTACCAACCGGGTGGTCGGCATTGATACCGTTCGACACGCGAATGTTGCGGTCGTTGTACTGGGCAAAAGCCGGAGCCGACGCAGAAACGGCGAAGGCGATGGCGGTGGTGGCGAGTAGCAGTTTTCTCATAGGGTCCTCCCGTGGATGGTTAAGTGAGAAAGTGGCTTAAACTCCCGTCATCGCAGCCATTGGGCGGGCACGATAACGATCTCCGGAAACAGCACGAACAGCATCAGCACGATGGTCTGGGCGATCAGGAACGGTACGATCCCGGTCACGACCTTGCCGAGCGGTACGCGCCCAACACCGCTGACGACATTGAGCACAACGCCAACAGGCGGAGTGATCAGACCGATGCAGCAGTTCATAACAAACATGACGCCGAAATAGACAGGATCGATACCAGCCTGCTTGATGATCGGCATCAGCACCGGCGTCAGGATCAGGATGCTCGGGGTCAAATCGAGCGCCGTGCCGACGATCAGAATGAGGATCATGATGGCGAACATCAGAAGCTTTGGACGATCGATCAACGGTTCGATGTAACGGGTAATTTCGGCCGGAATGTTCGCGGCAGTAATCAGCCAGGCCGATACCAGGGCGGCGCAGACCAGGAACATGATGATCGCGGTGGTCTTTGCGGCCTGCAAGATGACGTGAGGCAGGTCACGCGGCTTCAGTTCGCGATAAATCACCACCCCGACAAAGAGAGCGTAGGCTGCGGCAACCACGGCGGCCTCAGTCGGCGTTACAACACCCATCTTGATGCCGCCAAGGATGATCACCGGCATGCCGAGCGCCCACAGCGCGCGGCTCGTTGCCCGCATGCGGTCTGCCATCGGCGCCTTCGGCAAGGGCTGGATGTTGTCCTTGCGCACAACAAGTTGCCAGGTGATGACAAGCGACAGCCCCATGACAATACCGGGCACGATACCGGCCATGAAAAGCTGTGTGATGGACACGTTTGCCGAAACGCCGAACACGATGAAGGCCATCGACGGCGGAATGACCGGCGCGATGATACCGCCGGACGCGATCAGACCAGCCGAGCGCGGAACGTTGTAACCGGCCTTCGCCATCATCGGGATGAGGATCGCGGCAAGGGCAGCAGTATCGGCAGCCGCCGAGCCCGAAATACTGGCCATGATCACTGCGGCCATGATGGCAACGATGCCGAGACCGCCACGGATATGTCCGACGCAGGCGATAGCGAACTCGATGATGCGCTTGGACAGACCACCGGCGTTCATGAGTTCACCGGCAAGAACAAAGAACGGAATGGCAAGAAGCGTGAAGGTGTCTGCGCCAATGATCATGTTCTGAGCAATGATCTGGCTGTTGAACATCCCCATGTACCACATGAGGATCACGCCGCAGAACATCAGGGAGAATGCGACCGGAACGCCGATCGCCATAGCACCAATAAGGGAGCTAATGAAAACGAGAAGGGTCATCAGCCACGCTCCGCCAGATGTTCGATGGACAGGTTTTCGCCGGCGAAAGCAGCGATCTCATCTTCGGTCACGCGTCCCGTGAGAATGCGCACCAGTCGCTCAAGCGCGATGATGACGCAGCAACCGCCGGTGAAGAATCCGACGCCATAGACCCACGCCATGGAGAGACCAGTGACCGGGGCGCTCATGCTGGCGTTGATCGGCAGCTGCTTCCAGGTTCCCCAGAAGAACAGGACCGAAACACCGATGATCAGCAGGTTGCTGATGGCCATGCAGACGAGCCGACCTTTGCGCCCCATTAGAGCGACCAGGGTTTCAACACCCATATGTCCATATTCCCGAAAGCCGACGACCGCACCGATGAAGGTGAGCCAGACGAAGAAATAGCGCGCCAGTTCGTCGGATACCGTGAGGCCCGAGTTAAACGCATAACGCATGACGACGTTGACGAACACCATGACCGCCATGCCCGAGAGCAGGAAGATCAGGATTATCTCCAGGAGCTTATAAAAAAGGTCGATAATTCTTTGCATCGTTGTCTCCCTGCCTTCACAAGAGGCCGCGTTGGGCAAGGTTCTTCATAAGCGCGCCAACCCCAAAGGTCCACTCGGGGCAGGCATCGCTGCGGTCGACCCAGTTGATCAGGCGGCCAAGCGTTGGTGTGGAGATTTCCACACGATCGCCGATCTCGTGGGTAAAGCCCTGCCCGGCTCCGCGCCGGTCCTTGACCGGTGCGAACATGGTGCCGAGGAACAGAACGGCACCGTCGGGATATTGGTGATTGCGGTTGCGAAGTTGCGACACGAGGTTTTCCGGAGAGCGGCTGATAGCCTCCATCGGACTTTCGCCTTCCATCTCGAACCCGTCCTCTCCCTTGACCAGGAGAGACACACGCACCTTGCGCAGCACATCGATAGTGAAACGCTCGTCGAACAGACGAATGAACGGCCCGATCGAGCAGGAGGCGTTGTTATCCTTGGCCTTGCCCAGCAGCAGAGCCGAGCGGCCCTCGACGTCGCGCAGATTGACGTCGTTGCCGAGCGTCGCACCTAGGATCGTTCCGTCCGAACGTACGGCGAGTACGACTTCCGGCTCAGGATTGTTCCACTGCGAAATCGGGTGGATGCCGACGGTGGCGCCACAGCCGACGGCCGACATCGGCTGGGACTTCGTGAAGATTTCGGCATCGGGGCCGATGCCGACTTCGAGATACTGGGACCAGAGCCCCATGTCCTGCAGCAGCGCCTTTACCTTGGCCGCCTGCTCGGAGCCGGCGACGATGCCGCGCAGGCTGTCACCGAGCACGGGCGCCAGACGACCGCGGATTTCGAGCGCGCGGGAGGAATCACCCTTGACCTGCTCCTCGATCACGCGTTCCAGCATGCTATCGGCGAACGTGACCCCGGCCGCCTTGATCGCCTGAAGGTCGACCGGAGCCAGCAATTCACCAAGTTCGCCGGACAGGAAGTCGTCCAAGGAGCCGAGATCGGCAAGCTCCTTGGCGGAACGCAGACGCGCAGCGACGTCATCTATCTCCAAGAGGAAAGATGTAGTCGAGGCAATGGAAGAAAGATCGTAAAGATGCCCGTCGCGTACAAGCACGGGGCACGGGCCATTGGCAGCCTTCGACCAGACGCGACCAACTAGCAACGCCTCTCCGGCATCCTCCGGCAAAATAGCGGCAGCACGCAGCGAATGTCTGGAACTCAAGACCAGCCTCCCTTATGGTATTTTTCAAGGCCAGCCCGTCAGCCGCCTTGCCTCCTTGTCAGGATGTCTGACAACACAGCGAGTTTCTTAGTCGTACTTTTCCCGGCTGTCCAGCACCCAAAAATGTGCGTGCCTAAAAAACCGTTTTCAGACGACAAACCTTGTGCTCAATGGGTTTCCAGCGTCAGGCCGAGACGTCCGGCCGCCCCCTGCAGATGCCGCCTCATCGCCTCGCGCGCCTTGGCTGGATCGCCGCTTTTCACCGCGTCCCGCACCGCCACGTGCTCCGCAATGGTCACCTCCACGATTTCCTCGAGCACGGCGGTCGCCCGCGCGGCGTTGATGGCGAGGCTGATCCGTTCGGCGATGAAACCAATAAAAAGCTCGAAGTAGCTATTTTTCGTGCCGGCCGCGAGCGCCCGGTGAAAGGCCAGGTCGGCGACGATGCCCTGCTCGGTCCACTTGTCCGCACCGGTCATCTGCTCCAGCGTCGCGTCGAGCTTCCGCAGGTCGGCGGCATCGTGGTGAAGGGCTGCGAGCCCTGCCGCCTCGATTTCCAGCGGCACACGCAGTTCGAAGAGATCGCGGAAACTGGATCGATCGTGAAGGGCGTCCTGCTCGATGCGCAGGGATGAGCGCGCCGTCGGATCGGTGACGAAAGCGCCAACCCCCTGGCGTGTTTCGACCAGGCCTTCATTACGCAACTGCGCGATCGCCTCGCGGACGACGGACCGGCTCACGCCGAAACCCTTTGCCAGGACGTGCTCCGTCGGCAGCTTCTCGCCGGGACGAATGCGCCCTTCAGCGATGTCGCGCCCGATCTGTCCCGCGATCCGCGAAGGCAGATGCTCATTGCGCCTGAGCTGACCGAAATCCACCGACATGATTAGTGCTCCTCCCTTGAACCCCAGCCGGTTGTCTACGAATCGCCCGTGAAGTTCAATTGGCATCCGGGATTCATGGTGAAGGCCGGATCGATCGCGGTTTTCAGCGAAGTCAGCAGCTTACGGCGGACATCGGGCAGCCGCTCCGCGTAGTCGGCACGCTTGAGGCGACCAATGCCATGTTCGGCGCTGATCGAGCCGTTGTAACGATCGAGGACAAGATTGATCGCCTTCTTGGCCTTGTAGATCCGCTCCGCGCTCTCATCCTTCGGAAGACCGGAAGGCGGCAGCACGTTGAGGTGTACATTGCCATCGCCAACATGGCCGTAGGACACGCTGACGCAATCCGGAACCGCCTCGGTGACAGCGGCTTCCGCGTCGCGGACAAAATCGGCGAGACGCGACAGCGGGACCGAGATATCGGTGCGAAGATGCGGGCCGCGCTTGGCCTGCCCCTCGTTCATGCCCTCACGGAAGAGCCAGAGGTTGCGCGCCTGCGCCTTTGATGTCGCAACCACCCCATCGGCGACAAGCCCCTCCTCCATCACGGCACCAAGGAAACGCTCCATCAGATCGTCAATATCGACGAGGCCCGAGCCGGAAATCTCCATCAGCACATAGGCCGGGTAGTCTCCATCGATCGGCAGGGCGAGATCCGGAATCGCTTCGCGGGCAAGCACGAAGGCCAGCGGCGGCATGAATTCGAAGGCGGACATCAGGTCGCAGCAGTCGCGGCGGGCGCGCCGATAGAGTTCGATCGCATCGTCGAGCGCATTGAGGCTGAGAAGTGCGGTCGCCACCTTGTCGGGCTCCGGCGTCAGCTTCACGGAAACGGCGGTAACAATGCCGAGCGTGCCTTCGGCGCCGATGAACAGCTGCTTGAGATCGATACCCCGGTTGTCCTTGCGAAGTGTCGAGAGCCCGTCGAAGATCGAACCATCAGGCAGCACGACTTCGAGACCGAGCACGAGCTCGCGCGTCATGCCGTAACGAAGCACGTTGATGCCGCCGGCGTTGGTGGAAACATTTCCACCGATACGGCAGGAGCCCTGCGCGCCGAGCGCCAGCGGAAAGAACATGCCTTCCTTCGCCACCGCGTCCTTGAATTCCGACAGGATGCAGCCGGCCTCGACCACGGCGGAGAAATCGTCCGAATCGATGCGGCGAACGCGGGTCATGCGCTCCAGTGAGATCACCACCTGGTTTTCCGGCCGGTCCGGCGTAGCGCCGAGCACCAGGCCGGTGTTACCTCCCTGAGGAACCACAGCGAGACCGAGTGCCACACAGGCTTTCACGGCAGCGGCAACTTCCTCGGTCGAACGCGGGCGCAGGACGGCGACAGCGCCAGTGGTCACATCGCCGTGCCAGTCCCGGCAATAACGCAGCACATCGTCTCCACTCAGGACCATGTCATCGCCAAGGCTCGCCCTGAGGTTTGCCACATGTTGATCCTGCATTGCCGAATTCCCGGCGGCGCTACCCTGGCCGTTCACGTATCTTCTCCGATTTGCCTCGAGCCTTTCTGAGCGGCTCGCAACTATTCTGTTTTCATATTCATCATATAAGGTTATCAGACAACCTTACAAATTGTTTTTTGATGGCTGCGATGGGCGGAGCCATCCACATTCAAGGAGGAGCGCTATCGTGCATATTCTGATCATCGGCGCCGCCGGCATGGTCGGTCGCAAGCTTACGGAACGTCTGGTCAAGGACGGGCAGCTCGGCGGCAAGGCAATCAGCAAGATGACCCTCGTGGACGTCGTTGCGCCGACCGCACCGGCCGGCTTCGGCGGCGCGGTTTCGCTGGAAACCGCTGACCTGTCCGCGCCGGGTGAAGCTGCTCGCCTCATCGCCGGGCGCCCCGATTTCGTCTTCCATCTGGCGGCGATCGTTTCCGGTGAGGCCGAACTCGACTTCGACAAGGGCTACCGTATCAATCTCGACGGCACGCGCTATCTGTTCGACGCGATCCGCATTGCCCATGGCGAGGACGGCTACAAGCCGCGCGTCGTCTTCACCTCGTCCATCGCCGTCTTCGGCGCTCCGCTCCCCTACCCGATCCCGGACGAGTTCCATACCACGCCGCTCACCAGCTACGGCACCCAGAAGGCGATCTGCGAACTGCTGCTCTCCGACTATTCGCGCCGCGGCTTCTTCGACGGGATCGGCATCCGCCTGCCGACCATCTGCATCCGCCCCGGCAAGCCGAACAAGGCGGCCTCCGGCTTCTTCTCCAACATCCTGCGCGAGCCGCTGATCGGACAGGAAGCGGTGCTGCCGGTCTCCGACGATGTCCGTCACTGGCACACCTCGCCGCGCTCGGCCGTCGGCTTCCTGATCCATGGCGCCACGATCGACCTCGAGAAGGTCGGTCCGCGCCGCAACCTGTCGATGCCGGGCCTCAGCGCCACCGTCGGCGAACAAATCGAAGCGCTTCGCCGCGTCGCCGGCGAAAAGGCCGTCGCGCTGATCCGCCGTGAGCCGGACGAGATGATCATGCGCATGTGCGACGGCTGGGCGCCGGGCTTTGAGGCCAAGCGCGCAACCGCCCTCGGCTTCACCGCCGAAAAGTCCTTCGATGAGATCATCAAGGCGCATATCGAGGACGAACTCGGAGGCAAGCTCTGATGGCTGCCGACCCCGCAAATGCGTCCCGTCGCATTGCCTTTCTCGGTACGGGGCTGATGGGCGCGCCGATGGCGCGCAACCTGCTGAAGTCCGGCTTTGCGGTCACCGTCTGGAACCGCGACGCCTCGAAAGCCGAGGCGTTGGCTACGGACGGTGCCACCGTCGCTGCCTCGGCGGCGGATGCCGGGCGCGGCGCCAACATCGTCTTCACCATGCTGAGCGATGGCAAGGCGGTGACGGACGTACTGTTCAACCAGGGCGTCGCTGACGCCCTGAAACCGGGCTCCGTCCATATAGATACCTCGTCGATCGCCCCGCCGATCGCGCGGGAACATTCCGAAGCTCTTGCCAAGCGGCAGGTCAGTCATATCGATGCCCCGGTCTCCGGCGGCACGGTGGGGGCTTCCGCCGGCACGCTCGCCATCATGGCGGGTGGAGAAGCGTCGGTGGTCGAAAGCCTCGCCGACGTGTTCGCAGCGCTCGGCCGGGTCACCCATGTCGGTCCGTCCGGGGCCGGCCAGATCTGCAAGCTCGCCAACCAGCAGATCGTCGCCATCACCATCGGCGCTGTTGCCGAGGCAATGATCCTCGTGGAAGCCGGCGGAGCGAGTCGGGAGAAATTCCGCGACGCGATCCGCGGCGGCTTCGCCGAAAGCCGCATCCTCGAGCTGCATGGCAAGCGCATGGTGGACCGCGCATTCGAGCCCGGCGGCCCGTCACGGCTGCAGCTCAAGGACCTCGACGCCGTGGCTGCCATGGCTGAGCTGTTCAAGCTCGACCTGCCGCTGACTTCCATGATACGCGACGAATTCCGCAACTTCGTCGCGGACGGCGGCGGCGATACCGATCACAGCGCCCTGCTGCTGCATCTGGAAAAGATCAACAATCGCCAAGGGGAGAACAACCGGTGAGCGACGAAACCAAAGGAGTCCGCCGGCTCCGCTCGCAGGATTGGTTCGACAACCCGGACCATCTCGATCTGACCGCGCTCTATCTCGAGCGCTTCATGAACTACGGCACGACGCCGGAGGAACTGCGCTCGGGCAAGCCGATCATCGGCATCGCCCAATCGGGCAGCGACCTTAACCCATGCAATCGTCACCATCTGGAGCTCGCCAAGCGCCTGCGCGACGGCATCCGCGATGCCGGCGGCATTCCGATCGAGTTTCCGACCCATCCGCTGTTCGAGAACTGCAAGCGCCCGACTGCAGCGTTGGACCGCAACCTCGCCTATCTCGGCCTCGTCGAAATCCTCTACGGCTACCCGCTCGATGGCGTGATCCTGACGACGGGTTGCGACAAGACCACGCCGTCCGCGCTGATGGCAGCTTCGACCGTCGACATTCCTGCGATCGTCTTTTCCGGTGGCCCGATGCTGGACGGCTGGCACGACGGCGACCTCGTCGGGTCAGGTACGGTGATCTGGCGCTCGCGCCGCAAGTATGCCGCCGGCGAGATCACTCGCGAGGAATTCCTCGAGGCGGCGCTTGATTCGGCCCCGTCGGTCGGCCATTGCAACACCATGGGAACGGCTTCCACCATGAACGCCATGGCCGAAGCGCTCGGCATGTCGCTGACCGGCTGCGCCGCCATTCCCGCCGCCTATCGCGAGCGCGGCCAGATGGCGTATCGCACCGGCCGCCGCGCCGTCGAACTCGTCCTGCAGAACATCCGTCCGTCGGATATCCTGACGCGCGAAGCCTTCCTCAATGCGATCAAGGTCAACTCCGCCATCGGCGGCTCGACCAATGCCCAGCCTCACCTGATGGCAATGGCCAAGCACGCCGGCGTAGAGCTGAAACCCGAGGATTGGCAGGTACACGGCTTCGACATTCCGCTGCTGGCCAACGTCCAGCCGGCCGGCGCCTATCTCGGCGAGCGCTTCCATCGCGCCGGGGGCGTGCCTGCCGTGATGTGGGAACTGCTGCAGGCTGGAAAGCTCGACGGCAGCTGTCCGACAGTCACCGGCAAGACCATGGCGGAGAACCTTCAGGGCCGGGAATCCCATGACCGCGAAGTGATCAAGCCGTTCTCCGAGCCGATGCGCGAGCGCGCCGGCTTCCTCGTGCTCAAGGGCAACCTGTTCGACTTCGCCATCATGAAGATGAGCGTGGTGTCGGAGGACTTCCGCCGCCGCTATCTCAGCGATCCCGGCAACGAAGGCGTGTTCGAGGGCAAGGCCGTGGTGTTCGACGGTTCCGAGGACTATCACGCCCGCATCAACGACCCGTCGCTCGACATCGACGAGCGCACGATCCTCGTCATCCGCGGCGCCGGCCCTCGTGGCTGGCCGGGCTCGGCCGAAGTGGTCAACATGCAGCCGCCGGATCACCTTCTGAAGAAGGGCATCATGAGCCTGCCGACGATCGGCGACGGCCGCCAGTCGGGCACCGCCGACAGTCCTTCGATCCTCAACGCCTCGCCGGAAAGCGCTGCCGGCGGCGGTCTTGCCTGGATCCGTACCGGCGACACGATCCGCCTCGACTTCAACCAGGGCCGTTGCGACATGCTGGTCGACGATGCCGAGATCGAGCGGCGCAAGGGCGAAGGCATCCCGAAGGTGCCGGCCGACGCCACGCCCTGGCAGATGATCTACCGCAAGACCGTGACGCAACTTGCCGACGGCGCGACGATCGAGGGCGCCGAAAACTTCCGCCAGATCGCCAAGACGCCGCCGCGTCACAACCACTGATGAATGCCGGTCGCGCGGGATGAAATTGCCCCTCATCCCCCTGCCAGGACCTTCTCCCCGTTTTGACGGGGAGAAGGAGGACGGAGCACCGCTTCGCCACGGATCCCTTCTCCCCACCTGTGGGGAGAAGGTGGCGGCAGCCGGATGAGGGGCATTCCTATGGAGCTTCCCCTCCCCGCGCGATCACATCCTCGTTTGGCATTTGATTTGCCCGACGGGAACGCCCATTTATAGGCGGAACCCGAACACGAAAGGAGGATGGCATGACGACGACCACCGAGCGCGCCGTACTGGCCGGCGGATGTTTCTGGGGTATGCAGCAGCTGATCCGCAGGATGCCGGGCGTGATCTCCACCCGCGTCGGCTATACCGGCGGCGACGTTCCGAACGCGACCTACCGCAACCACGGCACCCATGCCGAGGGCATCGAGATCATCTTCGATCCGAGCAAGACCAGCTATCGCGACATCCTGGAATTCTTCTTCCAGATCCACGACCCGACCACGCTGAACCGGCAGGGTAATGACATCGGCTTGAGCTACCGCTCGGCGATCTACTACACGAGCGACGAGCAGAAGCGCGTCGCCGAGGAAACCATCGCGGACGTCAACGCTTCCGGCCTGTGGCCCGGCAAGGTGGTGACCGAAGTTGAGCCGGTCGGCGATTTCTGGGAAGCGGAACCGGAGCATCAGGATTATCTGGAGCGCTATCCGAACGGCTATACCTGCCACTTCCCCCGACCGAACTGGAAGCTGCCGCGTCGCGCGGCCTGAACACAGGCACCCTTACGGGCAACATCGTTCAGCACCTCAGTCCTGGCACCCGCCGACTGAGGTGTTTCTGTCTTCAGGTCAGTCCGCAAAGATCACTTTGCCTCTCCCTTCCCCGTACCTGTTCCGCTGGTCGCCCCACGCGCGCCAAATGCAAGAATGATGAGATCCAGGCCGAACTGGAATTCATCGTCGCCGGTCGGTTTAGCAAGGAATTCGGCCGAGGCCGCAACGGTGGGCAAGCCACTCGCTTCGAGATGCTTTCGTCGGGTCGCCAAGGTCTCGGCGTCAAATCCCGCACCCTGCGGAAGCTCGCGAACCAGCGTGCCGGCCAAATGCGTCAGGATGAGGCGGCCCGCCATAACGGATTCGCGCACGCCTAACCCCCCTTGCTGGAGGATCCGCAGCATCTGATCGGTGATACGTAGGATGTTGGTGGTGAAAAGCTGACGCGACAGCAGCATTGCCGTCACCTTCGGGCTGGAATGCGCCATTGCACGGAATGCCGTCGCAAAGCTTCTGACATCGACCTGCCAGTCACCGGTCGGCGAAGGCAACACAACCTGATCCACCAGCCTTTCGGCAACCGCCTCAAGCAAGTCGTTCTTGTTCTTAAAATGATTGTAGAGCGACATCGCTTCCACACCGAGAACCCCGGCGAGCTTCCGCATCGTCAGACCCTCGGCGTCATGCGCCTCAATCAGGCGCGCGGCGCTGTCAATGATCTTGTCTCTCGTCAGATTTCTCTTCGGTTTCCCGACGTTCATTCCCCGCCCCGACGTAATGTTCTGCCGAGTTCTATAACCCGCTTGACTCCGAAGGCCAATTATTCATAAACTTACACCGTAAGTATTTGGCGCGACCTTGGAGGAACCCGAAGGGATAAGGGGAAGGCACCGCGTCAAAGAATGTTCCGGGAGGGGAAAGTGGCGGGCAATTGGGGCAAGTCCCCGTGCGCAGTCTTCGTGACGGGTGCCGGGTCGGGAATTGGCGCATGCGTGGCAGAAATGCTCGCATCTCGTGGACATCGAGTTTTTGGCGGAGCATTCAACGAGCAGGAGGCGACGACCCTCGCAAGCGTCGAGGGTGTCACGCCCATTCGTATCGACGTGCGCGATGAGGACAGCGCCAGGGCGGCGGCAACCGAAGTCCGCAGCGCACTTGCGGGCCGTCCCCTCAACGCGGTCCTCAACATCGCGGGCATGATCACCAACGGTCCAGTCTGTGACTTGCCAGCAACCGAGTTTGCAAACGTCCTCGCCGTCAATCTGGTCGGTGTCCATACCTTGAGAAGCCCGCCGGTCAGGGCGTTGAGGATACACCAAGGGGGCGGATAGAGCGAGGCTTGGAATCAGATCGTCAAAGCGGGTGGCGGAACGGCTTAAGAACGAAACTCCCCCAAACACTGAACCCAACACCCCCAAACAGTCGAGAAAATAAGGGGATTAAGCGTTGGATGGTGCCCCCGGCAGGGTTCGAACCCGCGACCCCCTGATTACAAATCAGGTGCTCTACCAACTGAGCTACAAGGGCACTTGCGACGGTCGGATAGCATATTCTCGTGGGGTGTAAAGGAAAAACTGGCGGACATGGCACGAACGTGAAGCCGCCGCATCTTTTCCTGCCGAACCGTTTTGCCGCGAAACGCCTTGTCGGTCGGCAGGCTCATCATGTACCAACTAGGGCTCATCTGAAGGTTCGTACATGTCCCGCTCGATTCAGTCGCTTTCCTTCATCGCCTCGCCGACCGAGGAGGCCCAGGCTTCCCGCGAGGAACTCGTCCGCCGCTACGGCAATGCCGAGGCGAAGGATGCCGACGTGATCGTCGCACTGGGCGGCGACGGCTTCATGCTGCAGACGCTGCACGACACGATGAACACCGGCAAGCTGATCTATGGCATGAACCGGGGCTCGGTCGGCTTCCTGATGAACGATTTCAGCATCGACAATCTCCGCGAACGGATCGCGGCGGCTGTGGAATACGATTTCCATCCGCTGAAAATGACCACGATCAGCGACGACGGCGCGGTCTCGGTGGCGCTCGCCATCAACGAGGTTTCGCTTCTGCGGCAATCCTATCAGGCGGCCAAGCTGCGCGTCATCGTCGACGGGCAGGTGCGGCTCGATGAACTCATCTGCGACGGGCTGATGGTGGCAACCCCCGTCGGCTCGACCGCCTACAACCTCTCCGCCCACGGGCCGATCCTGCCGCTCGAGGCGCCACTGCTGGCGCTGACGCCGGTCAGCGCTTTCCGCCCCCGACGGTGGCGCGGCGCGCTGCTTCCCGATAAGGTGACTGTGGAAATCGAGGTTCTGGAAGCGGAAAAGAGGCCGGTGAACGCCGTTGCCGATCATACCGAGGTGAAATCGGTGACGCATGTGCGGATCGAACAATCGACCGATACCACGGCAAGAATCCTGTCCGACCCCGACCGGTCGTGGTCGGACCGCATCCTGGCCGAACAATTCTCCAACTGAGCGGAGTCCGGCAATGTCCCGAATGGCGTCGTTCTGCTGCCTCCTCGCGCTTCTCACGGCGGCGCCCGCCGCGGCGGACGATATCGACGCGCTGCCCGTCACCGTGACCTTTCTGATCAGCGGCGGCTTCTGGGAAGAAGACGCCGAAACGCTGGCGGAAACCTCTTCTGCCAGCCTCCCTCCCTCGTCCGACGGCGACATGGTTCGGGGGTACTACAAGCTGGCCTCCGTTCGGCAACCGGACCGCACGGCAAAAATCTATCTGCAGCAGATCGCGTCCACCGAGACCGGGCCGCATCTGGTCAACAGCGTGGAGCTGGAGGAGTTTTCGGCGATCAAGCCGTATGTCACCGACATCCGGCCGGAGGATTCGACTGGCATCACCAGCCAGCCGGGCTTCTTCGCCACCGTCTACCTGAAGACGGATCCGGCCACGACCGAGCCGGAGAGCTGGACGGTGCTGATCGATGAATTCGGCGAGATCCGCGTCGAGCGGGCGACGAACTGAGACGCTCGATAGAGCCCGGCGCACTTCTCGATCGAATGCAAACAGAAAAGGCGGCGGAGTGTGGCTCCGCCGCCTTATTTTTCCGGCACGTCCCGGTTTAGTCGATGTCGGCAACCTCGGCGTTCGCCTTGCCGCTGATGCGGTGGGCGAGAGCGGCTTCCATGAACTCGTTCAATTCGCCGTTCAGCACGTCATCGGGAGCAGTGCTTTCAACGCCGGTGCGCAGATCCTTGACCAGCTGGTAAGGCTGCAGCACGTAGGAACGGATCTGGTGGCCCCAGCCGATATCGGTCTTCGATGCAGCTTCCGCGTTGGCGGCTGCTTCGCGCTTTTCCAGCTCGAGTTCGTAGAGTCGGGCGCGCAGCATGTCCCACGCCTTGGCGCGGTTCTTGTGTTGCGAGCGCTCCTGCTGGCAGGCCACCACGATACCGGTAGGCATATGCGTGATGCGCACCGCCGAGTCGGTCGTGTTGACGTGCTGGCCGCCGGCACCGGACGAACGATAGGTATCGATGCGGCAGTCGCTCTCGTTGATCTCGATGTTGATCGAGTCGTCGACCACCGGGTAGACCCAGATCGACGAGAACGAGGTGTGGCGCCGCGCGTTGGAATCGTAAGGCGAGATGCGCACCAGCCGGTGCACGCCCGATTCCGTCTTCAGCCAGCCATAGGCATTGTGGCCCTTGACCAGAATGGTCGCGGACTTGATGCCGGCCTCTTCGCCCTCGTGGACTTCCAGCACCTCTACCTTGAAGCCATTGCGCTCGGCCCAGCGGATGTACATGCGCAGCAGCATGTTGGCCCAGTCCTGGGACTCGGTGCCGCCGGCGCCGGAATGGACTTCGAGATAGGTGTCGTTGCGGTCAGCCTCACCGGAGAGCATGGCTTCGACCTGGCGGCGCGCCGCCTCGGCCCGCAGCGCCTTCAGCGCCTCCTCGGCTTCCTGGACGATCGACTCGTCGCCCTCTTCCTCGCCCATCTCGATGAGCTCGATATTGTCCTTCACCTGCTGTTCGAGACGCTTCACGCCGTTGATGCTGTCATCCAGCTGCTGGCGCTCGCGCATCAGGTTCTGCGCTTCCTGCGCGTCGTTCCAGAGGTTCGGGTCCTCTGCCTTGTTGTTCAACCAGTCCAGTCGTCTTATCGCCTGGTCCCAGTCAAAGATGCCTCCTCAGCAGGCTTATGGCCTGCTTGATTTCGTCGACAACATTCTCGATTTCGTTACGCATTTTTCCGTTTCGTCTTTCGGGTCGGGAACTGGCCCGTGAATAGTTGCGCCCGCCCCCGATGTAAAGGGCGGGCGACGGGCTTCAAGAGGTAAGGATCAGAACAGGCCGCCGGAACCGGACGTGACTGCCTGGTTGGCCTGGGGCGAGGCGTTCATGATCTCCTCAGGCGTGGCATATTCCTCTCCGCCGATGACCGAGAAGCTGTCGGCCGGGCCGGTACCGGGCTTGAAGGCCTCGATGATGGTGTCCGCCTCGCCCTCGAAGGCCTGCATGCCGGTGGTCCGGTTGACCGGGATCAGCTGCATGCCTTCGGGAATGCGGAACTTCGAGGCCGGCGTTCCTTCCACGGCCGCGGTCATGAACTCGTTGAAGATCGGCGCGGAGAGCGAGCCACCGGTCGCGCCGCGGCCGAGCGGGGCCGGATTGTCGAAGCCGACATAAAGACCCGCGACGAGATCGGGCGTGTAGCCGACGAACCAGGCATCCTTTTCGTCGTTGGTGGTACCCGTCTTGCCGGCGACCTGACGATCGAGCTTGATCTTGCCGGCGGCCGTGCCGCGTGTGATGACGCCCTCCATCATCGAGGTGATCTGGTAGGCGGTCATCGGATCCAGCACCTGCTCGCGGTTGTCGACCACGACGGGCTCTTCCTGACCATCCCAGTCGTTGACGTTGCAGCCCTCGCAGAGGCGCTCCTCGTGACGGAAGATGGTCTTGCCGTAGCGGTCCTGAATGCGGTCGATCAGCGTCGGCTTGATCTGCTTGCCGCCATTCGCCAGCACCGCATAGGCCGCGACCATGCGCAGCACCGTGGTTTCGCCCGAACCAAGCGACATAGAAAGGACCGGTTTCATCTTGTCGTAAATGCCGAAGCGTTCGGCATATTCGGCGACTATGTTCATGCCGAGATCGTTGGCCAGACGTACCGTCATCAGGTTGCGCGACTTCTCGATGCCGAGGCGCAGGGTCGAGGGACCGGCGGAGCCGCCGCCGTAGTTCTGCGGACGCCAGACCTGACCACCGGAAACGAACTCGATCGGGGCATCAAGAATGACCGAGGCCGGCGTGTAGCCGGTGTCGAGCGCGGCGGCGTAGACGAAGGGCTTGAAGGAGGAGCCCGGCTGACGCAGCGCCTGCGTCGCGCGATTGAACTCGGACTGGCCGTAGGAGAAGCCCCCGACCATAGCAAGCACGCGGCCGGTATGGGGATCCATAGCGACGAGGCCGCCCTGAACCTTCGGCGGCTGGCGCAGGCGGTAGCTGCCTGGCTTGTCCGCGCCGAGCGGTTCGACGTAGACGACGTCGCCGGGCGCCAGCACGCCTTCCGGCGATTTCGCCGTCTTGCGGTCACCGCTGGCGGACCGGAATGCCCATTCCATGTTTTCGGCGGCGATGCTTCCCGTGACGCGGTCGGCGGCCACCTTTCCACCGGCTTCCTTTTCCGGACGGATACCGATATCCACCTGACGCGCCGACACCGCGAGCACGACGGCCAGCTTCCATTCCGGCACGTCCCGCATCGGCGTGAGTTTGGCGAGTTCCTCACCCCAGTCGCCCGAGAGCGGGATCTGCGCGATCGGGCCGTGGAAGCCGCGACGCTCGTCATAGGTGATGAGGCCGTTCTGCAGCGCCTTGCGGGCCTTGACCTGCATGACCGGATCAAGAGAGGTGCGGACCGACAATCCGCCTTCGTAGAGGGCCTTGTCGCCGTATTTTTCAATGATCTGCCGACGGACCTCCTCGGCAAAATAGTCCGAGGCGAACAGCGACGAACCGCCCTGACGGAGCGTCACCCCGAGGGGCTGCTTCTTCGCCTCCTCGCCATCGTCCTTGGCAACGAAGCCGTTTTCGACCATGCGGTCGATCACCCAGTTGCGGCGCTCGCGTGCGGCTTCCGGATGGCGGAACGGGTGGTAGTTCGAAGGTCCCTTCGGCAGTGAGGCCAGATAGGCGGCTTCGGCGATGGTGAGTTCGGTCACCGACTTGTCGAAATAGGTGAGCGCGGCCCCGGCGATGCCGTAGGCATTCATCCCGAAGAAAATCTCGTTGAGGTAGAGTTCGAGGATCTTGTCTTTCGAATAGGTCTGCTCGATGCGGAAGGAAAGGATCGCTTCCTTGACCTTGCGGTCGATTGTCTGGTCGGACGAGAGCAGGAAGTTCTTCGCGACCTGCTGGGTGATGGTCGAGGCACCGACCGGGCGGCGGCCAGAACCGAGGTTCTGCAGGTTGGTGACGATCGCGCGGGCAAGTCCGTAAACGTCGACGCCGGGATGATTATAGAAATTCTTGTCTTCCGCCGAGAGGAAAGCGGCCTTCACGCGATCCGGAATGGCCTGGATCGGCAGGAACAGGCGCCGCTCGCGGGCGTATTCCGCCATCAGCGCGCCGTTGCCGGCATGGAAGCGCGTCGTCACCGGCGGCTCGTAGCTCGACAGCACCGCGTAGTCGGGCAGATCCTTTGAAACGTTGCCGAGATAGACCGCGACTACGGCTGCAACACCCAAAGCCAGAACGGACGCGAGTCCGAAAAGATATCCAATCAGTCTGATCATAATCGCGGCACCGGATCTGCTTTCAGGTCTTTCGGCGATGCGAGCATCGCATATTCGCTGGCGTTTTGCACGCTGGGCAGGCGATGGCAAGCCCGACGGAGGAGGCATTAAACGGTCTTCGATGCGATATCAAACGCCGCTCGTGGTGTAACGGTTCGATTGTGAGGAAAATAGGGCCACCGAGCCGGGACTCACAATCGGTACAGGCCCCGTCAGCCACCGTTGGCGATCACCGGATCGCGGTAGCGCTTGACCGCCGCCGCCAGCAGGTCGGCAACCTTCTTGCGCCACTCCTCATCCAGCAAAAGCTTCTCATCCTCCTTGTTGGAGAGAAAGCCAAGTTCAAGGAGAATTGATGGCATGTCGTGCGCCTGTAGCACGCGGAAACCGGCATAACGGTGCGGATTGTTTATGAGCGCTACCTGGCCCTTGAACGAATCCACCACGGCATTGGCGAGTGTGATCGAAAAGGCTTGTGTCTCACGCCGGGTCAGATCGAGAAGGATGTCGCTCACCTCGGCCGGCTCAGAGGCGAGATCGACGCCGGCGATCGCATCGGACAGGTTCTCGCGTTCGGCGAGATCCTGGGCCATGCGGTCGGACGCCTTGTCGGAAATGGTGTAGACCGTCGCACCGCGGATCGAGTTCTGGCGCAGCGTGTCGGCGTGCAGGGAAATCAGCAGATCGGCGCCATTCTGCCGGGCGATGGCGACGCGCTCCGACAGCGACAGGAATTCATCACCGGAACGGGTCAGCACGGCCTTGATCCCGGTCTCCTTGTTCAGCCGCTCGGCAAAAACCCTGGCGAAGGCAAGCGTTATGTCCTTTTCGGGCGCATTCGTCGTCGCGCCGCTCGCGCCCGCGTCGATCCCGCCGTGGCCGGCGTCGATCGCGACGACGAACTCGCCCGGCTCCTCGGCGACCGGAGGCGCCACGCGGGCACCGCGCTCGGCTGTGCCGACCGAGACCGGCTCCGGGCGCCAGCCAGTCTTGACGAGATCGTTGAAGGCCTCGTCGGGAATGACCTCGGCATCAAGCACCAGGCGATAGCCCTGCCCGTTCTCCTCGGCCTGCACTTCGCTGACGGCCAACCGAGCCGGACGCTCGGCGGTAAGCACCATGCGCGCCGTCCCCGCCGCCATGGAGCCATAGCGGATTTCACGGAACAACCCCCTCGCCTCAAGTTGCGAAGGATCAAAGCCGAAAGTGGTCTCCGGCAGGTCGATTACGATGCGTGGCGGAGCGGCGATATAGTGGACCTGGAATTCCGGACTGCGGTCGAAATCGATGACAATGCGGGTGCGGGCCTCGTCGCCGGCGATTCGTGCACCGTGCGCAACGAGAGGAGCTGCGGATGCCGGAAACATGCCGGTGATAGCCAGGGCCATCGCACCGAATACCACCCCGAAGAGACTTCGCAGTAAGAGCGCTCGCAGCGCATGCGCGATGTTGGGCCTGATCATCCGCCGCCTGATCCCCATTCAATACTAAATACAACCCCCGCCCCGGAGGCTCGAAAGCGCCCTTTTTCGACCACGTCGTGGCCGGTCAGGCAAGCTCAAATCCCGCGAATCGTTAAGCCTTACAATTCCAACGATATTATGGCGCGGTCGGGTTTTAGCTTGCCATTGTCACATAGAAAACATACAAGGCAAACGAGGGTAAAAAGTGCCACGGGATAGAATCATCTCCACGGCAGCCAACCTGTTCGGAATTGGCGCCATGATCCTCGGGATGCTCATCCGCCGTCTCAGCACTTTTGTCCTGGAACTGGATTGGAACGCCGGCCGAGGCCGGACGAACTACCAGGTGGGCAACCACCAAATGCTCATTCGAGCACTCATCGGGTCCTGAGGGACCTTTGGCATTGTCGTTCTTGTTTGGTCATACGTCGTTGCAGCAGATCCTACCAACAAGCCACAGGCGCAAGGTGACGAAAGTCTCCGGTCGCCGTTTGGCTGCCGCACGCACAGACCGCAGACGGGAACAAAATTATCCGGCACATCGCCCGCAAGAGACCACGCCCTTAGGGTACCGGTTCGGCTTGCCTCCCGGTGAACGTGCCGAGGAGCTAAACTTACAATGGCAGACAGAATGCTTATTGATGCGTCTCACGAAGAAGAGACGCGCGTTGTTGTCGTTCGCGGGAACCGCATAGAAGAATTCGACTTCGAGTCACAACATAAGAAGCAAATTCGCGGCAATATCTATCTCGCAAAAGTCACCCGTGTCGAACCGTCGCTGCAGGCCGCGTTCGTCGACTACGGCGGCAACCGCCACGGGTTTCTGGCCTTCGCCGAAATCCACCCCGATTACTACCAGATCCCCCTCGCCGACCGGCAGGCGCTTCTGAAGGCCGAGGCTGAGGAGCACCGCAAGAACGACGCCGACAACGATGCGGACGAGCCGACCGCAGTCGACCTGGCCACTGCCCCCCAACCTGACGTAGACCTCGGCGTCGCCAGCGCGATCTCCGAGGAGAGCAAGGCTGAGGCCGCCGCTGAGGAACCGGTCGAGGCGGAAGCGGAAGCTGCGGTTCAAGAGCCGTCCGAAAAGGCCAAACCGAAGCGCACCCGCAAGCCGCGTGCCAAGAAAGCCGCAGTAGCGGAAACGACGGAAGCCGCAGCAGAAGGCGACACCGAGGGCAGCAACGAAGGCGGCAGCGGCACCATGGCCGCGATGGTCGACAGCGACGAAGTCTCGGAAGAGGTCGGAAGCCGTCGCCGCAACGATGATGACGACGACATCGAAGTCGAGGAAGAAAAGGAAGAAATCGAATCCGTCGGCGCCGAAGACGCCATGGAGGAAGTTCCGGACCGGATCGTCCGCAAGCCCCGCAAGCAGTACCGCATCCAGGAAGTGATCAAGCGTCGGCAGATCCTGCTCGTACAGGTCGCCAAGGAAGAACGCGGCAACAAGGGCGCGGCGCTCACCACCTACCTTTCTCTCGCCGGCCGTTATTCGGTACTGATGCCGAATACGGCGCGCGGCGGCGGCATTTCCCGCAAGATCACCAATCCGCAGGACCGCAAGCGTCTCAAGGAGATCGCCCGCGAGCTCGAAGTTCCGCAGGGCATGGGTGTGATCCTGCGCACGGCCGGTGCCAACCGCACCAAGGCCGAGATCAAGCGCGACTTCGAATACCTGATGCGGCTGTGGGAAAACGTCCGTACGCTGACGCTGAACTCCACCGCCCCCTGCCTCGTCTATGAGGAAGGTTCGTTGATCAAGCGCTCGATCCGCGACCTCTACAACAAGGACATCAGCGAGATCGTCGTCGCGGGTGAGGAAGGTTATCGCGAAGCCAAGGACTTCATGAAGATGTTGATGCCGAGCCACGCCAAGGTGGTTCAGCCCTATCGCGATCTTCATCCGATCTTCTCGCGTTCCGGCATCGAAGGCCAGCTCGACAAGATGCTGCAGCCGCAGGTGACGCTGAAATCGGGCGGCTACATCATCATCAACCAGACGGAAGCGCTGGTTGCGATCGACGTCAACTCCGGTCGCTCCACCCGCGAATACTCGATCGAGGACACCGCCCTCCAGACCAACCTGGAGGCGGCCGAGGAAGTCGCCCGGCAGTTGCGTCTGCGCGACCTTGCCGGCCTGATCGTCATCGACTTCATCGACATGGAAGAAAAGCGCAACAACCGCGCTGTCGAGAAGCGTCTGAAGGACTGCCTGAAGAACGACCGCGCCCGCATCCAGGTCGGCCGTATCTCGCATTTCGGCCTTCTTGAAATGTCGCGCCAGCGCATCCGCGCCTCGGTGCTGGAATCGACGACACAGCTCTGCCCGCATTGCGGTGGCACGGGCCTGATCCGCTCGCAATCCTCGGTCGCCCTGCATGTCCTGCGCGGCATTGAAGAATTCCTGCTGAAGAGCACGACGCACGACATCACCGTGCGCACGACGCCGGAGACGGCGCTCTACCTGCTCAACCAGAAGCGCGCGACAATCGTCGAATACGAGCGCCGCTTCGGCGTGGAGATCACGATCGATTCCGACGCTTCGGTCGGCCACCAGCATTTCGCCATCGATCGGGGTGAGGCCGTCGCCAATCCGGTCAAGATCGAAAGCCTGATGCCGGTCATCGCCGAAGCCGAGGAAGAGGACGATTACATCGCCGAGCCGGAGGAGGATGAAGACGAGATTCTCGCCGAAAAGCCGGCTGCCGCCGAGGCATCCGACGGCGAAGATCGTAACGGCCGCAAGCGCAAGCGTCGCCGCCGTCGCCGCAACAAGAACGGCCAGGCCCTGAACGGCAATGCCCAGCAGGCGGCCGGAGCCGATGACGAAGCTGACGACGAGGACGAAGGTGACGACGAGGGTGCGGAAGGCGCCGTCGAAGGAACCGAAGCCGGCGCCGAGGCGGACGGCGACGGTGAACCGCGCCGCAAGCGCCGCCGTCGCGGCAAGCGTGGCGGACGCCGCAACCGCACCGAGGACGGCACGGAGCTAGCCACAAGCGGTGAAGGCGGTGACGAAGCTGAGGACAGCGACACCGAAGCCGCGCTGATCGAGAACATCGCCGAAGCGAGCGTTGCCGAAGGCCAGGCCATGGCTGATGTCGAAGCAGCCTCTTCGCCCGCCGAGGAAGCGCCCGCTCCCAAGGCGCGACGCACCCGCAAGGCCAAGGTCGCCGCCTCGCCCGTCGAGGAACCGATCATCGCCGAGAAGACCCCGGCGATCGAACCCGAAGTGGCAGAGAAGGCCGCCGATCTGGACGACGGCTCCACTGCTGTAGCGGAAGCGTCCGAGACTGCCGAAGAGGCAAAGCTAGCCCGCGCCAACCGCGGCGACAACGTCGCCTCCTCCGAGCCGATCGTGACGTCGAAATCGCAGTCCAGCGACAGTGACCAGGCCAAACCCAAGAAGGGCTGGTGGCAGCGTCGCGGCTTCTTCTAAGCCAAAGGACTATCGCACAGACGAAAAAGGCCGCGTCCATAGCGGCCTTTTTTTTTGCTTCCGGAGCGAAGTGAAACCGACCGTGGATCTCAGAAACAGAGTCCGCAAACCGTTGCAAGCTATTGGCGATGAATCGTTTTTCAGCCGAGCCAGCGACCGATGCGATCCGTCGCCTCCACCATCTCTGCCATGGTGCCGGCATAGGAGAAACGCATCGCGCGGTTGCCTTCCACCGGATCAAAGTCAAGCCCCGGCGTGGCGGCGACATTGGTCTCCGAAAGCATACGCCGGGCGAATTCCATGCTGTCGTTGGTAAAGGCCCCGACATCGACGTAGGCATAGAAGGCGCCGTCCATCGGTGAGAGCAGCTTGAAGCCGAGCTCCGGCAGCCGCACTTGCAGGAAATCGCGATTGGCGCGGCAGACCTCCTTGTAGGCGTCCAGCTCGGCGGACGCGCCAAGCGCCGCAGTCGCGGCGATCTGCGACAGTTCCGGCGGGGAGATGTAGAGGCTCTGCGCCACACACTCGACCGGCCGAACCAGATGATCCGGCAGCACCATCCAGCCGATACGCCAACCGGTCATGCAGTAGTATTTGGAGAAGGAGTTGATCACGACGACCTCGTCGGTCAGTTCGAGCGCGGAGGTTTCGTCACCGGAAAAGGTGAGCCCGTGATAGATTTCGTCGGAAATCAGCGTGATCCCCTGCCCCGCGCAATAATCGACCAGTGCCTTGAGACCGTCCCGGCCAGTCACCGTGCCGGTCGGGTTGGCGGGACTGGCGAGAAGCACGCCCTTGAGGCGAACACCTTCCGCCTTCTGCGCAGCCTCGAGACTTTCCGGCGTCAGCGTGAAGGCGGTCGCGGCATTGACGGGAACCTCGACCACCCTGAGGCCCAGCGCCTTCAGGATATTGCGGTAGGCGGGGTAACCCGGACGGGCGATGGCGACGGCGTCTCCGTCATCGAACAGCGAGAGGAAGGCGAGATTGAAGCCGGCCGAGGAGCCGGTCGTGATGGCGATGCGGGCCGGGTCGATCTCCACCCGATGACGGGCGCGGTAATGCGCCGCTAGTCCTTCCCGTAGCTCGCGCGTGCCAAGCGCGTCGGTATAGCCGATGCGGCCATGGGCGAGCGCCTCGCTCGCGGCCTTCAGCGCCGCAGACGGCGCCGGAGCGCCGGGCTGGCCGACAGCCATCGAGATGACCGGGTGGCCGGCCTGCCGGCGTCTGGTGGCCTCGGCGAGAACATCCATGGCGTGGAACGGTTCGACGGCGCTGCGGCGGGAAGTGGAAATCACTGTGTCTGGTCTCCGGAGGGCGTTTCGGTTGCCAGACATTTGCCGTATTGATTCCCTCATCACAATCCCGCGAGATGAAAAGAGTGCGCGGATTTGCGAATTGCGTTCGCAAGGACTGCACCTACACTGATAGCAAACAGCCGGATCGGGGACGAAGAGCCACCGACCGCCACACGATATAGACGAGGAGCCTCCATGGCCGTTTCCTTCAAGACGATTTCCGCAGCCCTGGCACTGACCGTCGCACTCGCTGTGCCGCCGGCAGCGATGGCGCTCGATGACAAGCAGAAGGAGGAGATCGGCGCCTTCATCAAGGAATTCCTGATTGCCAATCCGGAGATCATGCTGGACGTGCAGGATGCGCTCGAGCAGAAGCAGGAGGAGGCGCGGCTGCAGCAGGCACAGGCGGCCATCGAAAACAATCAGGAAGCCCTGTTCTCCTCCGCCAACGACGTGGCCTTCGGCAATCCCAAGGGCGATGTCACCATCGTCGAGTTCTTCGACTATAACTGCGGCTACTGCAAGCGCGCCATGGCTGACATGGACAAGATCCTCGCCAGCGACAGCAACGTCCGCTTCGTCCTGAAGGAACTGCCGATCCTGGGTGAGGCGTCGGTCGAAGCGCACAAGGTATCGGACGCGTTCCGCAAGATCGCGCCCGAGAAATACCTGGATTTCCATCGCGCCCTGCTCGGCAGCTCAGGACGTGCAGACGACGCCAAGGCGGTCGCCGTGGCGGAGTCGCTCGGTGTCAGCGAGGCGCAGATCCGCCAGACGATGAAGGACAATCCGAGCGAGGATTCCGTCCGCGAGGCCTACCAGCTCGCCACCAGCCTCGGCGTAACCGGCACGCCGTCCTATGTAGTCGGCAAGGAAGCGATGTTCGGCGCCGTCGGCGCGGCAACCCTCGAGCAGAAGGTTTCCAACGTTCGCACCTGCGGCAAGACCGTCTGCTGAGCGGTTTACCAAGCTGACCATTCCCGCTTGACCGTGCATTTCCTGTGATCCAAGGCTTCACGGGCCGCTTGGGGCTTTCCCTTGCGGCCCTGCCAGTCTATAGGAGGCGGGTTCAAGGATACAGAAACTCGATATGAGCAAAACCTTCTTCGTCCTCAACGGACCCAATCTCAACATGCTGGGCAAGCGCGAACCGGGCATCTATGGCGGCAAGACCCTTGCCGACATCGAGGCCGAGTGCCTGGCCTATGCTGGCGAGAACGGCTTCTCTGTCGATTTCCGGCAGAGCAATCACGAGGGCGTGCTCGTCGACTGGCTGCACGAGGCGGGCGAGAAGGCGGCCGGCGTGGCGATCAATGCCGGCGCCTACACGCACACTTCGGTCGCCCTTCACGACGCCGTTCGCGCCATAGCAGGCGTGCCGGTGATCGAGCTGCACATATCCAACGTCCATACGCGGGAGGAATTCCGCCACAAATCGATGATAGCGCCCGCCGTCAAAGGTGTGATCTGCGGCTTTGGCCCGTACAGCTACATCCTGGCGCTGCAGGCTCTTAAGAACCTGACGCAATAACAAGAACTTATGGGACCCCTATCCATGGCTGACAAGAAGTCCGGAATCGATCAGGAACTGATCCGCGATCTCGCCAACATCCTCAAGGACACCGATCTCACCGAAATCGAGGTCGAACAGGAGGATCTGCGCATTCGCGTTTCGCGCAGCGGCCCGCAGATGGTCGCCATGCCGCAGATGCAGTCCTATGCCGCTCCGGCGGCACCTGCCGCCGCCCCGGTCGCGGCAGCGGCTCCCGCTGTCGCCGCGCCGGCGGGCCGCGATCTGTCGAACGCGGTCGCAGCGCCGATGGTCGGCACCGCCTACCTCGCTCCGGCACCGGGCGCCCGCCCGTTCATCGAAGTCGGTGCAACCGTCAAGGAAGGCCAGACGTTGCTGATCATCGAAGCCATGAAGACGATGAACCAGATTCCGTCGCCGCGCTCGGGCAAGGTGGTCGATATCCTCGTCGAGGACGGACGCCCGGTCGAATACGGTGAACCGCTGGTCATCATCGAGTAAGCCGATGAGCACGATCTCGAAGATCCTCATTGCCAATCGCGGCGAAATCGCCCTTCGCGTCCTGCGCGCCTGTAAGGAGCTCGGCATCGCAACCGTTGCCGTGCATTCGACCGCCGACAGCGACGCGATGCACGTGCGGCTGGCTGACGAAAGCGTCTGCATCGGCCCGCCACCGTCGCGCGAGAGCTATCTGAACATCCACCAGATCGTCGCGGCCTGCGAGATCACCGGTGCCGACGCCGTTCATCCCGGCTACGGCTTCCTATCGGAGAACGCCAAGTTCGCCGATATCCTCGAGGCGCACGGCATTACCTTCATCGGCCCGACCGCCGAGCACATCCGGCTGATGGGCGACAAGATCACCGCCAAGCAGACGGCGCAGGAACTCGGCATTCCTGTCGTTCCAGGTTCGGACGGCGAGGTCACCTCGGAGAACGTGCTGGAGGTCGCCCGCAAGATCGGTTTCCCGGTGCTGATCAAGGCGACCGCCGGCGGCGGTGGACGCGGCATGAAGGTTGCCCGGACCGAGGCGGAACTCGAAGAAGCCTTCAATACCGCACGGACGGAAGCAGCGGCCGCCTTCGGCAACCCCGCCGTCTACATGGAAAAATATCTCGGCAAGCCGCGCCACATCGAAATCCAGGTGGTCGGTGACGGCGAAGGCAACGCCATCCATCTCGGCGAGCGCGACTGCTCGCTGCAGCGCCGCCACCAGAAGGTCTGGGAAGAGGCCAATTCCCCTGCCCTCAACGTCGAGCAGCGTATGAAGATCGGCCAGATCTGCGCCGACGCGATGAAAAAGATGAAGTATCGCGGCGCCGGTACGATCGAGTTCCTCTACGAGAACGGCGAGTTCTATTTCATCGAAATGAACACCCGTCTTCAGGTGGAGCATCCGATCACCGAGGCGATCACCGGCATCGACCTCGTGCACGAGCAGATCCGCGTCGCCTCCGGCGCCGGCCTGTCCGTCACCCAGGACGAGATCACCTTCTCAGGCCACGCCATCGAGTGCCGCATCAATGCCGAGGACCCGCGCACCTTCGTCCCCTCTCCGGGTACGATCACGCATTTCCATGCACCGGGTGGACTCGGTGTTCGCGTCGATTCCGGTGCCTATGCCGGCTACAAGATCCCGCCCTACTACGACAGCCTGATCGGCAAGCTGATCGTGCATGGACGCACCCGCGTCGAATGCATGATGCGCCTGCGCCGCGTGCTCGACGAGTTCGTCGTGGACGGTATCAAGACTACGTTGCCGTTGTTCCAGGACCTGGTGGCGAACCAGGACATCGCCAACGGCGACTACGACATCCACTGGCTGGAAAACTATCTGGCCAGCCACACACCGGCCTGACAGAGAATGGTGGGGCGGCGCAGCAGGAACCAACGGATCACCCCGGAGCTCCTGCTGCGCGCCTATTCCATCGGGCTCTTCCCGATGGCTGACTCCGCCGACGACCCGGAGCTCTTCTGGGTAGAACCCGAGATGCGGGGGATCATTCCGCTCGAACAGTTCCACGTTTCGAAAAGCCTCGCCAAGACGATCCGCAAGCGGCCCTTCGACATCCGCGTCGACACCGCCTTCGATCTGGTTGTCGCCAAATGCGCGGAGGTTGCAGACGACCGCCCCTCGACATGGATCAACTCTACGATCCGGGAGCTCTACAACGCTCTTCACCGGATGGGGCATGCCCATTCGGTCGAGGCCTGGGACGGGAACGAACTGGTCGGCGGACTATACGGGGTGTCGCTCGGCTCTGCCTTCTTCGGCGAGAGCATGTTCTCGCGGCGCACGGACGCCTCGAAAATCTGCCTGGTTCACCTTGTCGACCGGCTACGGGAGCGCGGCTTCACCCTGCTCGACACGCAGTTCACCACCGATCATCTGAAGACGTTTGGTGCGGTGGACATTCCGAAGAGCGAGTATCAGCATCTTCTGGACGAAGCGATGTCTCAGCCGAGCAGAGTATTCAACTAGTAGAGCCCGACGCCGCCGGGCTGTACGCCCGGAATCTGCGGAACCGGCTCGGCGGGGGGCATCGCCTCCATCGGCGGCAATCCCTCGATCGGCGGGGGCTCGTCAATGTTCTCCGGCGCTTCCAAAGGGGGAACAGCCAAGGGCTCTTCCGGGACCGAGCCAGGAAGTTCTCCAGCGTTCGCGGCGTTCGGATCGATGCTCACCGACGGCGCTGGCGCACTTTCAGATGTCTGCGGTGGCGGCGGCGCATTCGGAACCGGGGCAGGCGCCGCTGCCTTGACGCCTTCCGGCGCCGGCACATCCGAGGTTGCCTTGCAGTCGGTCAGCCAGACGTCGTAGATCGCGTGCTCGACAGCGTTCAGCGCCGGACTGTCGGCGAACATCCAGCCGGAGAAGATGCGGCGGATCTTGCGATCCAGCGTAATCTCATCGACCTCGACGAAGGCATCGATCTTCTGGGCTTCCTGCTGGTCGCGTGAGTAGCACACCTTCGGCGTCACCTGCAGCGCGCCGAACTGGACCGTCTCGTCGACATAGACATCGAAAGTGGTGATACGGCCGGTGATCTTGTCGATGCCGGCGAAGACGGCGACCGGATTGGAAATGCGTTCGGCGGTCGCCGGTACCGGCAGCAGCGTAGACGAAGCCATGACGAGGCTGGCGACAACTGCGCCGAACCGTCGACCGCTCGTCTTTGGGAAATTCATCGCTACGCCTCTCCAGCTCCTGAAACATTCGCGGGTCCGGCTCAACGCCGCCCCCGCTTTTTCAAGGGGCCTAACCAGCAATTATGGCCAAAAGCGGTTTCAGTTGCCGGGGGTCCAGGCGTCGTAGTCGCCCGTCACGCGGGGACGTTCGCCGGGGACGGCGATGGAACCCTGCGGGCGGTAGGCGGCCGCCGTACCCGTCAGATTGACGCGATGACCCTTCTGCCACTCGCGAGGCTTATAGTCTTCCTTGCTCGGCGGAACGTCGGTGCGATAGTGCATCCAGCCGTGCCAACCGGGCGGAATGGCTGAAGCGTCGGCGTAACCGTTGTAGATGACCCAGCGCTTGGGCTTGCCCCAGCTGGTCATCGGACCCTCGTAATAGACATTGCCCATTTCGTCCTCGCCGACGCGCTTTCCCTTGCGCCAGGTGAAGAACCGGGTGCCCATGGTCTGACCATTCCACCAGGTGAAAAGCTCCAACAGAAACTGCTTCATCTCGTATCCTTCGGCACTGCCCCGGCGGGCGTGGCACTCGCTAGTGAGGTTCCCCGCTTATGCAACCTCGCAGCCTGTCTGTCCAGTGATTCCAACGGCTAGAGGTCATTTGAGTTTCATCTTGAAGCCAACCTCACCTGAGCCGAAAATGATCTCTTGAGACAGGTGGTTCAACCCAGTCGCTTTTCCATGATCACGGCCGGAAGTCCGGAATTGGGCGCTCCCCATTCCTCCATTCTGTCGACCTCGGCAAAGCCCAGCCGCTGATAAAACGACATGGCACGCCCGTTTTGCAGGGCCACTTCGACGCGCATGATCTCCGCATCGGGAAAGCAGGTTTCCAGCTCGGCAAAGATATCGCGACCGATGCCCTCGTTCTGACGGGAAGGCCGCACATAGAGCTGGTGCAGCATCACGGTCTTGGCCATTTTCGGATACATGGCGGCGTAGCCTATGCCGCCGATCTCGCTGCCGTTGTCGGCGACCAGGAACTCGCTGTCACGCTTGCCGATGCGGGAGCGCACCGCCCCCGCCGAATGCCAGCCGGCCACCATCTTCGCCACCTGCTCGGCGCCGTAGAACGGGTCGTAGGCCGCATGGAAGGTTTCGTCGAGCAGCGAGCGGATCTGCTCCACGTCACGTTCGCTTGCAGTGCGAACGAAAAACACCGGCTTACTCCTCGATGCCGAGCTTCGCCTTGACGAGCGCCTGGACGGCCTGCGGGTTTGCCTTGCCGCCGGTCGCCTTCATCACCTGGCCAACGAACCAGCCGGCGAGCGTGGGCTTGGCCTTGACCTTTTCGACCTGATCCGGATTGGCGGCGATGATCTCGTCTACGGCCTTTTCGATGGCACCGGTATCGGTCACCTGCTTCATGCCGCGGCTTTCGACCAGTTCCTTCGGATCACCGCCCTCGTTCCAGACGATCTCGAACAGGTCCTTGGCGATCTTGCCGGAGATCGTGCCGTCCTTGATAAGGTCGATTATGCTGCCGAGCTGGGCAGGCGAAACCGGAGTCTCTTCAATGTCTTTGCCGGCCTTGTTCAAGGCGCCCAGCAAGTCGTTGATGACCCAGTTGGCGGCCATCTTGCCGTCGCGGCCGGCAGCCACGGCCTCGAAATAATCGGCGATCGCCTTTTCCGAGACGAGCACGGAAGCATCGTAGACGGAAAGGCCCAGCTCGCTGACGAAACGCGCCTTCTTGTCGTCCGGCAGCTCCGGCAGATCCTTCTTCAGCGCCTCGATGAACGCATCATCGAATTCGAGCGGCAGCAAGTCCGGATCCGGGAAATAGCGGTAGTCGTGCGCGTCTTCCTTCGAGCGCATCGAACGCGTCTCGCCCTTGTTCGGGTCGAACAGGCGGGTCTCCTGCTCGATCACGCCGCCGTCTTCCAGAATGGCGATCTGGCGGCGCGCTTCGTATTCGATCGCCTGACCGATGAAGCGAATCGAGTTGACGTTCTTGATCTCGCAGCGCGTGCCGAAGGGCTCGCCCGGCCGGCGCACGGAAACGTTGACGTCGGCGCGCATCGAGCCTTCGTCCATGTTTCCGTCGCAAGTGCCGAGATAACGCACGATCGAACGCAGCTTGGTCATGTAGGCCTTGGCCTCGTCGGAAGAACGCATGTCGGGCTTCGACACGATCTCCATCAGCGCCACGCCGGAGCGGTTGAGGTCGACATAGGACATGGTCGGATGCTGGTCGTGCATCGACTTGCCGGCGTCCTGCTCCAGATGCAGGCGCTCGATGCCGATCTCGATGTCCTCGAAATTGCCCTGGCGATCGGGGCCGAGCGAAATGACGATCTTGCCCTCGCCGACGATCGGATCCTTGAACTGCGAGATCTGGTAGCCCTGCGGCAGGTCGGGATAGAAATAGTTCTTGCGGTCGAAGATCGAGCGCTTGTTGATCTGCGCCTTCAGGCCGAGACCGGTGCGCACCGCCTGCTTGACGCATTCCTCGTTGATGACCGGCAGCATGCCCGGCATCGCCGCATCAACCAGCGAAACGTTCGAGTTCGGCGCATTGCCGAATTCCGTCGATGCACCGGAGAAGAGCTTGGAATTGCTCGTTACCTGGGCATGGACCTCCATGCCGACGATCACTTCCCAGTCGCCGGTGGCACCGGGAATGAGACGTTTCGGATCGGGCGTGCGGGTATCAACAATGGTCATCGGATGCTCGTCTGATGCTTCGGTTTCTCAAGCGGTGAGGTAGAGCAAATGGTGGGCCGGCGCAAGGCTTGCGATGGCCGGACCAGCGGCGGAGTCCCGCCAGAAACCATTAATCCTCTGCCGCTAGACTTAACTGATGTCGACGGAGAACATCGTCACCCTGCTCTTGATCGCGGCGCTCTACAACGTCGTGGTCTTCTGCGTCTATTGGTGGGACAAGGACGCCGCCCGTAACGACCTGTGGCGGGTGAGCGAAGCCACCCTGCTCGGTCTCGCCCTCCTCGGCGGAAGCCCGGGGGCGGTCGCCGCCCAACGGCTCCTGCGGCACAAGACGCGCAAGGAGCCGTTTCGCTCCAACCTCGCATCGATCGTTTCCCTGCATGGCGTCGTTATCGCGGTAGCGGCGTTCGTCTATGCCTTTCCGCAAACCGCGCGGCATCTGTTGACCCTGGCCACGCGACTGATCGCCTAGAATTCCTGCCCGTAACCGGTCACCGGCAATTCCACCAGCCGCTTCGACAGGCCGATCGTCTGCACGTCACGGTCGAGCTTCGGGTTGTAGGTGACGGTCAGCCAGTTCACCGCGTAGCCGTGCTTCTGAAAGAAATCGACCGCATCACGATTTTTCGCATGGGTTTCCAGCGCGGCGCTTTCGAAACCACGGTCGCGAATCTCGCCCTCCACCACCTCGAGGAGGGCGGAGCCGAGCCCCTGCCTCTGATATTTCGGATCGATCCAGAAATCCGTGATATTCTCGTCCAGCTGCTCGCGCGCCGCCCATCCGGCCGGTACCCCGCCGGATTCAACCACGGAAATGGTGATCCAGCGGCTGTGGGTGAAATTCTGGAACGCCATGCGGGCGTTTGCCAGTATCGGTCGTATCTCGCCGACCTGAATCATCGCCTTTTCCCATGAGCGCAGGCCGATTTCCGCGAGAAGAACGGCTTCCTCCTGTCGGGCTGTGCGAATGGTGGGCATAGGCTCTCCGGCTTTTGACGGCAGTAGACCATATGGCTGCCCGGTTTGACCAGAGGCGCGGCGAATGTCACCGTCGATCCGATCGAATTCATTTGGATTCAACGCATAAGGCGAATCTCTTCGACCTTCACGCGAGATCGGCCTTGGAACACTGCCATAGCCCCCATTTGCCGCCGACATCGCCAACTTGACGTTCAGTCCTGCTTGCGGCACTTATCATCGGTCATTCATGGAGTGTTGATGTTCGGTTCGTCCGAGACCCGGTAAAGGCCCTGCGCGCGATCAACAGTCGCGCGCATGGGCCAGAAAACGTAGCCCCGACGCCATTCTTGGCGCCGGACCGTTTTCATGCGTCCGCAGGACGCCTATCCGGACTACCAACCAATGGACATTTCCCGCGCCGAACAGCGCATCCTCCACCTGCTCGCCCAGGGCGGCAGGATCGAAATCACTCGCGACAACAACCGCAAGATCGAGCAGATACAGCTCTTCACCCGCGAAGGCTGGGTATTTTCCGGCCTCGATCTCGTCACCTTCCGAAAGCTCAAGCAGAAGAAGGCGATCAAGTCCTATGGCAGCAAGCCCTACCGCATCACCGAACGGGGATTGATCCTGGTGCGATCCCAGCTGGACAACCGCTAGAAACGGAAACGGCGCCCGAAAGGCGCCGTTTCATCTTTCATTCGAGGATTTGCTTACCACCACTTTGTCGGCACGAACTTGCCAGCGGCCTGTTCGATGACGTGGGCGGTCTTGAAGAGGGTCTCCTCCTCGAACGGCTTGCCGATCAGCTGCAGTCCGAGAGGCAGCCCCTTCGAATCGAGGCCCGCGGGAACGGAGAGGCCCGGCAGGCCGGCCATGTTGACGGTCACTGTGAAGATGTCGTTCAGGTACATCTTGACCGGATCGGCAGCGAGTTCCTTGTCGCCGATCGCGAAGGCCGAAGACGGGGTGGCCGGCGTCAGGATAGCGTCGACACCGGCATCGAAGGCGAGCTCGAAGTCACGCTTGATCAGAGTACGGACCTTCTGGGCGCGCAGGTAGTAAGCGTCGTAGTAGCCGGCAGACAGCACGTAGGTGCCGATCATGATGCGGCGCTGGACCTCCTTGCCGAAGCCTTCGGCGCGGGTCTTCTCGTAAAGCTCGACGATGTCCTTACCGTCGACGCGCAGACCGTAGCGCACCCCGTCGTAGCGAGCGAGGTTCGAAGAGGCTTCAGCCGGGGCGACGATATAGTAAGCCGGCAGAGCATACTTGGTGTGCGGCAGCGTGATGTCGACGATCTCGGCACCGGCCTCCTTCAGCCATGCCATGCCCTGGCTCCAGAGCTTTTCAATCTCGTCCGGCATGCCGTCGACGCGATATTCCTTCGGAATGCCGATCTTCATGCCCTTCAGCGACTGGCCGAGCGCGGATTCGTAGTCCGGCACCGGCAGATCGACGGAGGTGGTGTCCTTGGCGTCGACGCTCGCCATCGATTTCAGCAGGATCGCGGCATCGCGCACATCACGGGCAATCGGGCCGGCCTGGTCGAGTGACGAGGCGAAGGCGACAATGCCCCAGCGCGAGCAGCGGCCATAGGTCGGCTTGATGCCGACGGTGCCGGTGAAGGCGGCCGGCTGGCGGATCGAGCCGCCGGTATCGGTTGCAGTCGCGCCCGCGCAGAGATGCGCGGCGACGGCAGCGGCCGAGCCGCCCGACGAACCACCCGGAACCAGCTTCTCGTTGGAGTCCTTTGCCTTCCACGGGTTGACGACCGGACCGTAGTACGAGGTCTCGTTCGACGAACCCATGGCGAACTCGTCCATGTTCAACTTGCCGAGCATGACGGCGCCGTCGTTCCAGAGGTTCTGCGTGACGGTGGATTCGTACTTCGGCTTGAAGCGGTTCAGGATGTTCGAGCAGGCCTGGGTGTGGACGTCATAGGTCGCGAACAGGTCCTTGATGCCGAGCGGAATGCCTTCCAGCGCCCCGGCCTTGCCGCCAGCAATGCGCTCGTCCGATGCCTTGGCCATCCCGAGCGCCTTTTCCGGCGTTACCGTGACATAGGCATTGATGATGTCATTGGCGGTCTCGATTGCCTGGATGTAGGCCTCGGTCAGTTCGACGGCCGTGATCTCCTTCGCTGCCAGTTTGGCGCGGGCTTCGGCAATGGTCAGGCTGGTCAGTTCGCTCATGATGTCGCTTCACTTTGAAAGGCTTGGGCGCAGATACGCCCGGATTCGGAACGGCGGGTCGGATTGCCTGCAGGGCTTATTCGACGACCTTCGGCACGAGGAAGAAATGGCGGTCCGTCTCCGGCGCATTGGCGACGATGTCCTCGGCCTTGTTTCCGTCGGTGACGACGTCCTCGCGCTTCTTCATCACCATCGGCGTGACGGAGGTCATCGCCTCGACACCGTCAACGTTCACTTCCGAGAGCTGCTCGACGAAGCCGAGAATGCCGTTCAGCTCGTCCATCATGCGGTTGGCTTCCTCATCGCTGAGAGCGATGCGGGCGAGATGCGCGACGCGCTTCACGGTGGCGAGGTCAACAGACATCGTATTTCTCCATGTCGAACACTTGACCCCGCTATAAAGAGCGGAAAGGCGCCGCGCAACGGGGTTTTCGTCAGACCGTGACGCTGCCGCCCGGCTTCGGCGTCTCCACTTTCGCTTCAGTCCCTTCCATGCCGAGGACGAACTTCTCCGGCGTCTGGTCGATGATCGGGAAAGAACCGTAGTGGCAGGGTAGAATAGTCTTGAAATCGAAGAAGCGCTGGCAGGCCAGCGCCGCCACGGCTCCGCCCATGGTGAAGCGGTCGCCGATCGGGACGATGCCGATGTCGGGCTGGTGAAGCTCGTTGATCAGCGCCATGTCCGAGAAGATGTCGGTATCGCCCATGTGCAGCAACGACGGCTCGTCGTCAAAGTGCAGCATCAGGCCGTTGGGATTGCCGAGCGAATGCGAGACGCCGTCCTCGGTGATCTGGGCGGAGGAATGCAGGGCATTGGTGAAGGTGACGGTAAATCCGTTGAACGGCACGGTACCGCCGGTATTGCCCATGTCGATCTTCTTCACCCCCTTGGAGCCGAGCCAGCCCGCCAGATCGGCGTTGGCGAGAACCGTGGCGCCGAGCTCGTTGGCGATCGAAATCGTGTCGCCGACATGATCGCCATGACCGTGCGTCAGGAGGATGTGAGTAACGCCCCTCGCCGCGTCCTTGGCGTCGAGACCGGAAAAGCCGGGATTGCCGCTGAAGAACGGGTCGATCAGGATCGTGGCCTTGGAGGTTTCGAGGCGGAAGGCCGAATGGCCGAGCCAGGTAATCTTCATTGAGCTCTCCCTTGATTTGGTGTCGGGAGTATATGGCACGCCGGGGTGGCGGCAACATGTCGAAACGCGCGATAGCCGATGTGTTGCGCGGGGAACACGGGTACGATAAGCGGCAGCAGTAGAGATGTTCTTGCACCTCGCCGCTCCCCGGCGAACCCGCAGGACCCCACTGACAGGAGAGCAACATGGCCGGCGACGACGACGAATATGTATACGACGAAGTAACGGGCGAATGGCGCCCGGCTTCGGAAATGGCCGCGGAAGCCGCGAGCCGGAACGCCGTGCGCGATTCCGCCGGCAATGTGCTGGCTGACGGTGATTCCGTCGTGCTGATCAAGGACCTGAAGGTCAAGGGCGCCGGGCAGACCCTCAAGCAGGGCACCGTGATCCGCTCCATCCGGCTCACAGACAATCCGGAAGAGATCGACTGCCGCCACGACACCATCAAGGGCCTCGTGCTGCGCACCGAGTTTGTCCGCAAGCGCTGACGCTGTTAGGGACCCAGGCATGGCAACGCTCACCATCGAGGAGCTGGCGGGCTTTCTGCAGCCCGGTCAGGCAATCGCCGGGCTGGATCTCGGCACCAAGACGATCGGGCTTGCCATGTCCGACCTCGGCCGACGCTTCGCCTCCCCTCGCCCGGTGATCAGAAGGGTGAAGTTCACCAAGGACGCCGAGGTACTGCTCGCCTTCGCCGCGAAGGAAAAGGTCGCGGCCTTCGTCATCGGTCTGCCGATGAACATGGACGGATCGGCCGGTCCCCGCGTTCAGGCTACGCGCGCGTTCGTCCGTTCGATGGCGGAAAAGACGGATATCCCGTTCGTGTACTGGGACGAGCGGCTGTCCACTGTGGCGGCCGAACGGGCATTGCTGGAAATGGATGTGTCGCGGGCGAAGAGGGCCGAGCGCATCGACTCGGCGGCCGCGAGCTTCATCCTTCAGGGAGCGCTGGACAGGCTGTCGGCGCTCGGCGCCGGTTCGACTGCCGGCTGAACGCGGCGAGCCCGCCACCAGGCCATGATCTGCCTGCGGCGACGAAAGCCAATGATCGCGAAAACAATCAAGCTGTCGATGACGATGGCGCGGGCGACCAGGGGCGGAATTGTCTCCGGCGGAATGCCGAGCACGTGGCCGTAAATCTGGAAGACGAGGTCGTGGGCCTGCCGCGTCAACATGAAGACACCGAAATTCATGTCATAATAGGAAAGGCCGTACCAACTGCTCAGCAGCAGAACGGGCGTCGCCCACAGAATCAGAAACCACTTCATGCGGCCCTCTCCCTCATCCGGTCCACCGGCATGCTCGAAAACACGATCCAGTTCGACAGCGCCATGGCACCGAGAACCACCGCCGGAACGGTAATGTCCAACGCGAGAACAGCAAAGAACGTCATCATGACGACCAAAAACGCGATACGCGACACTGCCGTTCCCGCCCCGACACACTTAACACTTCGTTAACCGTACCATTAGCGGAAGCTGCAAGGGACACAACGGAAAGCCGTCGCGATGGTTAACGCCCGGAGTTGTCCACAGGCCGAAGACTGCTAGGCAGCCGCAGGATAAAGGATGTCGATGACGTAGCGGGCGTCGAACCGGCCGTCGAGAACGCCGTAGGTATGTCGCCATCCGCCGGCGAGTCGCGTTTCCACGAAGGAGTCGGCGATCTTGCCCGCACCGAGTCGATAGAGTTCTGCGGCAGCGGCGGCGAGTGCCAGCTGCTCGACGAAGAGCCTGGACGCCCCCTCGTCCTGCTCGCAAAGCGCCATGGCCGCGCGGAGCACCTCGACCGTCTTCTTGCCCGACGGCCCCATATCGCGCTCGAAACCAGCGAACACGCTGTCAAACAGGTCCTTGCCGCGGCTGAGGACGCGAAGAACGTCGAGCGCCATGACGTTGCCGGAGCCTTCCCAGATAGCATTGACCGGCGCCTCCCGGTAATGACGGGCGATCGGACGCTCCTCGACGTAACCGGAGCCTCCGAGGCATTCCATTGCCTCGTAGATCAGAGCCGGCGCCATCTTGCAGACCCAGTATTTGACGACCGGCGTCATGACACGGGCATAGGCGGCCTCGGCCGGATTATCGCGGGCCTTGTCGAAGGCTTCGGCCAGCCGGAAGACGAGCGCGGTGGCGGCGGCGACATCGAGAGCCATGTCGGCGAGTACGCGTGTCATCAGCGGCTGATCGATCAGGTTCTTGCCGAACACCTTGCGGCCCCGGACGTGATGCACCGCCTCGGCCATCGAGGCACGCATGATGCCGGCGGAAGCAACCGCACAGTCGAGCCGCGTCAACGTCACCATATCCAGAATGGTGCGGATGCCGTGGCCCGCCTCACCCAGAAGATAGGCCATCGTCCCGTCGAACTCGACTTCAGACGAGGCATTCGAGCGGTTGCCGATCTTGTCCTTCAGACGCTGGAAATAGAGCCCGTTGTGCGAGCCGTCCTCCAGAAGGCGTGGGACAAGGAAGCAGCCCATGCCTTCGTTTGTTTGCGCCAGCATGACGAAGGCATCGCTCATCGGCGCGGACATGAACCACTTGTGACCGGAGAGACGGTAGATGCCCTCGCCCACCCGTTCGGCGCGGCTGGTATTGGCTTTCACGTCCGTGCCGCCCTGCTTCTCGGTCATGCCCATGCCGATCGTGATTGCAGTCTTCTGCATCGGTGGCTTGCTGGTGGAATCGTATTTGCGCGACAGGATCTTCGGTGCCCATTCGCGCTGTACGTGAGGCGAGGAGGCGAGCGCGGCGACCGAGGCGCTGGTCATGGTAAGCGGGCAAAGATGGCCGCATTCGAGTTGTGCCGTCAGGAAGAAGCGGATGGCGCGAGCCTTGTGCTCCTGGCCGCGTGTGCCGGGCTGCGCCTCCCAGATCGAGGAGTGCAGGCCGATCGACATCGAGCGGCGCATCAGCGCGTGCCAGGCGGGATGAAACTCCACCACATCCAGCCGTTCGCCGCGCACGCCATGGGTGCGCAGTTGCGGCACGTTCTGGTTCGCCATCCGGGCAAGCTCCTGCGCCTCGTGCGAGGTGACGTAGTGGCCGATCGCGTCGAACTCGTCCTTCATGGCGCGCGGCAGGCTGGAGGCCATATCGACCAGAAGCGGATCTGTACGGAACGCGTTCACACCCGCCCACGGCGCGGGCTGATTCAGCGCTGCGAATTTGTCTTCGATCCGGTTCATTTCAGTCACAGTCGCCTTCCAACGCACGCAAACGCTTCAATGATTCGCTTAATATGGGGAACAAAGGGCATTCCACATAGCACATGCTTGCCCGTGCGGCTCCCACTCTTTATAGACCGCATGACTTTCTCCGGAGGACGGTTTCATGGTCTTCTTTCCCCACCGCCATCTCATCGGCATCAAGGGGCTTTCCGCACAGGACATCACCTATCTTCTCGACAAGGCGGACGCTGCCGTACAGATCAGTCGGCAGCGTGAGAAGAAGACGACGACGCTTCGTGGCCTCACCCAGATCAACCTGTTCTTTGAAGCCTCCACCCGCACCCAGTCCTCGTTCGAGCTCGCCGGAAAGCGCCTCGGCGCCGACGTGATGAACATGTCGGTGGGCAACTCTTCGGTAAAGAAGGGCGAGACACTGATCGACACCGCGATGACGCTGAACGCGATGCGGCCGGATGTTCTTGTGGTTCGCCATTCCTCTGCCGGCGCGGCGGCACTGCTGTCGCAGAAGGTCGCCTGCTCGGTCATCAATGCCGGCGACGGCCAGCATGAGCATCCGACCCAGGCGCTGCTCGACGCGCTGACGATCCGGCGTGCCAAGGGCCGGCTGGCGGGCATTACCGTCGCAATCTGTGGCGACATCCTGCATTCGCGGGTGGCACGCTCCAACATCATCCTCCTCAATGCCATGGGCGCGCGTGTGCGCGTCGTCGCGCCGGCGACGCTGCTGCCCTCTGGGATCGCCGACATGAGCGTCGAGGTCTTCCACGACATGAAGGAAGGCCTGAAAGACGCCGACGTGGTGATGATGCTGCGGCTGCAGCGCGAACGCATGTCCGGCGCTTTCGTGCCCTCGGTACGCGAATATTTCCGCTTCTACGGCCTCGACGCAGAAAAACTGAAGGCCGCGAAGGAAGACGCACTCGTCATGCACCCCGGCCCGATGAACCGTGGGGTGGAAATCGCCTCAGAGGTCGCCGATGGGCCACAGAGCGTGATCGAGCAACAGGTGGAAATGGGGGTTGCGGTGCGCATGGCGGTGATGGAGACGCTGCTGACATCGGAGAACCATGGCCCGCGCAGCGAAGGAGCCGCCGCATGACCAGGCCGCTCGTCATCAAGAATGTCCGCATCGTCGATCCGTCGCGCAATCTCGACGAGACAGGCTCGATCATCGTCGGAGAAGACGGCCGCATTCTCGCGTCCGGTGCCTCGGCACTGAATCAGGGTGCTCCGGACGGTGCCGAGATCCGCGACGCATCCGGCCTCGTCGCCACACCGGGCCTGGTCGACGCGCGTGTGTTCACTGGCGAGCCCGGCGCAGAGCACCGCGAGACGATCGCCTCTGCCAGCCGGGCGGCAGCGGCCGGCGGCGTTACCTCCTTCATCATGATGCCGGACACGGACCCAGTGATCGACGACATTGCGCTGGTCGAATTCGTCCGCAAGACCGCCCGCGATCAGGCCGTCGTCAACGTCCATCCGGCAGCAGCTCTTACCAAGGGGCTGGACGGTACCGAGATGACCGAGATGGGCCTGCTGCAGGAAGCCGGGGCGGTCGCCTTCACCAACGGTCGCCGCGGGCTCGCCGACACGCAGGTGCTGCGCCGGGCGATGACTTATTCACGCGAATTCGACGCCGTAATCGCTCTGGAACCGCGCGAGAAATACCTCGGAGCCAACGGCGTGATGAACGAGGGCCTGTTTGCGAGCTGGCTCGGTCTCTCCGGCATTCCCAAGGAAGCCGAGATCATCCCGCTTGAGCGCGACCTGCGCATCGCCGGACTGACCCGGGCGCGCTATCACGCCGCGCAGATTTCCGTTCCGGGATCGGCGGAAGCAATCAGGGCTGCGCGCGAGCGCGGCGCCAACGTCACCTGCGCGGTGTCGATCAACAATCTGACGCTCAACGAGAACGACATCGGCGAGTACCGCACCTTTTTCAAGCTTTCTCCGCCTCTGCGTTCGGAAGACGACCGGGTGGCGATGGTCGAGGCGCTGGCCATGGGCGATATCGATATCATCGTCTCCTCGCACGACCCACAGGACGTCGACACCAAGCGCCTGCCCTTCGCCGATGCCGCCGACGGCGCGGTCGGGCTGGAAACCCTGCTGGCGGCCGCGCTCCGGCTCCACCACGCCGGCCAGGTTCCGCTTCTGCGCCTGATCGATGCGCTGTCGACGCGGCCGGCACAGATCTTCAAGCTGGATGCCGGCACGCTGAAGCCCGGCGCGCGAGCCGACATCGCGCTGATCGATCTCGACGAGCCGTGGCTCGTCTCGGAAAAGTCCCTGCTATCGCGCTCGAAGAATACGCCGTTCGAAGACGCGCGGTTCTCCGGTCGCGCAGTGGCGACCTATGTCGCCGGCAAGCCGGTCCACACGCTCTGACACGTCCGGAGGAGGATGTCCGTGCCAAGTCTCGATTACGGTTCGCTTTCCACAACGGCCATCATCGGGTCGCTGCTGATCGGCTACCTGCTCGGCTCGCTCCCGTTCGGCCTGATTCTGACCCGGATCGCCGGGCTCGGCGACATCCGCAATATCGGTTCGGGCAATATCGGTGCGACCAACGTGCTGCGGACCGGCAATAAGCCGCTCGCCGCCGCGACCCTGTTACTGGACGCCCTCAAGGCGACCGCTGGTGCCATCATCGCTCAAAAACTGTTCGGCGGCGACGTCAATAACCTGCCCGGCCTGCTCGGCGGGTTTGCTGCCTTCATCGGCCATCTGTTTCCAGTCTGGTTGCGGTTCAAGGGCGGCAAGGGTGTCGCCACCTATATCGGCACGCTGCTCGGCATCTTTCCCGCAATGGTGCTGGTTTTTGCCGTGGCCTGGCTGACCGTCGCCATTCTCAGCCGCTACTCATCCCTGTCCGCTCTGGTTGCAACGCTTGTCATTCCGGTTGCATTGTGGATACTCGGCGCACAGGACGCAGCACTCGTCACCTCGGCCATGACCGTCATCACCTGGTGGAAGCACAAGGCCAATATCGAGCGGCTGATTTCGGGCACCGAGAACAAGATCGGCCAAAAGGGATAGCCGCCGGATGACAGAGGTCGGCGCAACACGAACGGGGATGGCGCTGACCGACCGGCAAAGGATCGCCTGGCTGCGGCTGATCCGCAGCGACAATGTCGGCCCTACCACCTTCCGCGACCTCATCAATCACTTCGGATCGGCCGAACGGGCGCTCGAAATGCTGCCCGAGCTTTCGCGACGCGGCGGATCCGTCCGCCCGATCCGTATCGCCAGCGTGGCGGACGCCGAACGCGAACTCCAAACGGCAGAAAGTTACGGCGCCCGTTTTCTCGGCATCGGAGAACCGGGGTATCCGCCGGCGCTCCGGCAGATAGACGCGGCGCCTCCCCTGCTGGCCGTAAAGGGCCGCCTCGACGTGGCAACACGGCCTGCCGTCGGCATCGTCGGCTCCCGCAACGCCTCGATCAGCGGCGCCAAGTTCGCCGCGATGATCGCCCGGGATGTCGGGCGCGCCGGATATGCCGTCATTTCCGGACTGGCTCGTGGAATCGATGCCGCGGCCCATCAGGCCAGCCTTGAAACGGGAACCATCGCCGCCCTGGCCGGAGGACTGGACCAGCCCTATCCGCGAGAGAACCTCCCGCTGTTCGAGGAAATCTGCGAAATAGGGCTGGCGATCAGCGAGATGCCGTTCGAATGGGAAGCACGGGCACGCGACTTTCCGCGCCGGAACAGGCTGATCGCCGGCACCGCGCTTGGCACGGTCGTGGTGGAAGCCGCCAGTCGCTCGGGCTCCTTGATCACGGCGAGGCTCGCCGCGGAGTTCGGACGGCTGGTATTCGCCGTTCCAGGGTCGCCACTTGATCCGCGCTGCCACGGCACCAACGGCCTCTTGAAGGACGGCGCGACCGTCACCACTTCCCCGTCCGACGTGCTCGAAGCCCTGGCGCCACTTTCGCCCCTCGACCTGTTCCAGCCACCCGAAGTGGAGGAACCTGTTTTCGACGGAGACGACCGCACCCCCACGCCGCCGGCCGAAAGCGAGCGCGGCAGGATCGTTGAGGCGCTCGGCCCGACTCCAGTGGAGATCGACGACATCATCCGCCACACCGGCGTGGCCGCTTCTACGGTCTATCTCGTGCTCTTGGAACTCGATATCGCCGGTCGCTTACATCGGCATCCCGGCGGGCTTGTCTCGCTTGCCATGCCCGTGTGACAGCTGCCTTCTACCGGCCAGGATGTCGCCCGCCTCCACATAAGCCATCTCGATGAGATAGCAGAGCATGTCGGCGCGCTCCTGCTGGGCCACATGACGGAGCTGGCCCAGCATGGTGTGAAGATAGGCTATGCTGGCCTGGGAGCGATCGTCGGCGCTGGTTGGTCCAGACATTACGTCATCCTAACGGCATAATTCGAGAAACGCATGCCACACGCCGTTGTGGCATCCATCCACAGATATATACAAAAAATTGTTATAAATTGCAAAACCCTTATAGGTTGCATAACGTTGCAGAACCAGAAATTCGCGCAACCCCCTTGACCGCAACCGAATCCCTGTCCATGTCGGAGAACCGCATTCCGGCACATGCCGCCCCGCGCCGCCAGAATCTCAGGCGCATCGCCAGTTCAGAGAAACACGAATGAATGTAGTCGTCGTCGAATCCCCTGCCAAAGCAAAGACGATCAACAAGTATCTCGGATCGGGATACAAGGTGCTCGCCTCGTTCGGCCACGTTCGTGACCTTCCGGCCAAGGACGGCTCCGTGCTTCCCGATCAGGATTTCGAAATGTCCTGGGAAGTGGACAGCGCTTCGCAGAAGCGCATCAAGGATATTGCCGATGCGGTGAAATCCTCCGACGGCCTCATCCTCGCAACCGACCCGGATCGCGAAGGTGAAGCGATCTCCTGGCATGTGCTCGATCTCCTGAAGAAGCGGCGCGTCCTCGGCGACAAGCCTGTGAAGCGCGTTGTCTTCAACGCCATCACCAAGAAGGCGGTCCTCGATGCGATGGCCAATCCGCGCGACATCGACGTGCCGCTGGTCGACGCCTATCTGGCGCGCCGCGCCCTCGACTATCTTGTCGGCTTCAATCTCTCGCCGGTTCTCTGGCGCAAGCTGCCCGGAGCCCGCTCGGCCGGGCGCGTACAGTCGGTGGCACTGCGCCTCGTCTGCGACCGCGAAAGCGAGATCGAGCGTTTCGTTGCCGAAGAATACTGGAACATCTCCGCCCTTCTCAGGACGCCGCGCGGCGACGAGTTCGAGGCGCGCCTCGTCTCGGCCGACGGAAAGCGGCTGCAGAAGAATTCGATCGGCAACGGCGAGACCGCGAACCGGCTGAAGACCCTGCTCGAAGGCGCGGTCTATGCGGTCGAGTCGGTCGAAGCGAAGCCGGTCAAGCGTAATCCGGGACCGCCCTTTACAACGTCGACCCTGCAACAGGCCGCCTCTTCCAGGCTCGGCTTCTCGGCGTCGCGCACCATGCAGGTGGCGCAGAAGCTCTACGAAGGCATCGACATCGGCGGCGAGACAGTCGGTCTCATCACCTATATGCGTACGGACGGTGTGCAGATGGCACCGGAAGCGATCGATGCCGCCCGCGCCGCGATCGGTGACCAGTTCGGATCCCGTTATCTTCCGGAAAAGCCGCGTTTCTACTCCACCAAGGCCAAGAACGCTCAGGAAGCCCACGAGGCAATCCGGCCGACCGATTTCAACCGCTCGCCGGACAAGGTGAAGCGGTTCCTCGACGCAGACCAGTTGCGCCTCTATGACCTGATCTGGAAGCGTGGCATCGCCAGCCAGATGGCGTCCGCCGAGATCGAACGGACCACTGTGGAAATTCTTGCCGACAACAAGGGCGAGAAAGTCGGTCTGCGCGCCGTAGGTTCGGTCATCCGCTTCGACGGGTTCATCGCCGCTTACACCGACCAGAAGGAAGACGGCGAGCCGAGCGAGGACGGGGACGAGGATGGCCGCCTGCCGGAGATCAACGCCCGCGAAAAGCTGGACAAGCAGAAGGTCAATGCCTCTCAGCATTTCACAGAGCCGCCGCCGCGCTATTCTGAAGCCTCGCTGATCAAGAAGATGGAAGAGCTCGGCATCGGCCGCCCGTCGACCTATGCCGCGACGCTCGCGACGCTGCGCGATCGCGAATACGTGACGATCGACAAGCGAAAGCTCGTCCCACAACCGAAGGGACGGCTCGTTACCGCCTTCCTCGAAAACTTCTTCACGAAGTATGTGGAGTACGACTTCACCGCCGACCTGGAAGAAAAGCTCGACAAGATTTCCGCCGGCGAGCTCGACTGGAAGCAGGTGCTGCGCGAATTCTGGTCCGATTTCTTCGCGCAGATCGAGGATACCAAGGAACTCCGCGTCACCAACGTGCTCGACGCGCTGAATGAAGCGCTGGCGCCGCTGGTCTTCCCGAAGCGGGAGGACGGCTCCGATCCGCGCATCTGCCAGGTCTGCGGCACCGGCCATCTTTCGCTGAAGCTCGGCAAGTACGGCGCCTTTGTCGGTTGCTCCAACTATCCGGAATGCAACTATACCCGCCAGCTCTCCAACGAGAACGGCTCGGAGGCTGAAGCCTCGCTCGGCAACGAACTAAAGGCGCTCGGCACCGATCCGATGACGGCGGAGGAAGTGACGCTGCGCAGCGGCCGGTTCGGTCCCTATGTTCAGCGCGGCGACGGTAAGGACGCCAAGCGCTCGTCACTGCCGAAGGGCTGGAAGCCGGAGGACATCGATCTCGAAAAGGCGCTCGCTCTCCTCAACCTGCCGCGTGACGTCGGCAAGCACCCGGAGACCGGCAAGATGATCTCGGCTGGTCTCGGGCGCTATGGGCCTTTCGTGCTGCACGATGGAACCTATGCCAATCTTGAGAGTATCGAGGACGTATTCTCGATCGGCCTAAACCGCGCCGTCACTGTGCTGGCGGAGAAACAGAGCAAGGGCGGCGGACGAGGCCGGACGGCTGCGGCGGCGCTGAAGGAACTCGGCGAGCATCCGCAGGGCGGCACGATCACCGTGCGCGACGGACGCTATGGGCCTTATGTCAATTGGGGTAAGGTGAACGCGACCCTGCCGAAGGGCAAGGATCCGCAGTCGGTGACCGTAGAGGAAGCACTGGCGCTGATCGCAGAACGCGCCGCCAAGGACGGCGGCAAGGCCACCAAGGGCAAGAAGGCGCCTGCGAAGGCGGCGAAGGCCGCTGACGGCGAAGCCAAGCCCAAGAAGAAGGCCGCGTCCAAGGGCAAGGCGACGGCGAAGACGAAAAAGAGCTGACATTGAGCAAAATACCGCGCGAAACCGACATGACGACCGCGCCCCGGAACCGGCGGGAGCGGCGCGCGGCCAAGATCGCCTCGGAAGGTGGCCTCAAGCGAGAGAGCACGATCATTCACGGTCAGGTGCCTCCACGCGACGTGCTGCTCGCCTTCATCGCCGACAATCCGGACCGAGCCTCCAAGCGCGAGATCGCCAAGGCGTTCGGCCTGAAGGGCGAAGCACGCGTCGAGTTGAAGGACGCTCTTCGCGCGCTGGAAGATGATGGCCTTGTGCAGAAGGATCGCAAGTCGCTGTCGCGCCCAGGCGCCCTGCCCCCGGTGACGGTGCTCGACATCACCACCCGTGACAAGGACGGCGAATTGATCGGCCGCCCCTCCGAGTGGAACGAGGAACTGGGCGCCGCTCCGGCCGTCGCGATCCGGCAGTCGAGTTCGGACCGCTCCAAGGGCAAGGCGCCTGTCGGTGGCCTCGGCGACCGCGTGCTCGCCAAGATCTTCCCGTCCAAGGACCGCGCCGGACCGGCCTATACCGCCCGCATCATCAAGGTGATCGACAAGACACGTCTCTCGGTGCTCGGGGTCTACAAGGCGCGCGTCGGTAGCGACGGCGGTCGTATCCTGCCGATCGACCGCCGTGACGACGAGATGACCATCGATACAATCGACCTCAATGGTGCGAAGGATGGTGATCTGGTCGAAGTGGAAACGGTCCGCTCGGGGACGCGCCTCGGGCTGAAACGTGCCCGGGTGTTGAACGTCGTCGGCTCGGTCGCCTCGGAAAAGGCGATCTCGATGATCGCGATCTACGCACACGGCATCCCGCATGTCTTCCCTGAGGCGGTGCTGGCCGAGGCGGAAGCAGCCAAACCGGCGACGATGTCGCATCGCGAGGACTGGCGGCATGTGCCGCTGATCACCATCGACCCGGCCGATGCCAAGGACCATGACGACGCGGTCTACGCCGAACCCGATCCCTCGCCGGATAATCCGGGCGGCGTGATCGTCACCGTGGCGATCGCCGATGTCTCCTACTATGTCCGGCCCAAATCACCGCTCGACCGCGAGGCTTTGAAGCGCGGCAACTCCGTATATTTTCCCGACCGCGTCGTGCCGATGCTGCCGGAACGCATCTCGAACAATCTCTGCTCGCTGCGCGAGGGCGAGGACCGGCCGGCGCTCGCCGTGCGTATGGTTTTCTCGAAGGAAGGCCGAAAGGCGAGCCATACCTTCCACCGCATCATGATGAAGAGCGCGGCCAAGCTCTCCTATCAGCAGGCCCAGGCGGCGATCGACGGCAAGCCGGACGACAAGACCGGACCGCTGCTCGAACCGATCCTGAAGCCACTCTGGGACGCCTACCGCATTCTCAAGACAGGCCGCGACCGCCGGCAGCCGCTTGAACTCGACATGCCCGAGCGCAAGATCATCCTCAAGGAAGACGGGACCGTCGACCGGGTCTATATTCCCGAACGCCTCGACGCGCACAAGCTGATCGAGGAGATGATGATCCAGGCGAACGTCGCCGCCGCCGAGACCCTGGAGAAGAAGCGCCAGCCGCTGGTCTACCGCGTCCACGACGCGCCGAGCCTGTCCAAACAGGAAGCGCTCCGTGAGTTCCTCGGCACCATCGGTCTGTCGCTCGCCAAGGGCAACCTGCGCTCCAACTCGTTCAACGGCATCCTCGCCAAGGCGCTCGACACGCCACACCAGACGATGGTCAACGAGATGGTGCTGCGCTCGCAGAGCCAGGCGATCTACAGTCCGGAGAACATCGGCCATTTCGGCCTCAACCTGATGAAGTACGCTCACTTCACCTCGCCGATCCGCCGCTATGCCGACCTCATCGTGCACCGCGCACTCGTCGGCTCGCTGGGGCTCGGCGAAGGCGGCATCACGCCGGATGAGGAAGCGGCCCTCGATGATATCGCCGCCGAGATCTCGACCTTCGAGCGGCGCGCCATGGCCGCCGAGCGCGACACGATCAACCGTCTGATCGCTCATCATCTGGCTGGCCGTATTGGTGACGAATTTCCGGGGCAGATTTCTGGCGTGACCAAATCCGGACTTTTCGTCACATTGCCACAGTTCGGTGCCGATGGTTTTATCCCGGTTTCCACCCTCGGGCGCGATTACTATATCTACGACGAAGCGCACCAGGCCCTCTCCGGCGAAAAGACCGGTCTCGGGTATCGTCTCGGCGATAGCGTCGAGGTAAAGCTTGCGGAAGCGATCCCGCTTGCCGGCGCCCTGAGGTTCGAAATGCTGAGCGAAGGACGGCCCATGCCGACGGCGGTACGATCCTTCCACAAAGCCAAGCGACGCGGCAAACAACCCGGAACACGCCCGCCGCGCAGAGGACGTTGAGGAAACACGACATGACCATCACCCCCCGGCAGACTTCTACCCTTCGCTTTGGCGAAGGCGAGCAGGCGGAACGGCCGCTCGGTCGCTCCATCACGCGGGGGCTGTCGAACTGTTGTCCCGCCTGCGGCAGCGGCCGCCTGTTCCGGGCGTTCCTGAAGCCGGTCGATGCCTGCGCCGCCTGCGGCGAGGAAATGCATCACCATCGCGCTGACGACCTGCCGCCCTACCTCGTCATTGTCATTCTCGGCCACGTCCTGCTCGGCGGCTACATGATGACGGATCTGGTATTCCCGGCATCAGAATGGGTACATCTCGCCATTTGGGCACCGCTTGGACTCATTACCGCCCTTGCCAGTATTCAACCGATCAAGGGAGGCGTCATAGGCCTGCAGTGGGCGTTGAAGATGCACGGCTTCGGCGGCCAAACCGACGAACCGGAGACCTTCGGCCCGACGTCGGATTGATGACAGCGCATCTCCTCGAGATGCAGGGTGACCCATCCCGGGCCCAAGCGAGACTGCAACCGCGAGACGCTGCAACGATCATGCTTGTCGATCGCCGTGACGGAAAACGACGCGTGCTTGTCGGCAAGCGCGGCAGCGACCATGCGTTCATGCCGAACCTTTACGTCTTTCCCGGCGGACGACGGGATCGCAGCGATAGCCGCCAGCCCTTCCTGCACGATCTCGATCCAACCGTATTGGCTAAGTTAAGCAATGAATTGAGGGGCGCGAACGCGCTCGTCAGGGCCCGGGCGCTGGCAATAGCCGCCATTCGCGAACTCGCGGAAGAGACCGGGCTGGTGATCGGTCGTCGCGAGATTGCCGGTAACCGCTCCCCGCGCCTCCATGCGGATCTCAGCAGCCTCCGCTACGTGGCCCGCGCCATAACACCCCCAGGATATGTTCGCCGCTTCGATACCCGCTTCTTCCTGACATTCACCGATGAAACCGATATCGATCCCACGGCAGTCACAGATTCTCCCGAACTGCATGATCTTCGTTGGCTTGACATGGACGACCTTTCGGGTCTGAACATGCCGGGCATCACGAAGACCATCCTCGAAGAGGTGAAGGCGCAGATGATGCAAGACCCGACACTGCCGTTCGGTGCGAGTCTTCCCTTTTATTATTCCCGCCGCGGCCAACACATCCGCGAAATTATCTAAGGACATCCGATGGTGAATTCGGGAAAGGGCGCAAACGGTCATCGTGAAGACATTCACTGGCCGTCGTTGTTTGCAGCCATCTCCGCGATCACGGCGGTCGGTATCGCGATCGGCCTGGGCCTGCCTCTGCTTTCAATCATTCTGGAAAAGCGCGGCATTCCCTCCACCCTGATCGGCCTCAATTCCGCGATGGCCGGCGTCGCAGCGATGATCGCCGCGCCGATCACCACCAGGCTGGCTCACAGTTTCGGCGTAGCGCGCACCATGCTCTGGGCGGTGCTGCTGTCGGCCATCAGCGGGCTCGGCTTCTATTATGCCGAGGCCTTCTGGATGTGGTTTCCGTTGCGACTCGTCTTTCATGGTGCAACAACCACGCTGTTTATCCTCTCGGAGTTCTGGATCAACGTCGCCGCACCGCCCTCCCGTCGCGGATTCGTGCTGGGTATATATGCGACCGTGCTCGCCATAGGCTTCGCCTGCGGCCCGCTTCTGTTCTCCCTGATAGGCAGTGAGGGCATCCTGCCGTTCGCGATCGGTGCCGCTACGATTCTGCTGGCTGCCATTCCGATCTACGTTGCCCGCAACGAAAGCCCACAGCTCGACGAGAAACCGCAGAGCCATTTCCTGCGCTACATTTTCCTTGTGCCGACAGCAACCGCAGCCGTGTTCGTGTTCGGCGCGGTCGCGGTTGGCGGCCTGTCCCTGTTCCCCATCTATGCGACTCGCATCGGCTTTACCGAAGCTCAGGCCGCTTTGCTTCTCACCGTCATGGGCGTCGGAAACATGGCGTTCCAGATTCCCGTCGGCATGCTGTCCGACCACCTTAAGGACCGTCGCTTCCTGCTTTCCTTGATGGCCTTGATCGGTCTCGTCGGCTCGCTGGCCCTACCCTGGCTTTCCGAAAACTGGATACTGATGGCGGTCGTACTGCTGTTCTGGGGCGGCGCCGTCTCCGGCCTTTATACGGTGGGCCTCAGCCATCTGGGGGCCCGCCTGACCGGTTCCGATCTCGCCGCGGCCAATGCGGCCTTCGTGTTCTGTTATGCCGTCGGTACGGTGGCTGGACCGCAGGTGATCGGCGCTGCGATCGACATCTCCGGCGTTCACGGGTTTGCCCATGCGATCACCGGTTTCTTCGCACTCTACGTGGCCCTTTCCTTGGGTCGGCTGCTTTTTAACCGGAAACGGACTTGACTTTTCGGGCGCGATTTGTAGTTTCGCGCCAGAATTTGCCGTGGGGCGCTTGAGCCCGCCACGGCTTCATTTTTTATTGAAGGCAGGACGACCATGGCCAAGGCTACCACCATCAAGATCAAGCTGCTGTCGACGGCCGACACCGGTTTCTTCTATGTCACCACGAAGAACAGCCGCACGATGACTGAAAAGATGACCAAGACGAAGTACGATCCGGTCGTCAAGAAGCACGTCGAATTCAAGGAAACCAAGATCAAGTAAGATCGGGTCTCCGGTAAATCGAAGGGCGTTGCGCCACTGGCGCAGCGCCCTTTTCTTTTGCCTGCACACCCGAAACCACGGCAACAAAAAAGCGCCACAGCCCACCGACTGCGGCGCTTTTTTTATAAATGGGGGTCGGTCAGCATACAAAACGGCACGAGGAACCGCGTATATTGCATGCCAACCGACCGACCCCACGACCCAGGAGATGCGGCGGACCTGAGCATCATGGGGTGTCGGAATGCCCGTAGGCATCGCTGTCTCACACCGACAAATTCGCGCAAACGGGAAGAGAAATCAACTAATTCTTAACCCAATACCATATTTGTCCGCAACTATGGTTAAAATGCCGGCTTGAAACGAGACAATCATCACGCTTCAATTTGGCTATTCTTTATTTCATCATTCGATAAAAAACATAGTATTATATCGAATATTTGAAATCCCCTATCGAACAAGAACACGCACTCGGGAAATCTTTCGCTGCAGCGCAAGAACATATGGGGAGTTTCGAGATATTAAACCGAGCGCAAAAAAGCGCTTCAACGGGGCTCTACTTTCCAGACACCTACCGGAGCGGCACGGCAGGCTGGTGAGAAGCCCAATTGAAGAGATATAGAGAATCTATACTTTTGTCGTGAAAACAGGGAACGGCGCATTCAGCCGCTCCCAGACGCATTCAAACACACTCAAGTTTTATCGACTCTTCGCCCCGTGGCAATACCCCAAAATGGCACATTGATTTTTCGTAGTCTCCGGTGCGGCCAAAGCCTGCCGGCTACGCAGCAGCCGCGACGACCCGGTTCCGACCGTCATTCTTGGCCTGATAGAGAGCGCGATCGGCCTGCTTCAGAAGCTGCTCCGGCGTCTCCACGCCGGGGCCGATCGTGGCCACCCCCAACGAGGCAGTGATCTGCAGCCCGGTATGGTTACCGCGCAGCGAAAACGGCTTGTTCTCCACCATCGACCGCAGCCGCTCGGCGACGATCGCAGCCGTCTCGGGCGTCGTGTCGGGCATGACGACGACGAACTCCTCGCCGCCGTAACGGCAGGCGAGATCGGCGCCGCGGACGGTGGCGCGCACTCGATTCGCGAACTCGCGCAGGACCTCGTCTCCGGCATCGTGGCCGAACGTGTCGTTGACCTGCTTGAAGCGGTCGATATCGGTGATGCAGATCGTCAGCGGCTTGCCGCGCACCAGGGCGCGGTTGAACAGCGTCTTCAGGTGATTGTCGAGATAGCGCCGGTTATGAAGCCCGGTGAGCGGATCGGTAACGGCGAGCTCGATCGTCTGCTGGACGCTGCTGCGCAGGCGATCATTGTAGCGCTTGCGCCGGATCTGCGTCAGAGAGCGGGCGACAAGCTCGTTGGGGTCGATCGGCTTCTGGATATAGTCATTCACACCGAGCTCCAGAGCCCGGACGATCATCGTCTCGGCCCTCTCATCCACGATCAGAAGGACGGGGATGAACCGGCAACGTTCAAGCGAACGCAGTTGCGAGCACAGCCGCAAGGGATCGTAGTCGTCGAAATTGGTGTTGACGATGACGAGGTCGAACGGGTTCTCGGCCGCCTCGAACACGGCGGCCTGCGGATCGGACATGGCCGTCACCTCGGCGATCGGCTTCAGTGCCTTGACGATGCGCTCCTGCGAGCTGGCGCGGCCGTCCACGAGCAGCACCTGCGCCGGCTCGTCGAGACGACCGTCACTGCCGCGCAGCAGGTCTTCCATCATCAGATTACGGGCGGTCTCGCTGCGGATGCGCAGCTCATCGCTCAGGGTCTTCAGCCGAACGAGACTCTTCACGCGCGAGACGAGCTGCAGGTCGTTGACCGGCTTGGTGAGAAAATCGTCGGCACCGGCCTTCAGGCCGCGAACGCGGTCCGACGGCTGATCGAGTGCAGTGACCATGACGACAGGGATATGAGCGGTGCGCGGGTTGGCCTTTAGCCGCTCGCACACCTCGAACCCGTCCATGCCGGGCATCATGATGTCGAGCAGAATGACGTCGACCTGGGCCTTGTCGCAAATGTCCAGCGCCTGCGGGCCGTTCTCCGCCGTCAGGACTTCGAAATACTCCGCCAGCAGCCGCGCCTCGAGCAGCTTCACGTTGGCGGGGATATCATCGACGACCAGAATTCTCGCGGTCACAGGTGCCCTTCCCTCTCCTCAGGCATCGCCAAGATAGGTCTTGATCGTTTCCAGGAACTTCGGAACCGAGATCGGCTTCGATACATAAGCTTCGCAACCACCCTGCCGAATCCTCTCCTCGTCGCCCTTCATCGCGAAGGCGGTGACGGCGATGACCGGGATCACGTGCAGGTCCGGATCCTCCTTCAGCCATTTCGTCACTTCGAGACCGGAGACCTCTGGCAATTGAATGTCCATCAGAATCAGATCGGGGCGGTAACGACGCGCAAGGTCGAGCGCCTCCATGCCGTTGCGGGTCTGGATCGTCTCATAGCCGGAGGCCTCGATCAGATCGCGGAAGAGCTTCATGTTCAGCTCGTTGTCTTCGACAATCATCACTTTCTTGGACATTCATCCGACCTTGTCATGAGCTGGCAAACCGTCGATCCCCCGACTCGTCGCTGAAAAGTTCGCCCCTTCCTCTCGTTCGATGATAGAATCATTTAGTTGAGAAAACGGTAACCCGAAGGGAAACATGGGAAATCGGCATGCGTGAAAAACAAACACCCCTCGATCCATTCGAGGTGGCGGCGGAAATTCTTGGCTGGCTCGCCAATGAACCGGACATGTTGTCGCGTTTCCTCGCGCTCTCGGGTTTGACAGCCGACCAATTGCGCCAGGCAGTCAATGAAACGGGTTTTCGCGCCGGCTTGCTCGACTTCGTCATGGGACACGAACCGACTCTGATGGCGTTTTGCGAAGCCACGGGCACAAAGCCCGAAACGGTCGCCGCAGCCTGGCACAAGCTGTCCGGCCCGATGCTTTGACAAGCGGACATCAGGGGTGTCCCTCCCCTTCGGAACACAGATTCAATCGAAAGAACTCTTTCATACCGGCCCGTTTCTCGCTTGAGAGTTACAAGCTTAGGCCGTATTGTCGCAATGTTCAATCTTTGTTCCACCATGACCGTCGACGAGATCGAGTTTCCGGGCTTTTGCCGCGACTGTCTGGCACCCCAGCCGGCGGATCGCCGGCGCTGCGCGGCCTGCGGCAGCCCCAGGCTGGTCTACCATCCAGAACTCTATGATCTTACGCTTGCGCATATCGACTGCGATGCCTTCTACGCCTCGATCGAGAAACGCGACAACCCGGATCTTGCCGACAAGCCGGTGATTATCGGCGGCGGAAAGCGTGGCGTCGTTTCCACTGCCTGTTACATCGCCCGCATCCATGGTGTGCGCTCCGCCATGCCGATGTTCAAGGCGCTGGAGGCCTGTCCCGACGCGGTCGTGATCAAGCCGGACATGGAGAAATACGTCCGCGTCGGGAGACAGGTACGGCAACTGATGCTGGAGTTGACGCCACTGGTGCAGCCCCTCTCCATTGACGAAGCGTTTCTGGAGTTGAAGGGCACAGAGATGCTGCACCATGAACCTCCCGCCCGCGTGCTGGCGCGTTTCGCTCGCCGCATCGAGCAGGAGATCGGCATCACGATTTCGGTCGGGCTTTCCTACTGCAAATTCCTCGCCAAGGTGGCATCGGACCTGCGCAAGCCGCGCGGCTTTTCCGTCATCGGTCAAACCGAAGCAGTGAGTTTCCTCGCCGAGCGGCCCGTCACGACGATCTGGGGTGTCGGCAAGGCTTTCGCCGCCACGCTGGAGCGCGACGGCATCCGCACCATCGGGCAATTGCAGACAATGGAGGAAGCCGACCTGATGCGCCGTTACGGCTCGATCGGCCAGCGGCTCGCCCGGCTCGCGCGGGGCATCGACGACCGCGAGGTGCATCCGAACGAACCGGCCAAAAGCGTTTCCGCGGAGACGACCTTCTTCGACGACATCTCAGACCGGGAGGAACTCGTCGCGCATCTCAGGTCGCTCTCGGAGAAAGTTGCCTGGCGGGTGAAAAAGAGCGGGGTGGCCGGCTACACGGTGGTGCTGAAGCTCAAGACGGCTGATTTCAAAACCCGCACCCGCAACCGCCGGCTCGAGGACCCCACGCAACTGGCGGACCGTATCTTCCGCACAGGACTGTCATTGCTGGAGAAGGAGGTGGACGGCACAAAATTCCGCCTGATCGGCATTGGTGTAACGGACCTCACCGACGCCGCACGCGCCGATCCCCCCGATCTCGTCGATCCGCAGGCCGGGCGGCGCGCGGCGGCGGAAGCGGCTATGGACAAGCTCCGGGAGAAGTTCGGCAAGGGAACGGTGCAAACCGGATACACGTTCCCGATCAAAGGCGGGCGATGAACGAACGTCCTTGATTTTGGCAAGGTCTGGTCGCTTAGTGTGCGCATGATCCCACCCAAGAATCGGCGGCCGAGCCTGCGCGTCTTCCGCACGGCGGTCGCCCATACTCGCAACAGGCCCAATGACCTGATTCTCGGCACGGTGCTGGCCTTTGTCGCCGGCGCGATCAATGCCGGCGGCTTCCTTGCTGTCGGCCAGTACACCTCGCATATGACCGGCATGGTCTCGTCGGTCGCGGACAACGTGGCGCTCGGCGCGTTCAGTCTTGTCGGAGTTGCAATAGCTGCACTGATCGCGTTCGCCTCCGGCGCGGGCGCTTCGGCGATCCTGATCAACTGGGGCCGCCGCAACGCGCGGCGCAAGCAATACGCCTATCCGCTCGCTGTCGAAGCGGTGCTGCTGCTCGCTTTCGGCGCACTCGGCACGGCGATGAAGTCGGCGCCTGAAACGGCGATCGCAGCCGTGCCCCTGCTCTGCTTCATCATGGGGCTGCAGAATGCCACGATTACCAAGATCTCCGGCGCCCGTATCCGCACCACGCATCTGACCGGAATGATCACGGATATCGGCATCGAGCTCGGTAAGCTGGTTTATGAACTGGCCGGACGAGCCCATGGCGTGACAGTCAGGGCCGATCGCAGAAAGCTCTCCATCCTTTCGCAGGTCGTCAGCATGTTCTTCCTCGGCGGCGTCGTCGGCGCCATCGGGTTCAAGCATCTGGGCTACGGTTTCTCGATGCCGCTCGCCGCCCTCCTGCTCGCGCTCACAAGCCCGCAGCTCATCATCCATCCGCTGAAGAAGCGGACAGCCTGACCAGGCTTCCTCCCGGATTGACGCGAACACAATGGCGTGATCGCGCGTGCCCTTCAAGTTTCCTTAAATTTCCCGCTTTATTTTAGGGATCTCCAGTATTGCGTATGGATCCCATCTCTATGTTCAAGTCTTTCGCCGTTTCTCTTGGCTTCCTGACAGCAACAATGCTTTCGTCACCAGCGCTAGCCGGGGACGGCGGCAAGTTGCAAATCTACGTTTCCAAGAAAACGCAATCGCTCGTCGTCTACGACGGCGCCCAGATCGTTGCGACCTCGAACGTTTCTACTGGCAGGGCCGGGCACACGACCCCATCGGGGATCTTCTCCATCCTCGAAAAGCGCAAATACCACGAGTCCAATCTCTATTCGAATGCGCCGATGCCGTGGATGCAGCGCATCACCTGGTCGGGCGTGGCGCTGCATGAATCCAGCAGCGTTCCGAACTATCCGGCCTCGCATGGCTGCGTGCGGTTGCCTGCGGCCTTCGCCAAGGCGCTCTACCAGATGACGGAGCGCGGCGCGCACGTGATCATCAGTGATGACCCGCTGACGCCGCAGCCAGTGAACCACGCGACGCTTTTCCGGCCGGAAATGCCGGCGCCGGAGGGGACGCTGCTGTCCGACGCCGAGATGCGGCCGGCGACCTATGAGGTCGGGGCGACCGCTGTGGAAGTTGCGGCGATAGAAGTCCAGCCAAAAGCCGGCGCCAGCGCCCAGGTGAATCTCGAATCGATTGCCCCGCTGCGCATTCTCATCACCCGGCGCGGACAGCGCGAAACCGTGCTCGATGTACAGGCCATGCTCAACGAACTCGGCTTCGATGCTGGGCAGCCCGACGGTCTTCTGGGCAGCCGGACCATCGCCGCCATCAACGGCTACAAGCGCTGGAAGGGACTTCCCACCAGGGGCGAGCCGGTCTCCGCCGCATTTCTCGATGCGCTCTACAAGAGTGCCGGCCGGGGCAAGCCGCCGCTGGGCCAGCTTCTAGTCCGGCAGAACTTCAAGCCGCTGTTCGAGGCGCCGGTCGAGATCACCGATCCCGAAAAGCCGCTCGGCACGCATTTCATCGAGGCTACCCACGTCAACCGATTCAGCGGCAAGGCCGACTGGCACGGCGTGACCCTCGACAATCATCTGGCGAAACAGACCCGTACACGGCTCGGCATCGACGCCGACGCGGCTCCTGACAGCCTCGAAGGTGCGCTTGATCGCGTGACTATTCCGGACGAAGTCCGGCAGAAGATCGCACTGATGCTGGACGAAGGAAGCTCGATAACGATCTCCGACGTCAACGATACCCGCGAAACCGGACTGGGCACGGATTTCATTACCATCACCCGGGCAACGCCGCGCAGCTAAAGTCTCGCGGCGTCAGACCAGATCGACGTCGATGACGCCCGGCGCCGAGCGTAGCGCGGCGGCGATATCGGGGGTAATCCGGTATTTCTCGTTCAGTTCGACCTCGATCTCCCGGCGCCCGTCCTCCTTGATGACGATGAAGGAGACCAGTCCATCGCCCTTGGCGTTGAGGTGGGCTGCGACGGATTTCAGCGGCCCGGAATCGCGGACATAGATCCTGAGCGCCTTCTGCATCTGGACGGATTTCTCCTCCAGCGACTGAACGGTCTGGATACGCAGCCCGATGCCTTCCGGGCGCTCGTCGGCCTGAACGGTGATGACCAGCGATTTACCGGGCTCCAGCATGTCGCGATACTGGTTGAGCGCCTCAGAGAACAGCACGGCTTCGTACTGGCCCGAGGAGTCCGAGAAGGTGACGATGCCCATCTTGTTGCCGATGCGGGTCTTGCGCTCCTGCCGGCTGGTCACGGTGCCGGCAAGTCGACCGGCGGTGGCGCCCTGTTTCACTGCGGCGGAAAACTCGGCAAAGGTCTGTACCCGCATCTTCTCCAGCACTGCGGCGTAAGCGTCGAGCGGATGGGCCGATAGGTAGAAGCCGAGCACCTGGAACTCGCGAAGCAGCTTTTCCGAGGAAAGCGTCGGCATGAAGGGCGGAAAGGCGATCTTTTCCGGGCCGGTTGCGGCCCCGGCGCCGAACATGTCCGACTGGCCACTGACCGCATCTTCCTGCGCCTTCTGTGCATAGCCGATAATGCGGTCGAGACCGGTGAGCAATTCGGCACGGTCGTGGCCGAAGCAATCGAAGGCGCCCGCCGCGATCAGGCTTTCGAAAACGCGGCGATTGATCTGTTTCGGATCGATGCGCAGGCAAAAATCCTCGAGCGATTCGAATGGTTTGTCGCCCCGCACCGCAACGATGTGCTCAGCCGCGGAATCGCCGACGCCCTTGATCGCCGCGAGCGCATAGTAGATGCGGTTTTCGCCAACCTCGAAATGGCGATGGGAGGTCTGGACAGAGGGCGGAATCACCGCAATTCCCAGGCGGCCGGCATCCTGGCGGAAGTCGTTGAGCTTCTCGCTGTTGGCCATATCGTAGGTCATGGTCGCAGCGAGGAATTCGACCGGATAATGCGCCTTCATATAGGCCGTCTGATAGGAGACGATCGCGTAGGCGGCGGCGTGCGACTTGTTGAAGCCGTAGTTCGCAAACTTCGCGAGAAGATCGAAGATGAGGTCGGCCTGCGGCTTCGACACGCCGTTCTTGACGGCACCGTCAACGAAGCGGGCGCGCTGCTTGTCCATCTCCTCCTTGATCTTCTTACCCATGGCGCGGCGCAGAAGGTCAGCTTCGCCGAGAGAGTAGCCGGACAGGACCTGGGCGATCTGCATCACCTGTTCCTGGTAGACGATAACGCCCTGCGTTTCCTTCAGCAGGTAGTCGATCTTCGGATGAATCGACTCGATCTCCTCCTCGCCATGCTTTCGGGCATTGTAGACCGGGATATTCTCCATCGGGCCGGGACGATAGAGTGCCACCAGCGCGATGATGTCCTCGATGCAGTCCGGCCGCATGCCGATCAGCGCCTTGCGCATGCCGGCACTTTCAACCTGGAATACGCCGACGGTCTCGCCGCGCGACAGCATCTCGTAGGTCTTCTTGTCGTCGAGCGGGATCGCCGCAAGATCGACCTCGATCCCCTTGCGACGGACGAAATCCACTGCCGTCTTCAGCACGGTGAGCGTCTTCAGTCCGAGGAAGTCGAACTTCACCAGCCCGGCCTGCTCCACCCATTTCATGTTGAACTGGGTGACCGGCATGTCGGAGCGCGGATCGCGATACATCGGCACCAGCTTCGACAGCGGCCGGTCGCCGATCACGATACCGGCGGCGTGCGTCGAGGCATGGCGGTAGAGGCCTTCGATCTTCTGGGCGATATCGAGCAGTCGGGCGACGACCGGCTCCTCCTCCGCGGCCTCCTGCAGCTTCGGCTCCTCCTCGATCGCCTTCGACAGCGGCGTCGGGTTGGCAGGATTGTTCGGCACGAGCTTGCAGATCTTGTCGACCTGGCCGTAGGGCATTTCCAGCACGCGACCGACGTCGCGCAACGCCGCGCGGGCCTGCAGCGAACCGAAAGTGATGATCTGCGCCACCTGGTCGCGGCCGTACTTGCGTTGAACGTAGCGGATCACCTCTTCGCGGCGGTCCTGGCAGAAGTCGATGTCGAAGTCCGGCATCGACACGCGTTCCGGGTTGAGGAAGCGTTCGAACAGAAGCGAGAAGCGCAGCGGGTCGACATCGGTAATCGTCAGCGCGTAGGCGACGAGCGAGCCCGCACCGGAACCGCGGCCCGGGCCGACGGGAATATCGTGCTGCTTCGCCCACTTGATGAAGTCCGACACGATCAGGAAGTAGCCGGGGAATTTCATGCGCTCGATGACCGAGAGCTCGAATTCCAGCCGTTCGCGGTAGTCCTTCTCGGTGTAGCCGGGCGTCATGCCGAGCGTCGCAATACGTCGCTCCAGCCCTTCGACCGCCTGACGCCGCAGTTCCTGGGCCTCGGCGCGTTCGGCTTCTTCCGGATCATCGGTCGCACCGGTGAAGCGCGGCAGGATAGGCTTGCGGGTATCGAGGATGAACGAGCAGCGGCGAGCGATCTCGACGGTGTTTTCCAACGCCTCCGGCAGGTCCGCAAACAGCGCGCACATTTCCGCGCGACTCTTCAGATAATGGTCTGGCGTCAGGCGGAAGCGATTGTCGTCGGAGACGATGGCGTTGTGCGCGACCGCCATCAGCGCGTCATGGGCCTCGAAATCATCACGGGTCGGGAAGAAGGCCTCGTTGGTAGCGACAAGCGGAATGTCGTGCCTATAAGCGAACTCGATCATCTTCTGCTCGTGCCGGCGGTCGTAGTTGCTGTGGCGCTGCAACTCGATATAGAGCCGGTCGCCGAAATGCTGGCGAAGCTTCAGCAGGCGTTGTTCGGCGAGCGCGCGGTGCCCATCCTTGAGCACGGTATCAATCGGGCCGGACGACGCGCCCGTCAGCGCGATCAGGCCATCGGTGCCAAACTCCTCCAGCCAGGAGAGTTTCATATGCACGGCTTGGGAACCCTCACCGCCGAGATAGGCTCGGCTGACGATGTCCACCAGGCGTTCGTATCCCGCCGCCGTCGCAGACAGCAGAACAATGGCCGGAAACTTCTGCAGCGCGGTCCCGCGCTTGTCGTCCTCGACATCTTCCATGTCGATCGACAACTGGCAGCCGATGATCGGCTGCAGTCCCTCGTCCTTCGCCTTCTGGGAGAATTCCAGCGCGACGAACAGGTTATTGGTGTCGGTGATCGCAATCGCCGGCTGGCCGTCGCCGATTGCCTTCGACAAAATCTTCTTGAGCGGCAACGCCCCTTCGAGCAGCGAATAGGCGGAATGAACCCGCAGATGGACGAAATCCGGCGAAGCCTGAGTTTCGCTTACCATCCCCGCTTCCATTCTCGCCTCGGCCATTTTCGTTCCGCTTCCGACTCTCGATTACGGTTGCGGATTTTCGACCGGACGGCGATCAGTGTCCAGACAGGAATGGCCTTGGCGGCCGACATTCAACCGGAATTCTCAAGAAGGCCTACGATTAGATGGCGAGCACCAGAACCGAAAAGCTGGCGACAAACATGCAGATGGAGGCGAATGCGGCGATATCACGAAAAACTTCCGTCATGGCTCTCTCCTTACTCGTTATGTTTTCAGTTTGTTCTCATTTTGTACCAAAGTCAACGCCACATGTTCCTGATTTTCCCGATGACAACAGACATGGTTAACGGCAATGTTCCCGGCATCTGAAACGGAGGTGGGAATGCGCTGGCTAACGATCATTATTGTTTTTCTCTGGAGTTCGGCAGTGCTGGCGAACGGGTTTCCGGCCGAACGGGTGCTGTCGTCGGCGAGCGGAGACTGGAACAAGGACGGCAAGCAGGATCTTGCCCTTCTCGTCGCTCCCGAGAATGAGGATGACGACCTGTCGCTCTACCTCTACCTGATGGACGCCGATCATCCGCTGCTGCGGTTCGCCGTCGCCTCACACAACATCGCCTGGGGCAATCACGACCTCGACGGGATGTTCGGGCAGGATGCCACGATCGAAGCACTCGCCAGCGGGTCCATCGCCATTCATTCGGAGAATTCGGCGATCGGCCGTAACAAATGGCACCAGACACTGACGATCGCCTGGCGGGACGGTCGGTTCGTCGCCGCCGGATTCACCTATTCGGACTACGACACCCTCGACCCCGAGGCGGGAACCGACTGTGACTACAACATCCTTACCGGCAAGCTGGTGTTGAACGGCAAGCAGCGGAAGATCGAGCCGCGCATCCTGCGGATCGAGGACTGGGATCGCGGCGGTATCGCGGGCGTGTGCGAACTGGGGTGAAGAAGGCGCCGGTTCTCAGGCGGTTGCCCGGCCGAGCCCCGGCCGATAGTCGACGACCTTCCCGTCGCTGAGCGTCACGCACCGATCCATGCGCGCAGCCAGCTCGTGATTGTGCGTGGCGATCATGGCAGACAGGCCAGACTGGCGGACCAGCGCCTCCAGCGCGGAGAACACGTAGTTTGCCGTCTCGGGATCGAGATTGCCGGTCGGCTCGTCGGCGAGCAAAACCAGCGGCGCATTGGCAACCGCGCGAGCGATCGCAACGCGTTGCTGCTCGCCTCCCGAGAGCTCGGCGGGGCGATGGTCGGCGCGATGGCCAACGCGCATATAGTCGAGCAATTGCCGCGCCCGCTCCTTCGCTTCCGCCATCGGCAGGCCAGCAATGAGTTGCGGCATCATGATGTTCTCGAGCGCCGTAAATTCCGGCAGCAAATGGTGGAACTGATATACGAAGCCGACGCTTTGGCGGCGGATCGCCGTACGGTGGTCGTCGGGCAGGCCGTTGCAGGCCACGCCGCCGATCGTCACCTCGCCGGCGTCGGGATGCTCCAGCAGGCCGGCCAGATGCAGCAGCGTCGACTTTCCCGTCCCGGAGGGCGCCACCAGCGCAACCGTTTCGCCAGCCTTCAGTGTGAAGTTCGCATCCTTCAGGATCGTCAACAGCGTGTCGCCCTGGCCGTAGTGGCGCGCGATACCGGTGAGCGAGAGAACCGTGTTGTCAGCCATGTCCGCCCTCCCTCATTCGTACCGCAACGCCTGGACCGGATCGAGCCTGGAGGCTCGCCAGGCCGGGAAAATCGTCGCCAGGAAGGAGAGCGTCAGCGCCATGACCACGACCGAGATCGTCTCGTGGAGGTTCATGTCCGCCGGAAGCTGGCTCAGGAAATAGAGTTCGGGATCGAACAGGATAGTGCCCGATATCCAGGAGAAGAACTGCCGGATCGATTCGATGTTCAGGCAGACGACCACGCCCAGAATCACGCCGGCGATGGTGCCGGCGACACCGATCGCAGCCCCGGTCATGAAGAATATCCGCATCACCGAAGCGGACGGCGCACCCATGGTGCGCAGGATGGCGATGTCGCTCGACTTGTCCTTCACCAGCATGATCAGGCCGGAAATAATGTTGAGCGCCGCGACCAACACGATAAGCGTCAGAATCATGAACATCACGTTGCGTTCGACCTGGAGCGCGGAGAAGAAGGTCTGGTTACGCTGGCGCCAATCGGTGATGAAAACCTGCCGGCCGGCAGCCTCCTCGATTTTCGGCCGCAGTTCGTCCACCGCATCCGGATCGGCGACGAACAGTTCGATCGACTGCACGAGGCCGTCGGCATTGAAGTAAAGCTGCGCCTCCTCAAGTGGCATGTAGATGATCGTCGAATCGTATTCCGACATGCCGATCTCGAAGATGCCCGATACGGTGTAGGCCTTGACGCGCGGGTTGACGCCCAGCGGCGTCACGTCGCCCTCGGGCGAGACGAGCGTTATCGTATCCCCGGCGGAGAGCCCCAGTTCAGCCGCCATTCGCGAGCCAACGAGAACCCCTTCTCCCGTGGTGAAGCCGACCATATCGCCGGAGCGGATATTCCCGGAGACGGTCTTCAGCTTCAAGAGGTCGTCCGCCCTGATGCCGCGAACGAGCGCGCCCGTGCCGGCGCCCTGGCGCCCGGAGGCCAGCGTCTGACCCTCCACCAGCGGCAAGGCCATGGTGACGCCCGGGACGGCGGAGAACTTCTGTGCGAGATCGGCATAGTCGTTGAACGGCTGGTCGATCGGCTGGACGATCATGTGACCGTTGATGCCGAGGATCCGAGAGATCAGTTCGGTGCGGAAGCCGTTCATCACCGCCATGACGATGATCAGCGTACCGACGCCGAGCATGATACCGAGGAAGGAGAAGCCGGCGATGACGGAGATGAAGGCCTCCTTGCGGCGCGACCTGAGATAGCGCCAGGCCACCATTCGTTCGAATGCCGAAAACGGCTGGGCACCGCGGCTGGTGGCCACCTGCCCGTCGTCCTTGCCGGAGCCTTCAGCACTCATGTCGTCTCCTCGGTATTACAAACCAGATGCGACCGCCGTCAGGCGGTCAGCTTGTTGATGGCAGCCTCAAGGGTCAGCGTCTCGCGAGCGCCGGTCTTGCGGTCCTTCAGCTCGACCTCGCCGCTGGCGGCCGAGCGCGGACCGACGATGATCTGAACCGGGACACCGATCAGGTCGGCCGTGGCGAACTTGGTTCCGGCGCGGTCGTCCGTATCGTCGTAGAGCACGTCCCTGCCCGCCTTTCCAAGTTCGGCGTAGAGCTTCTCGCACGCCGTATCGCACGCTTCGTCACCCGGCTTCATGTTGATGACGACCACGTCGAATGGCGCGACGGAGGCCGGCCAGATGATGCCGTTCTCGTCATGCGAGGCTTCGATGATGGCGGGAACAAGGCGGGTCGGGCCGATGCCGTAGGATCCCATGTGGACAAGGTGTTCCTTGCCGTCCGGTCCCTGAACCTTGGCGCCCATCGGCTCGGAATACTTGGTGCCGAAATAGAAGATATGTCCGACCTCGATGCCGCGGGCAGACAGACGCTCGCCTTCGGGAACGGCGTTGAAGGCCGCCTCATCATGCATTTCGGAGGTCGCTGCGTAGAGGGAGGTCCACTTGTCGAAGATCGACTGCAGGCCGGCGACGTCGTCGAAGTCCGTGTTTTCCGCCGGAATGTCGAAATCGACGAAATCCTTGTGGCAGAAGACTTCGGACTCACCGGTATCGGCGAGGATGATGAACTCGTGGCTGTGATTGCCACCGATAGGACCGGTGTCGGCACGCATCGGGATCGCCCGAAGCCCCAGTCGGTCGAAGGTGCGCAGGTAAGCCGTGAACATCTTGTTGTAGGAATGGATGGCCGCTTCCTTGGTGAGGTCGAAGGAATAGGCATCCTTCATCAGGAACTCGCGGGAGCGCATCGTGCCGAAGCGCGGACGGATCTCGTCACGGAACTTCAGCTGGATGTGGTAGAGGTTCAGCGGCAGGTTCTTGTAGGACTTGATGTACGAACGGAAAATGTCGGTGATCATTTCCTCGTTCGTCGGGCCGTAGAGCATCGGCCGGTCCTGACGGTCCTTGATGCGCAGCATTTCCTTGCCGTAGTCGTCGTAACGGCCGCTTTCCTGCCAGAGCTCGGCGGACTGCAGCGTCGGCATCAGGAGTTCGATGGCCCCCGAACGGTTCTGCTCCTCGCGGATGATCGCGTTCACCTTGTCCAGCACGCGCTTTCCGAGCGGCAGCCAGGAGTAGATGCCCTGGCTCTGCTGACGGATCATACCGGTGCGCAGCATGAGACGGTGGGAGACGATTTCCGCTTCCTTGGGGTTCTCCTTCAGGATCGGCATGAAATAGCGCGACAGACGCATGACGGCTTCCATTACTAAGGCGATCCGCTTATGCGGAATCAGCCGGACGGGAACAATATTCGGATGCGTTCATAACCGGTTCGGCACCGGAAGGAAACCCGCCCGCCGGTTCGTCCGAGGCGGTTTGCAGGTGGCGTACCTGGCGAAAATCACGTCTTGAAAAAGCCCAAACAATTAAGGGGGCAGCAAAGGTCGTGTGCGACATTTTCGCCCAAAAAATTTTTTTACTAAGGACTGTAGCAAAATTGCAAAAAACAGGTGACAACGCCGCCGTATTGAGCTAGCGTTAGCCCATAAAAGAGGCAAGAAGCATAAATTCTTGTCGATTTCGCGGTCAAGTCTTGGGAGGATTAGATCTTAGGCGCGCTCGTTCGCTGCCCCTTAAATGGTGAAGGATCACGCGAGAACTAAAACAAGGCCTGACGGCCTTGTTTTTTTTTTGCTTTTCAGAAAAGTTTAGAACGGCTCACTCGAAGTCCGGAAGGATCTTCGGCAAACTGTCGAGGCTGATGCCAAAATAGGTCGAGGCGACCAGCCAACTACCGTAAATCATCCCCGACACCAGCGTGGTCAGCAAGATCACGCGCCCTCCCCGAAACCGGGCCGGAGCGCTCTCCACACTGCCAGGCACGATCTCGTTTTCGTCTGCCTGCGTCCTCAGGCCGATCGGCAGGATCGCGAAGAGCGTGATCCACCAGATGATAAAGTAGACGGCGAAGGCGGACATGAACTGCATCGTGGGCTTCCCTTGAGACCGACCGCTTATAGTGGCAAAGGCCGGAGAAGGCAAAACGCCTCACAGACCGGTCGTCACACCTGTTCGAGTTCGATCAGCGTGCCGAAAAAATCCTTGGGATGCAGGAAGAGTACCGGCTTGCCGTGCGCGCCGATCTTCGGCTCGCCCGAGCCGAGCACGCGGGCTCCGGACGCCGACAGGCGGTCCCGCGCCGCGATGATGTCGTCAACCTCATAGCAGACGTGGTGCATGCCGCCGGACGGGTTCTTGTCGAGGAAGGCAGCGATCGGCGAAGTTTCGCCGAGGGGTTCCAGCAGCTCGATCTTGGTGTTCGGCAACTCGACGAAGACGACCGTCACGCCGTGCTCAGGCAGCGCCTGCGGCGCGGAGACGGTGGCGCCAAGCGTGTCGCGATAGGCCGCGGTCGCGGCATCCAGATCCGGAACGGCGATTGCAACGTGGTTGACGCGCCCAAGCATGGAAACCTCCTGATCAACACCGGCGCGACCCTAGAACGCCGCGCCTACCCTTGCCATCAGATTTTGGTCAGGAAGACGGTGACGACCGGCTTCTTGCCCCAGGCCTCGTTGGCGGCGGCCCGCACCGCACGGCGGATTGACTCGCGCACGGTATCGAGATCCTTGCGGCGGGCGCGCGGAATGCTCTCCACCGCGCCGAGCACGGCGTCATAGAGCACGTCCTCCATATCCTCGCCCTCGTCGTCGTGGGCTGGCAACCCGAAAGGCACGATATCCGGGTCGCCCAGGAAGTCGTAGCGGGCGTCGAGCAGCACGTTGACCGCGACATGACCGACGAAGGACAGCTTTCGGCGGTCGGAAATGCCCATCTCGTCGAGATCGCCGATCAGCTTGCCGTCCTTATAGATACGGCCGAATGGCGCCTGGTCGATGACCTCGACAGGCCCCGGCGCCAGACGCAGGATGTCACCGTTGCGGACCCTCGGCACGGTGGCGATACCGGACTGCTGCGCAAGCTCGGCCTGCGCCATCAGATGTGCCGCCTCGCCATGAACCGGGACCACCACCTGCGGACGAACCCACTGGTACATCTGCTGCAACTCGTTACGCCGCGGGTGGCCGGAAACGTGTACCAGGGCCTCGTTGTCGGTAATGATATGCACGCCCTGCTCGATCAGGCCGTTCTTGATGTCGAGTATCGCCTTCTCGTTGCCGGGGATGGCGCGCGAAGAGAAGACGACGGTGTCGCCCGAGGCTAGCGCGACGTTACGCATCTCGTCACGGGAAAGCTTGGCGAGTGCCGCACGCGGCTCCCCCTGGCTGCCGGTCAGGATGACGACGATCTTGTCGCGCGGAATATAACCGTATTCGTCCTCGGCGATGAAAGGCTTCAGCCCTTCCATCAGGCCGAGATCATCAGCAACGGCAACGACGCGCTTCAGCGAACTGCCGAGCAGCAGCACCTCGCGGCCGGCGGCTTCGGCCGCCTGCGCGATCGAGCGGATACGGCCGACATTCGAGGAGAAAGTGGTGATCGCCACCCTGCCCTTGGCATTCTCGATGATCTGGCGCAGGCCCTCCGAGACCTGTTCCTCCGACGGCGAGATGCCGTCGCGCATGGCGTTGGTGCTGTCGCACATCAGGGCCAGAACGCCCTCGTCGCCGATAGCACGGAACCGCGCCTCGTCGGTGAGCGGTCCGAGCGAAGGAGCATGGTCGATCTTCCAGTCGCCGGTGTGGACCAGATTGCCGAGCGGCGTGCGGATCACCAGCGACATCGGCTCGGGGATCGAATGATTGACGGCGATCGCCTCAACCGAAAACGGACCGACATTGATGACGTCGCCCGCCTTGAACGGTGTGATCGGAATTTCGGCGCGCGTACCCTCGTAATCGCGCTTGGCCTCCAGGAGGCCGGCGGTGAAGCCGGATGCATAGACCGGTACGTTGAGGCCCGGCCAGATGTCGTTCAGACCGCCGAAATGGTCCTCGTGCGCATGGGTGATGATGATCGCCTTGAGGTTCTTCCGTTCGGCCGCAATGTAGCGGATGTCAGGCAGGATCAGGTCGACGCCCGGCAGTTCAGGCCCCGGGAAGGTGACGCCGCAATCGACCATGATCCACTGGCGGTTTGCGGGCGGCCCGTAGCCGTAGAGGGCGAGATTCATACCGATCTCACCGACACCGCCCAGCGGCAGGAACACCAGTTCGTCCTTGTTGCTCATTCGCTCTTCTGTCCAGTTCCGTCAAAAAAGACATCGCCTGCGGCGATCGTCATCCGGCCTCCGTCATCCTGTGTCAGCAGAAGCAGGCCTTTATCATCGATTCCGGAAAAATAGCCGGAAATCGCACGGTCGGTGAGGTTCACCGTGATTTTTTCCCCGATGCCGCACGCGGCCTCCCGCCAGCGGGCCACGACGTCCCGGATACCTGTGCCGGCATTCCAGAGTGCCAGCGCCTCCGCCATGGCGGCGAAAAGTCGGGCGAACACCTCGTCGGGAGAGGCCGAGACGCCATGCTCGGAGAGCGATGTCACCGGATAATTCGCCAGCTCCGGTCTGAAGGCGATGTTTATGCCGATGCCGATCACCACGGCCTGTCGCCCATCCTGAAGCCGTTCGCCCTCGATCAGGATACCGCAGGTTTTGCGGCGACCGATCAGGATGTCGTTCGGCCATTTGATCTCGACCGGCGCTCCGCCAGGCGGAAGTACCGCCCTCACCGCGCCGTGTACAGCCAGGGCAACGGCAAGCGGCAGCGAGGAAACCTCACTCGCCGGCGCCGGATCGATCAACAGGAGCGAGGCGTAGAGATTGCCCGGTTCTGATACCCAAGCCCTGCCACGACGGCCACGACCGCCCGATTGGGCGGTCGCTGTGATCCAGAGGTTTCCAGGGTCGCCCCGCCTGGCTCTTACCAGGCATTCGGCGTTGGTCGAGCCGACCAGTCCCAATGCCTCGTGCCGGAAGTCATCGAGCGACAGGCGGCGCTTTATGTCGGAGCCGCTCAATAGAACAGCGACTGCGCTGCCGCTTCGGCCGCCGTACCGATCGGGCCACCGAACAGGACGTAGCCGACGACGAACAGGCCGGAAAGACCGAAGACCAGGCGCAATTCCCCGGCGATGCGGGTAAATTCACCGGTCGCCTCATCGAACCACATTACCTTGACGACGCGCAGGTAATAGTAGGCACCAACGACCGAGGCCAGCACGCCGATGATGGCGAGGGCATAGAGCTTGGCCTCAATGGCGGCGACGAAGACGAAGTACTTTCCGAAGAAGCCAGCCAGCGGCGGGATGCCAGCCAGCGAGAACATCAGCGCGGTCAGGACCAGCGCCATGAACGGCTTGGTGGCCGAAAGTCCCGCCAGATCGTCGATGTTCTCAACGTTCCCGCCTTCCTTGCGGCGCATGGCCATGATGCAGGCGAACGTGCCGAGCGTCATGACGAGATAGATCAGCATGTAGAGGATCACGCCCGCGACACCGGTCTTCGAGCCGGCAGCGAGGCCGACCAGTGCGTAGCCCATGTGACCGATCGAGGAGTAGGCCATCAGGCGCTTGATGTTGCGCTGACCGATCGCGGCGAAGGAGCCGAGCAGCATCGAAGCGATCGAGATGAAGACAATGATCTGCTGCCATTCGACGAAGACCGGCTGGAAGGCTTCAATGATGATGCGGACCAGGATCGCCATGGCGCCGACCTTCGGTGCGGCGGCCAGGAAGGCTGTGACCGGCGTCGGCGCGCCCTCGTATACGTCCGGCGTCCACATGTGGAACGGCACGGCCGAGATCTTGAAGGCAAGGCCGGCCAGTACGAAGACGAGGCCGAAGATGAAGCCGAGCTGCGGCGTGCTGGCGGTGAGAACGCGAGCTATCTCCTCAAAGCCGGTATTGCCGGTGAAGCCGTAGATCAGCGACATGCCGTAGAGCAGCATGCCCGAGGACAGCGCGCCGAGGACGAAATACTTCAGACCGGCTTCCGTCGAACGCAGGCTGTCGCGGTTGATCGCGGCGACGACGTAGAGTGCCAGCGACTGCAGTTCGAGCGACAGATAGAGCGAGATCAGGTCGTTGGCCGAGATCATCAGCAGAACGCCGAGAGTGGCGAGCACCAGCAGGACCGGGAACTCGAACTTGTCGAGATGGTCGAAGCGGGCATGACCGACCGCCATGATCATGGCGGTGATCGAGCCGATCAGGGCGAGGATCTTCATGAAGGTCGCATAGCCGTCGGCGATATAGGCGCCGCCGAAAGCCTCGCCCTCGGCGGGAACGACCAGCATCCAGGCGCCGGCCGCGATCAGCAGCGCAACAGCGAGGCCGGTGACCGTCGACGCGGACTTGTCGCCGGAGAACACCCCGATCATCAGGAGCACCAAGGCACCGACAGCGAGGATCAGTTCCGGCGCGATCAGATGCAGGCTAGCAACGAGAGTTTCAGCGGTCATATCGAATACGTCCTGTCGTCAGTTCGCCATGAGCGCAACATCGCGCGCCGCCTGCAATGCTGCCGTGTAGTTGTTGATCAAGAGATCGACCGAAGCCGCGGTGGCATCGAAGATCGGGGCCGGATAGACACCGAAGAAGATGGTGAGCGCGATCAGCGGATAGAGGATCATCTTCTCGCGCGCCGAGAGATCGAGCATGGCTTTCAGGCTTTCCTTCTCCAGCGCGCCGAAGACGACCCGGCGATAAAGCCAGAGCGAATACCCGGCCGAGAAGATGACGCCGGTGGCGGCGAACAACGCGACCCAGGTGTTGGCGCGGAAGACACCGATCAGGGTCAGGAATTCACCGATGAAGCCCGAGGTACCCGGCAAGCCGACGTTCGCCATAGTGAAGATCATGAACGCCACGGCGTATTTCGGCATGTTGTTGACCAGACCACCATAGGCGGCGATCTCGCGAGTATGCAGGCGATCGTAAATGACGCCGACACAGAAGAACAGTGCGGCCGAAACGAAGCCGTGGCTGATCATCTGGAAGATGGCGCCCTGTACGCCCTGGGCGTTGGCCGCAAAGGTACCCATCGTCACGTAGCCCATATGGGCGACGGAGGAATAGGCGATAACCTTCTTCATGTCGTCCTGCATTAGCGCCACCAGAGAGGTGTAGACGATGGCAATGACCGACAGCGTGAAGACGAGCGGCGCGAAGAAATCGGACGCCAGCGGGAACATCGGCAGAGAGAAGCGCAGGAAGCCGTAGCCGCCGAGCTTCAGCAGGATGCCCGCCAGGATCATCGAGCCGGCGGTCGGCGCCTGCACGTGCGCGTCCGGCAGCCAGGTGTGGACCGGCCACATCGGCATCTTGACCGCGAAAGAGGCGAAGAAGGCGAGCCAGAGCCAGGTCTGCATGCCAGCCGGGAACTGGTGTGTCAGAAGCTGGGTGATATCGGTCGTGCCGGCGTCCCAATACATCGCCATGATGGCGAGCAGCATCAGCACCGAACCGAGCAGCGTGTAGAGGAAGAACTTGTAGGAAGCGTAGACGCGATCCTTGCCGCCCCAGACACCGATGATGATGAACATCGGGATCAGGCCTGCCTCGAAGAACACGTAGAACAGCACGATGTCGAGGGAGACGAACACGCCGACCATCAGGGTTTCGAGCAGCAGGAACGCGATCATGTAGTCCTTCAGCCGCTTCTCGATCACCACCCAGCTCGCCAGGATGCAGAACGGCATCAGGAAGGTCGTCAGAATGACGAACAGCATGGAGATGCCGTCGACGCCGAGATGATAGGAGATGCCGGTGTTCAGCCACTCGTGCTTCTCGACCATCTGGAAGCCCGGATTCGAATTGTCGAAGCCGATCCAGACGAACAGCGAGACAGCGAAGGTAAAGACCGTGGTCAGCAGCGCGACATTCTTGATGTTGCGCCGGCCGAACTCAGTGTCGTCACGCGTCAGAAACAGAAGCAGGACGCCGACGAGCGGCAGGAAGGTGACCGTCGAGAGAATGGGCCAAGCGGTCATCAGAACGAACTCCCGAGCATCATCCAGGTAACAAGAGCGGCAATGCCGATCAGCATCGCGAAGGCATAGTGGTAGAGATAGCCAGACTGCAGGCGTACGACGCGCTGTGTGGTGGAGACCACCGCATCGGCCACACCGTTCGGGCCATAGGTGTCGATGACACCAATGTCACCCCTCTTCCAGAAGAAGTAACCGAGAGCCTTGGCCGAGCGCACGAACAGGAAGTCGTAGATCTCGTCGAAGTACCACTTGTTGAGCAGGAACTGGTACAGCACGTGGTGCTGGCGAGCCAGAACCTTCGGGGTTTCGGGCGACTTGATGTACATGTACCAAGCGCCGACGAAGCCGAGAGCCATGGCGACGAACGGGCTCCACTTCACCCACAGCGGAACGTGATGGAACTCTTCGAGGATCGCGTTTTCCGGACCGGTGAACAGAGCGCCCTTCCAGAACTCGGCATATTCGTGACCGAAGAAGAAGCCCTCGAACAGAACGCCGGCGAGAATCGCACCGACCGTCAGGAGGGCGAGCGGAAGCAGCATGACCATCGGCGATTCATGCACGTGGTGCATCACATCGTCGGAAGCGCGCGGCTTGCCGAAGAAGGTGAGGAAGGCGAGACGCCAGGAATAGAAGCTGGTGAAGAGCGCTGCAATCACCAGGAGAGTGAAGGCGAAGCCCGACACAGCCGAATGGGAGGCATAGGCGGATTCGATGATCACGTCCTTCGAGAAGAAGCCGGCAAAGCCGATCATCGTTCCGGGGATGCCCACACCGGTCAGCGCCAGCGTACCAACCGTCATGGCCGCGAAGGTCCACGGGATGTGCTTGCGGAGACCGCCCATGTAGCGCATGTCCTGCTCACCATCGACGGCATGGATGACCGAGCCGGCGCCAAGGAACAGCAGGGCCTTGAAGAAGGCGTGCGTGAACAGGTGGAAGATCGCCGCACCGTACGCGCCGAGCCCGAGTGCCACGAACATGTAGCCAAGCTGCGAGCAGGTCGAATAGGCGATGACGCGCTTGATGTCGTTCTGAACCAGACCGACGGTCGCGGCAAAGAAGGCGGTGATCGCGCCGATGATGGTGACGAAGGTCAGTGCGCTCGGCGAAAGTTCGAACAGCGGCGACATGCGGGCGACGAGGAAGACGCCGGCGGTAACCATGGTTGCGGCGTGGATGAGGGCCGACACAGGGGTCGGGCCTTCCATCGCGTCCGGCAGCCAGGTGTGCAGCAGGAACTGCGCCGACTTACCCATGGCGCCCATGAACAGCAGCAGGCAGACGGCAGTCAGCGCGCCGGCCTTGTCGAGGTTCATGCCGAACAGGTTGATGACCGCCTCGCCCGCTTCGGCGCCTTCGGCCGGCAGGTAGCTCTGCGCGGCGGCAAAGATCGTCTCGAAGTTGATCGAGCCGAACAGGACGAACACGCCCGAAATGCCGAGGATAAAGCCGAAGTCGCCGACGCGGTTGACGATGAAAGCCTTCATCGCCGCAGCATTGGCGGACGGCTTCTTGAACCAGAAGCCGATCAGCAGATAGGAGGCCAGACCCACGCCTTCCCAGCCGAAGAACATCTGCAGCAGGTTGTCGGAGGTCACCAGCATCAACATGGCGAAGGTGAACAGCGACAGGTAGGAGAAGAAGCGCGGCCGATGCGGATCGTGGTGCATGTAGCCGATAGAATAGAGGTGCACGAGCGTCGAAACGCTGTTGACGACGACCAGCATGACAGCGGTCAGCGTGTCGATGCGGAAAGCCCACTCGACGTCGACGCCACCGGACTGGATCCAGCGCAGCACGGAAACCTTGATGGCCTCCTCGCCGTGACCGAAGCCGACATTGATGAAGACGATCCAGGACAGCACGGCAGTGATGATCATCAGGCCGGTGGTGATGTACTCCGACGCCTTGGCGCCGATCTGGCGTCCGAACAGGCCGGCAATGATCGAACCGATCAGCGGCAGAAAGACAATAGCCTTGTAGATAAGCATAGCCGTATCAGCCCTTCATCATGTTGACGTCTTCAACCGCGATCGAACCGCGGTTGCGATAGAAGACGACGAGAATTGCAAGACCGATCGCCGCCTCGGCCGCAGCCACCGTCAGGATGAACAGGGCGAAGACCTGGCCGACGATGTCGTTGAGGAAGGCCGAGAACGCCACCATGTTGATGTTGACGGCCAACAGGATCAGTTCGATCGACATAAGGATGACGATGACATTCTTGCGGTTCAGGAAGATGCCGAAGACGCCGAGCGTGAAGAGGATGGCGCTGACCGTCAGATAGTGGGAAAGACCGATTTCCATTTTTCTTGTCCTTGATCTCGCGCTTGCCTCAGACGCCCTGCCCCGGCTTGACCTTGACCACCTTGACGGCGGTCGCGGGCGTGCGGGCGACCTGCCGGGGAATGTCCTGCCGCTTGATGTTCTGCCGATGACGCAGCGTCAGTACGATGGCGCCGATCATCGCGACCAGGAGCACCAGGCCAGCGATCTGGAAGAAGAAGACGTAGCTGGTGTAGAGCACGTCGCCGAGCGCTGCGGTATTGGTGCGCTCGGTGACCGCCGGGATAGGCATGGTGACCGCGTTCAGCGCCTCGGGCGAAATTACGCTACCGCCGATGACGAACACCAGCTCGGCTGCGACAACCAGACCGATCAGCGAACCGATCGGCGCGTACTTAAGCGCACCCGCCCTCAATTCGGCGAAATCGATGTCCAGCATCATAACGACGAAGAGGAAGAGAACCGCGACCGCACCGACGTAGACGACCAGCAGGATCATCGCCAGGAATTCGGCGCCCGTCAGCAGAAAGAGCCCAGCGGCGTTGAAGAAGGTCAGGATGAGGAACAGGACCGAATGGACCGGGTTCCGCGCGGAAATGACCATGAAAGCCGACGCCACCGCGACAATGGCGAAGAGATAGAAAAATAGAGCCTGCAGACCCATCGTCGTGCCTTTTCATCTTCCCCCGGACGGGGCGAGGAGATGCCGCCGTCCGACTGACAACCCTGCCGCTATCCCCAACGACCGGGAGCCCGTTCCATGTGCCGTTCCGACGCGAACCGCCGGAACGTTTCGCCGACTATCAGCGATAAGGTGCGTCCATCGCGATGTTGCGCGCGATTTCCCGCTCCCAACGGTCGCCGTTTTCCAGCAGCCGTTCCTTGTTGAAGTAAAGCTCCTCGCGTGTCTCGGTGGCAAACTCGAAGTTCGGCCCCTCAACGATCGCGTCAACCGGGCAGGCTTCCTGGCAGAAGCCACAATAGATGCACTTCACCATGTCGATGTCGTAGCGCACGGTGCGGCGGGTGCCGTCGTTGCGCCGCGGACCTGCCTCGATGGTGATGGCCTGCGCGGGACAGATCGCCTCGCACAGCTTGCAGGCGATGCAGCGTTCCTCGCCGTTCGGATAGCGGCGCAGCGCATGCTCGCCACGGAAGCGCGGGCTGACCGGCCCCTTTTCGAACGGGTAGTTAATCGTCGCCTTCTGCCGGAAGAAGTAGCGCATCGACAGGAAGAACGCGCCGACGAACTCCTTCAGGAACAGGGAATTGATAGCCTGGGCAACACCAGCCATCTTCAACCTCCAAATCTGCCGAGGGACAGGATGGTCATATCAGGCCCATCCCGTCAGCTTCAGCACGAATGCAACAATGACGACCATGGCGAGCGACTTAGCGGCAGGAAGACCTTCCAGCCCAGACGCATCAGCTGGTCGTAGCGGTAGCGCGGCACGAAAGCCTTCACCATGGCGAACATGAAGAACACCAGCGAAGCCTTCAGCACGAACCAGATAATGCCCGGCACCCAGTTCAGGATCGCGATGTCGACCGGCGGCAACCAGCCGCCCAGGAAAAGGATGGTCGTCAGCGAGCACATCAGGACGATGGCCGCGTATTCACCGAGCATGAACATCATGTAGGGCGTCGAGCCGTATTCGACCATGAAGCCGGCGACCAGTTCCGATTCTGCTTCGGGCAGATCGAAGGGCGGGCGATTCGTCTCGGCGAGCGCCGAGATGAAGAAGACGATGAACATCGGGAACAGCGCCAGCCAATGCCAGTCGAGGAAGGAGTTCGGCAGGCCGAGCATGGTGCCGAGACCGTCTCGCTGCGCATAGACCATGTCCGAGAGGTTCAGCGAGCCGACGCAGAGCAGGACGGTGACGATGACGAAGCCGATGGAGACTTCGTAGGATACCATCTGCGCCGCCGAACGGAGCGCTCCGAGGAACGGGTACTTCGAGTTCGACGCCCAGCCGCCCATGATGATACCGTAAACCTCGAGCGAGGAGATGGCGAACACATAGAGGATGCCGACATTGATGTTTGCGATCACCCAGCCGTCCGCCATCGGAATGACCGCCCAGGTGGCGAGCGCGAGCGTCACCGAAACCAGGGGCGCCAGAAGGAAGACGCCCTTGTTGGCACCGGCCGGAATGATCGGCTCCTTGAAGACGAACTTCAAAAGGTCGGCGAACGACTGGAACAGGCCGAAGGGACCCACAACGTTCGGACCACGGCGCAGCTGCACGGCGGCCCAGATCTTGCGGTCGGCAAGCAGGATGTAGGCGATGAAGACCAGAAGACAGACGAGCAGCAGCAGGGACTGCGCCGCCATGATCACCGCCGGCCAGAGATAGGTTGAAACGAACGAATCCATAATCCCCTGCCCTTATTCCGCCGCAGCCTTGAAATTGTTGCGCGCCAGTGCCGAGCATTCGGCCATGACGGCCGAAGCACGCGCTATCGGGTTCGTCAAATAGAAGTCTTTTACCGGAGACGCAAACCCGGATTTGCCCAACTTGCCGGCTTTTTTCGCAAGCGCGGCGATATCGTCGGCATTGCCGGCGGCAATCTCGTCGACGGCTGCGAAATGCGGATGCTTGGCATAGAGCGCGGCACGGAGCGCCCCGAGCGAATCGAACGGCAGCTTCTTGCCGAGAACGTCGGAAAGCGCGCGGATGATCGCCCAGTCCTCGCGTGCCTCGCCCGGAGCGAAGCCCGCGCGGTTACCCATCTGGACGCGGCCCTCGGTGTTGACCCAGGTTCCGGACTTTTCCGTATAGGCGGCACCCGGCAGGATGACGTCGGCATTGTGCGCGCCGGCATCGCCGTGGCTTCCGATATAGACGGTGAACTTCGCGCCCTTCGCGGAGAAGTCGAGCTCATCGGCGCCGAGCAGGAAGAGAACGTCTGCCGAGGCGAGAGAATCGGCAGCAGAGAGACCTCCCTCGCCCGGAACGAAGCCAAGGTCGAGGCCGCCGACTCGGGAGGCGGCGGTGTGCAGCACGGCAAAGCCGTTCCAGCCTTCGGCGATTGCACCGACCGACTGCGCCAGCGCGGCGGCATTGGCGAGAACAGCAGCACCGCCCTCGCCCATCAGCGCGCCCTGCCCGACGATGATCATCGGGCGCTGAGCAGCCTTCAATTTTTCGGCAAAGCCGTTCTTGCCCGCGACAAGCTCGGCGAGCGTGTCAGTGCCGGCGCCGAGATATTCGTATTCGTAGCGCAGCTCGCCGCCTTCGCCGATCACGCCGATCGGGAAGCCGCCACGGCGCCAACGCTTGCGGATGCGAGCGTTCAAGACGGCCGCCTCGAAGCGCGGGTTGGCGCCAACGATCAGCAGCGCATCGGCTGCTTCAATGCCGGCAATGGTCGGGTTGAAGATGTAGCTGGCGCGGCCGAGCGACGGATCGAGAGCCGTACCGTCCTGGCGGCAGTCGACGCTGGTCGAGCCGAGCGAGGCCAGCAGTTCCTTGAGTGCGAACATTTCCTCGACGGCGGCGAGATCACCGGCAATGGCGCCAATCTTCGAGCCGGACGTCGCGGAGACGGCGGTCTTGATCGCGGCAAAGGCCTCACCCCAGGTAGCCGGCTGCAGGCGCCCGTCCTTGCGGACATAGGGCCGGTCGAGGCGCTGGGTCTTCAGGCCGTCCCAGATGAAGCGGCTCTTGTCGGAGATCCACTCCTCATTAACCTCCTCGTTGACGCGCGGCATGATGCGCATGACCTCACGGCCGCGCGTGTCAACGCGGATCGCCGAACCGACGGCATCCATGACGTCGATCGATTCGGTCTTGTTGAGTTCCCACGGACGAGCGGTAAAGGCGAACGGCTTGGAGGTCAGCGCGCCTACCGGGCAGAGGTCGACCACATTGCCCTGCAGTTCGGAGGTCATCGCCTGTTCGAGGTAGGTGGTGATCTCGGCATCCTCACCGCGGCCGATCAGACCGAGCTCTGCGATGCCGGCGACTTCGGTGGTGAAGCGGACGCAGCGCGTGCAGTGGATGCAGCGGTTCATCACCGTCTTCACCAACGGGCCGATATACTTGTCCTCGACGGCGCGCTTGTTTTCCTTGTAGCGCGACGAGTCGATGCCGAACGCCATTGCCTGGTCCTGCAGGTCGCATTCGCCGCCCTGGTCGCAGATCGGGCAATCCAGCGGATGGTTGATCAGCAGGAATTCCATCACGCCTTCACGGGCCTTCTTGACCATCGGCGTGTTGGTGAAGACTTCGGGCAGTTCGCCGTTCGGGCCGCCGCGGATGTCGCGCACGCCCATGGCACAGGACGCCGCCGGTTTCGGCGGGCCGCCCTTCACTTCCACGAGACACATGCGGCAGTTGCCGGCAACCGACAGCCGTTCATGGAAACAGAAACGCGGAACTTCGGCGCCGGCTTCCTCGCACGCCTGCAGCAGCGTGAAATGATCCGGAACCTCGATTTCCTTACCGTCGACCTTCAGCTTTGCCATATTCGCCTTCCTGTCTCACGCACACCGCGCCTGCCGGAAAAGCAGGGGCGACCAGCCGAATGAATGGCCGTTGTCGCCGTGTTTGTTCAGTTCCACGAGCCGGCTCGCCAGGAGCCCTGCCCCAATTCCGTTCCGCGAGGCGTCCCGCATCATGCCGCGCCTCCCACAAGTTTCTTAGCCTGCCCGACCCAATCGTCGCGCTCGATGCGCCCGCCGAGGCCCAATTCGCTGTCGATGCGAGCAACGTCAGCCTTGCTCCAGCCGGCGATGTCGGTGAAGCGTGTGATACCGCGTGCCTTCAGCATCTGCTCCGCCTTCGGGCCGATGCCGTCAATCCGCTTCAAGTCGTCGTCCTTTGCCGAAACCTTGCCCTTCGCCGGCTTCGGTTTCGGAGCCTGTTTGGCTGCTGCCGGCTTGGCGACCTTCTTGACCGTCGCCGGCTTTGCAGGCTTCGCCGCCTCGGCCCTTGCCGGAGCGGCAGCCTTCCTGGGCTTCGCCGCAGCCTTCTTGACGGAAGCAGCAACCGGAGCAGCCCCGGGCTGGTGCTCGTCTCCATCCTTGCCCTGCCCCGCCGGATGCCCCTCGCCGCGCTTGCCGGCTTCGGTCGCCCCCTGCAGGGCGCCCAGCATTACCCCAGTCAACTGGGTGGCGATGCCGAAGCCCAGCGCCGCTGCTGCCATGAAGGCAGCCGTCGGATGGGCGAGCAGGGGATGGAGCGGCAGAACCGGCATCTCTTTGAAGGCGTCGGCGAGACGGCCGAAGTCAGCCGGTTCGACCGGTTGCCCCTCCCCTCTCTTGTCCTTCGCCTTCGTCATCGCCAGCCAGTCCTTATTCGGCCGCTTCCAGCACCGCGCCCTGCGACATGGCGTTGCGGGTGTACTGATCGATGCGTGCCTCGATTTCGGGACGGAAATTGCGGATCAGGCCCTGGATCGGCCATGCGGCCGCATCGCCGAGTGCACAGATGGTGTGACCCTCGACCTGCTTGGTGACCTCGAACAGCATATCGATTTCGCGCTTCTGGGCGTTGCCGCGGACCATGCGCTCCATGACGCGCGACATCCAGCCGGTGCCTTCACGGCACGGCGTGCACTGGCCGCAGCTTTCATGCTTGAAGAAGGCGGACAAGCGCCAGATCGCCTTGATGATGTCGGTGGAGCGATCCATGACGATCGCGCCGCCGGTACCGAAGGACGACTTCACCTCGCGCATACCGTCGAAGTCCATGGTCGCGTCCATGATGTCCTCGGCCTTGACGACCGGGCATGACGCGCCGCCGGGGATGACGGCAAGCAGGTTATCCCAGCCGCCGCGGATGCCGCCAGCATGGCGCTCGATCAGCTCGCGGAAAGTGATGCCGAGCGATTCCTCGACAACACAGGGCGTGTTCACATGGCCCGAGATCATGAACAGCTTGGTGCCGACATTGTTCGGACGGCCGAACGAGGAGAACCATGCGGCACCGCGACGCAAAATGGTCGGGGTGACAGCGATCGACTCGACGTTGTTGACCGTGGTCGGGCAGCCGTAGAGGCCCATGTTCGCCGGGAACGGCGGCTTCAGGCGCGGCTGGCCCTTCTTGCCTTCGAGGCTTTCGAGCAGCGCCGTTTCCTCGCCGCAGATATAGGCGCCAGCGCCGTGGTGGACGATGATATCGACATCGTAGCCGAGCTTGCTGTTCTTGCCGAGCAGGCGGGCATCGTAGCATTCGTCGATCGCAGCCTGCAGCGCCTCGCGCTCGCGCATGAATTCGCCGCGGACGTAGATGAACGCAGTGTGGGCGCCCATGGCGCAACAAGCAACGACGCAGCCTTCAATCAGCGTGTGCGGATCGTGGCGCAGGATCTCGCGGTCCTTGCAGGTGCCGGGCTCGGATTCATCGGCATTGACGACGAGGTAGTGCGGCCGACCATCGTTCTGCTTCGGCATGAACGACCACTTGAGGCCGGTCGGGAAGCCTGCGCCGCCGCGGCCGCGCAGGCCGGATGCCTTCACTTCCTCGATGATCCAGTCGCGGCCCTTTTCGAGAAGCTGCTTGGTGCCGTCCCAATGTCCACGGCTCATCGCGCCCTTCAGGGACTTGTCCTTGAGGCCGTAGATGTTGGTGAAGATACGATCCTGATCCTTCAGCATATCACTTTACCTCTCAGCGCGGCTTCTTGCCGAAGACCTTGATGTATTCGGCTTCGCCGCCCTTGGCGAGCGCCTTGGCCTGCTTGACCCAGTCGTCCCGTTCGATGCGACCCGAGAACTTCAGGTAACTGTCGACCCAGTCACGTTCGGCCTTCTTCCAGCCGGCGATCTGCGCAAAGGTGTAGATGCCAAGCTCGTTCAGGATGCCCTCGATCTTCGGACCGACGCCGGAGATCATCTTCAGATCGTCCGGGGTGGCGGGCTTCTCTATGCCGGCGGGGCGGTTCTTGTCGTCGAGCGAAGGCTGGGCCGCCTTCGGCGCCTTGCCGGCGGCATCAACGGCAGCCGTGTTGGAAATCGGTTCCTTGATCTCGTCGCTGGCAGGCTTGGTGCTCTTACGAGCGGGCTTGGCGGCCGGAGCGCCGGGCGCCGCGGACTTGCCGTCAGCCGGCGTCTTGAGCGCGGGATTGGTTTCGTCGGCGGCAGTATCGGCCCTTGCGGCATTCGACGGCGGCGTGGTGAGCACGGCAGCAGGTGCCGACTTCCTTGCCGGGGCCGGCGGAGTGTCGTCGAGCAGTGCCGTCAGGCCACCCACGGGAGCCGCGTAGATACGGTCGATCTGCGGACCGGGCTTGACCTCGTGGCCCTTGCCTGCCTGAAACTTGTCGATGATCTCTTCCAGCTTCTCAGCCGTCAGATCCTCGTAGGCGTCCTTGAAGATCATTACCATCGGCGCGTTCACGCAGGCGCCCTGACACTCTACCTCTTCCCAGGACAGCGTGCCGTCGGCGTTGAGTTCGAACGGATCGTGATGGATCTTCTTCTTGCAGACGTTGATCAGGTCTTCCGCACCGCGCAGCATGCACGGCGTCGTGCCGCAAACCTGGACGTGAGCGCGGGTACCGACCGGCTTCAGCTGGAACTGGGTGTAGAAGGTCGCGACCTCGAGCACGCGGATATAGGCCATGCCGAGCTTTTCAGCGACGTATTCGATCGCCGCGCGCGACACCCAGCCCTCCTGCTCCTGAGCGCGCATCAGCAAGGGGATGACGGCGGACTGCTGGCGGCCTTCGGGATACTTGCGGATGGTCGCCTCGGCCCAAGCTGCGTTTTCCGCGTTGAAGGAAAAGCTCTCGGGCTGGACTTTATCTTCGGCTAGTCGACGAACGGACATTCTTCTTGAGCCTTATTCTAGTTTATGGTCCTGCACCGCGAACTCGTCACCGAGACGAACTCGCAGGCATAGGCAGACTTGTCTTTCTGCAGGAACACGACGAATTTCGAGCCGTTCGGCGCAGCCGCCTTGATCTCGTACCCGTCAGCCAGCAGATCAGCCATGGTGGCAGAGGTCGACAGAGACGAACCACCCGTCGATTGCGCGAATACAACATTCGCTGCCAGACAGGCGGCAATCGTCAGGGTCGCCAGACGCATCAGCGGTCAACCTCTCCGAACACGATGTCGAGCGAGCCCAGGATCGCCGAGACGTCGGCAAGCTGGTGACCACGACAGATGAAATCCATGGCCTGCAGATGGGCATAACCCGGCGCGCGAATCTTGCAGCGGTACGGCTTGTTGGTGCCGTCCGACACAAGGTAGACGCCGAACTCACCCTTCGGCGCTTCCACAGCGGCGTACACTTCGCCTTCCGGCACGTGATAGCCTTCGGTGTAAAGCTTGAAGTGGTGGATGAGGGCTTCCATCGAGCGTTTCATCTCGCCACGCTTGGGCGGAACCACCTTGCCGTCGAGCGCCGAGACCGGACCGGTGCGGGCGTCGCCCAGAAGGCGATTGACGCACTGCTTCATGATCTTCACCGATTCCCGCATCTCGATCATGCGGATCAGGTAACGGTCGAAGCAGTCGCCGTTCTTGCCGACCGGAATATCGAAGTCGAGCTCGGAATAGCACTCGTAAGGCTGCGCGCGCCGCAGATCCCACGCCGCTCCAGAACCCCGTACCATGACGCCCGAGAAGCCCCAGGCCCAGCAATCTTCTAGCGAAACCACGCCGATATCGACGTTGCGCTGCTTGAAGATACGGTTGTCGGTCAGAAGGCCCTCGATATCGTCGCAGACCTTGAGGAAGGGATCGCACCACTTGCCGATATCTTCCACCAGTTCCGGCGGCAGGTCCTGATGGACGCCACCCGGGCGGAAGTAGGCCGAGTGCATTCGTGCGCCGGAAGCCCGCTCGTAGAAGACCATCAGCTTCTCACGCTCCTCGAAGCCCCAGAGCGGCGGAGTGAGCGCACCGACGTCCATGGCCTGCGTGGTGACGTTCAGAAGGTGCGACAGGATTCGGCCGATTTCCGAATAGAGCACGCGGATCAGCTGGCCGCGGATCGGAATTTCGATGCCAAACAGCTTTTCGACGGCGAGCGCGTAGGCATGCTCCTGGTTCATCGGCGCCACGTAGTCGAGGCGGTCAAAATACGGAACGGCCTGCAGGTAGGTCTTCGTCTCGATCAGCTTTTCGGTACCGCGATGCAGGAGGCCGATATGCGGATCGACCCGCTCAACGATTTCGCCGTCAAGTTCGAGCACGAGACGCAGAACGCCGTGCGCAGCCGGATGCTGCGGACCGAAGTTGATATTGAAGTTGCGGACGTTGTGTTCAGTCATGGTCCAAAACCCCGTCCTTACTGCTTCGCTTTTTCATCACCCGGCAGCACGTATTCCGTGCCTTCCCAAGGCGAGAGGAAGTCGAAGTTTCTGAATTCCTGCTTGAGCTCGACCGGCTCGTAAATCACGCGCTTCGCCGAGTCATCGTAGCGCACTTCGACGAAGCCGGTGGTCGGGAAATCCTTGCGCAGCGGATGCCCCTCGAAACCGTAGTCGGTGAGGATGCGGCGCAGGTCCGGATGGCCGGTGAACATGATGCCGTACAGATCCCAGGCCTCGCGCTCGAACCAGTCGGCGCCAGGATAGACCTGACAGGCGGAGGGCACCGGCTTATCTTCGGACGTCGCAACCTTGACACGGATACGGAGGTTCTGGCGCGGCGACAGCAGATGATAGACGACATCGAAGCGGTCTTCCCGCTTCGGATAGTCGACGCCACAGATGTCCGTCAGATTGACGAAACCGCACTGCACATCATCACGCAGAAAGGTCAGCAGCGCGATCAGATTATCGGCAGTCGTGGTCAGCGTCAGTTCACCGAACTTCACCTCGGCCGTGGCGATCAGCGCACCACGAACCTCCCGGAGATAGGAGGCAAGCTCGTTAAGGGCTTCACTCATGTCGGTCCGTCCCTTCCCTTAGCGCTCGATCGTGCCCGTGCGGCGGATCTTCTTCTGCAGCAGGAGCACCCCGTAGAGGAGCGCCTCTGCCGTGGGGGGACAGCCCGGCACGTATATATCGACCGGCACGACGCGGTCACAACCACGCACCACCGAATAGGAATAGTGATAATAGCCGCCGCCGTTGGCGCACGAACCCATCGAGATCACGTAGCGCGGCTCAGGCATCTGGTCATAAACCTTGCGCAGCGCCGGCGCCATCTTGTTGGTGAGCGTGCCGGCGACGATCATGACGTCGGACTGGCGCGGCGAGGCGCGCGGAGCAAAGCCGAAGCGCTCGACGTCGTAACGAGGCATCGACAACTGCATCATTTCCACGGCGCAGCAGGCAAGACCGAAAGTCATCCACATCAGCGAGCCGGTACGGGCCCAGTTGATGAGTTCGTCGGTCGACGTGACGAGGAAACCCTTGTCGGCGAGCTCATTGTTGATTTCGCCGAAGAACGCGTCGTCGGAGCCAATCGGCTTGCCCGTATTGGGATCAATGATCCCCTTCGGCTGCGGCGCGACCAGCGTGTTCGAAGCGATCATTCCCATTCCAGAGCTCCCTTCTTCCACTCATAGATAAAGCCGACGGTGAGCACGGCAAGGAAGACCATCATCGACCAGAACCCGAACCAGCCGAGATCACCGAAGGACACCGCCCANGGGAAGAGGAATGCGACTTCGAGGTCGAAGATGATGAAGAGGATCGACACCAGATAGAAACGGATGTCGAATTTCATGCGGGCATCGTCGAAGGCATTGAATCCGCATTCATAAGCCGACAGCTTCTCCGAATCAGGCGCCTTGAAGGCCACGGCAAACGGCGCGATCAGAAGCGCGACACCGATGACCAGGGAGATGCCGATAAAGATTGCGATCGGAAGGTAGGAACTGAGCAGTTCAGTCATCATATCCATCCCTGCCTGCTCGAAAATGCCGGGCGGCATCTCCACTTAACCCATAGGGCCAGCAAGCCGAAAGAAGAGTTGCAACGAGCCGTGGTTAGCGCAGCCAGCCAGTCAGCGCAAGCCCAAGAAAAGGCTTTTCACTCCATACCCGACGGACTTTATCAAGACGTAAAAGCGGGGTGCGCGACGAAGGAAACCCTACGTCCTTGCAGCGCAACATTTTTTCCGTTTGCAGACTGAAAATGGCGCGAGTGACGGGGCTCGAACCCGCGACCTCCGGCGTGACAGGCCGGCACTCTAACCGACTGAGCTACACCCGCGCATCTGAATTGCCGCAGCAACCCTTTTCAACACCCCTTCAGCAAGGGACGTCGCAATTTTTCGAGAGTTGAGATGGCGCGAGTGACGGGGCTCGAACCCGCGACCTCCGGCGTGACAGGCCGGCACTCTAACCGACTGAGCTACACCCGCATTTCTCAAGGACGGCGTCGCGCCCTCTCCCGTCGAGCGGCAGGGCCGTTCGATGAGCGGCTAACTATGATGTTCGGGTTTGGGTGTCAAGCAGGATCGAAGACAAATCGATGACGGAAGAAAATTTGTCCCCTGCCCCGTGGAATGCACGCCCGAAAGCCCGGGAAAAGGCGGAAACCCAACGACCCGGCACGGCAGTTTTCCAGGCTCGCGATGCGAACCGTGTCAAAAAATCCGGAAAAACTTCACAAACGCTCTTGCGGTTTTTTTTCGATCCGCATAGATGACGACCACCGACGCAGCGGGCACGCCCCGCAACGCGAAAGGGCGATTAGCTCAGTTGGTAGAGCGCCTCGTTTACACCGAGGATGTCGGGAGTTCGAGTCTCTCATCGCCCACCAGTTTTCCCTTTGAAAATTAACAAAATTTGCTATGATGTCAGTGCTTTACTGGCGTCATTAGCGATTCAAATTCCCTCACCCTGCAGCCCCAAAACGGCGTTGATTTTGCTATGGAACCCAAAACGGGCCCCTCACCTTATGGAGCGCGGAATGACCTTCCACAATCCCAAATACACCATAGCCTTATTCATCGGCCTATTAGGTCTTGCTGCTTCTTTAGTGTATGAGGTGGTGAGGTGGATCGTTGGGTGATCACTCGACCTTCTTGCCGAACCATTTCAGGAACAGGACTTCCGCTCCCCTTGGCCCAAGGTAGGCCAACGCCGCAATAAGGCCGGTAGACGCCGGTTGGCTTATATCGAGCCATGCCGCCGCGCCCTCGCCTATCAGCGCCATGCCGACGGCGATTGGCAGTTCCCATATCAGTTCCGGCCCGAAGAAGCGACGCCGCCCTTTCCGAGCCTCGTTGCCGTGCCACATGGCGCGACCGAGAAGCGCCCCGATCATGGTGGTTCCGGCACCGCCCACCCATGCGTTGAACAGGTCCGTGAGACTCGAATATTTGTCGGCCATGGTGATTCCCCTACTTCCTGCCTCGGATGGCTGATGCGATCGCATTGACGCTGCCCGTCACGCCTTGAAGCCCGAACAGCGAAAGAATGATTGCCGCCTGCCATTCGTCCATGGGAGCCGGGAGGCGCGGGATACCCCAATGGACGCCGGTCAGCATGGTATCGAGCGTGACGAGCGCCAGGTGCAGCGTGAGGGGCCAAGCCGCCAGAGCCGTTGCCACCCGCATTTCCCAGAAGCCGGCCGTCGCCTTGCGGATTTCCGTCGCCTCGCGCCGAGCCTCGATCTGGCGGTTGATGTCGGCAATGGCGGCGTCGGCGATCAGCTTCTTTTCGTAGCTGTCGGCCTTGAGCTTGGCTTCCCATGCCTTGAGAAGCCCGCCGGTCAGGGCATTGAGGATGAGCGCGATCATGTCAGGTGGCCCACCCGAGCTTTTTCGCCACGGCATAGACGCCCTCGACGGCAAGGCCGATACCGAAGCCAACGAGCATGATCAGATCAGGATCAGCGCCGATTTCGCGGCCCATGTGTGGATCCAGATAGCCGGCGGCGATCAGCGCGCCAGCGGCATAGCGCAACACGATACGTGCGATGACAGCGGTCATTTCTTGCCCCCTTTCAGAATGGCGATGATTGCGTCGAGGAGATTGGTGAGCCAGTCGGCCTTGCCGCTGGCTTCGCATCCCTCAACCTGGGCTCGAGACAGAGACGTGCCGAAAATGCCGGACGCGCGGGCGCGCGCCGACGCATAGAATGCGCTGCGGTTCATGGTGATGATCCTTTTGTGAGAACAGAAAAAGGCCCCCGCGAGGGAGCCTTTACGAGCCGTGGCTACTTTCTTGGTGCCGCGTCAGGTGATGCGAATTTCTTTTGGGAATCGTCCCATCAGGGCAGCGACCGGCAATAGGTTTCTGGTCGAATTGCGGCCTTCGATATCAAGACGCTTGTTCTTCGGCAGGGCACTCAACAGTTTCGCATGAAGATTCACGAATTCACACCGGGCGGCGATAAACCTGAGAGGCCAGAGCAAATTGGCGTATTTCTTGCGAAGCGAACGGCGCAGGAAACGCGGGTGCAACGACAGATGGATTGTTACGCCTTCCCGCGCCAATATGTCCTCAATCGCCGGGATGAGGGTATACTCCCCGCCTTCGATATCAATCTTGATGAATACCGGCTGCCCCGGCTTGGCGCTTTCCTGCAGAACGTCTTGAAGCCTTTTCGACGGCACGACCCATCGAGTATCCTCATCAGCGAACAGCGCGCTACTCATTGAATCGCCGCCGCCCGAACGGCTGCCCAAGGAAAGAGGCCCTCCATCTACCGTGATGGCGGCGTTTGCGATAGTAATCCGCGAGACCCAATCGGCTTGCTCGTTGGCGCGGACATTGTCCTGCAATTCAGCGAACGCCACCGGGTCAGGCTCAAAAGCAATGCACCTTTCGCCGAACTGCGCCGCATAAAAGGCGGTAGGGCCGATCCAGGCTCCAACGTCGAGCACAAGCGTCTCAGGCGTGATGTTCTCCCGGAAAAACCGAAAGGTTCGCGTCTCCCATCCGCCACCCTTCACCAGATCCCAGAATGTCTTGTTCTGGCCCAAAGCAACTCTGTAAGAAATTCCGTCCAGCGCGATAACGTCGTGCATCCATTCACCCCAAGCGACAACGGGCCTTACATGCCCACATTTCACGCTTGGGTTCAAGGAGCCTGGAAACCCTCAGGTCTTGATGATCTTGTTGAGGATGATGGTTGGCTGCACATTCGGGTGCGCGTTTCCGCTGCCCTGGTTGCCGGTCGTCCCGGAAAAGGTGTGGCTGTGAGTGTCGCTCTCGATAGGCGTGCGGCTGCTGCCAAAGAAGTCGCTGTTGTTCTCGGCATAACCGGCGCGGCTGAATGTGCCTCCAGATGCGTTTCGCGCCCACGACATGAGTAGATTGTGGTCGTGAGAATCTGAGGAAGTAGTGCCAGAAAAACTGTGATTATGGCTCGGCATCTGCGCCGTGGTGAGCGTATGCGATTCCGAGCCGCCTGCCGCGCCGAGATTGTCGCCGTTTAGCGGGCTGGTCAGCCGGTTTGCAGGCGTGCCTCCCATGTTGTCCTTGCCTGCGGCAACACGGCCACGAAGGTCAGGAACGTTGAATGTGGTTGAGCCATCCCCTACCCCGTATGTCGTGCCGATCGCGGCGAAGAGCGCAGCATACGTGGATCGGGATACAGCCTGCCCGTAGCAGAGAAGATAACCGGTTGGAGCGTCGGAGCCGCCAAAATCAAGAATGACACCGGAAGGAACAAGCCTTGGCGTGAGGGAACTGATGAGCGTATCGCGAAACGATTTCACCTGAGCCATAATCGTCCGGATGGCATCGTTGATGCCGGACGGCGCGCATCCATTGGCTATGTTGACGCCGCCTACATCGGTGTTGTCGTCCGCCGTCGTGCTCCACTCCTCGACGCTGTTTCTTGGCATGGCTTACCTCGCGCATGAAAAAAGCGCCGGTTTGATGCCGGCGCTGTCGCTTGTTGAGTTTTGGGATTTTCGAGCCTTATTCGGCGACCCAGACCTTATTGATGCCGTCGTTCTCGACGCCGACAGGAACCGGGTTGGCGTATTGCGCGGCCACGGTGAGGCGGTTGGTCTGGTAGTCTGCCGAGGCCAACGGTGCGCCGTTGAAATCAACGCCGATTGCATCGGCGGTCAGGATTTCCATCGGTAGGCTTTCGAAGATGTAGAACGGGTTTCCCGGCTCCACGACGGAGACGATATGAGGCCCTTGGTCCGTCGAGTTGAGAGAGCTATTGATGCACGGCAGCTCCGGGTCGCCGTCGAGGCCGTAGACGATGTATTTTGCCATTGGGATTTCCTCTGTCATTAAGTGACTACTCGTTCTGTTCTGATGGTGATTTCTGCGGGGTCTTGAACGGCTCCGTCCAAGTCAGTCGCCCTGACCTCGACGTAATTGGTCTTGCGGTCGGTCACGCGGACCGTGCGCGGCGAGGCGTCAAAAACCGAGGCGATAACGCTGTATTGGTCGGACGGATAAGGCGTCTCGTGATAGGCGCGGTATCGGCCCTTGCTGACGCGGGTTACGCTTGTCACGCGCAGGCCTTCGAACAGCGTTGAGGGGGAGGCGCCGGAGAACCGGGCCAGCCCGCCATTGTTCAGCCGGGGTGGGATTACCGTTTCCGTCTTGGCGTAATGTTCAGGCAAAACGCTCCACATCGTCATGCCTCGTCGGTTGGCAACGGAATAGGCCCGTCGTCGGGGTCAATGATCGGGTCGGGGTGCGTAACGCTCGATGGCGGATTGGCACTGTGCGGGAGGATGACGGTCAGGTGGAGATCTCCGTCTATCCGCATCACCGGGCCGGTGATGAACTCGCACGGCACGACACCCGCAGGAATGGTTTCGCCGTCAGGAAGATCGGTGAAGTCGAAGTCCTCGCCGTTGATGGTGAGCACATCACCGGATTTGGTGACGGTCAGGGTGTCGTTTCGGCGCTGCGGGGAAAGCGATATGATCATCAGAACCACCTTCCAACGCCCATGACGCCCACTCCAAAGTTTGTGGCGGCGCTGGTATTCCCTCGCGCAAGGAATATGCCGCCGGCGCTTGTCGTGCTCGGAGCCGTGTCCCCGAAGATCATGACCGCATTGGTCACTCCCTGGCCCGTAACGGACCTGACCGGCGCGGCGGTGAACGCGGCGGGCCAATTTCCCAATGCTATCTGTGCGCTGACAAAAAGGCTCCCGTGGGCAGTATCGATCGGCCCCAGATTGCTCACCGTCTTGGTGCATATCTGCGTCCCATCAGCGAAACGAACGTATTCTCCGTTGGAATTGCTCCCCCGTTCGATCAGCGCACCTGTCGGTACGCCGGAAGATTGCGACACCGTTCCAAGGATGTTTCCGCGCCGGTATGCCTTGTCAGCCGTAAGGGTGGCTGATACCCTCTCGTTCGGCACCGTCCCGCTGGCGAGGTTGTCGGCGTCCAGATCGGTATTGGCTAGCAGAGCGGCATTGATGCTGCCAGACACAAGGTTGTCGGCGTCCAGCTCCTTCAAAAGCTGTTTCAGCGGCACATGCACGAACTGCCCATTGACGAACAGGACAACGCGGACCTCTTCCGGATCTGAAATGCCTCCGATGGCCGGAATTGAGAACGGAGAGGCCATCACGCCAGCCTTTGTTTCAGCGCCTGCACGAGTTGCAGAAGCCCTTGGGACTGCGCCGGGCTTGGCCCCTGTATCTGCACCGGCGAGAACTGTGGGTCTTGATCGCCCATCATTGCCATCATGCCGAAAACATCCGCCGCGCTCTTGGGTGCCGCCCTGCCGGCTACGGCCTGAGCGGCGGCGGGGATATCCTGCTGCATGCTTGCCGGGACAGTCGGGGCGACGGAGGACGGGAACGATGCGACTTGCGGGTTTGGTGACGGGGCCGGGGCGCCGAATACGGGTGCCGGAGGGGCTGCGCTCGCCACCGCTGTCGCTGGCCTGCCGCCGATGCCTGCAAAATTGTCCAGCCCGACCGCTTTAGCACCGTACCATTGTCCCCAACCCTTCTTCGCTGCCGTGTCGAGGGCAAAATCGATTGCCTTGAGGGCGTGCTCCGGGTTGCGCGGGTCGATCCCTTGAGCAAGAGCGGCATTGCCGAGGCCAGCCGGGAACCCGGTCCCCTCGCCACCAATCAAAAGCTGAAATGGCCCATATGACGGTTCACGCACGCCGTTCTTCATCACGCGGCTTTGCTGGACAGGGTCTTGCAGGCCTCCTTCGGCTTTTGCGACCCTTACAGCAATGTCAGGGTCTATCCCGCGCTGTGCTGCGGAATAGCGGATGTATTCCTCTAGGCTAGCCATGTGCCGCGCCTTTCATGTATGGTTGTGGGATGTTTGGGGGTAATCATGAAGCGACTGCTTGTTATTGGGGCGCTGGCGTTGGCCGGTTGTGTGTCAACCGAACCTTCGGAATCGCAACTGCGATACAATGAGGGACAATGCACTAAGTTCGGTTAGCCGCATCGTCGCGGACCAGATAGGGAACATGGAAGCCCCTCACCTAAATTCGGGTGAGGGATTGAGGGCAGAAAACGCAATAAATTCAAAGGCGGAAAAATAGAATGGCGCGCTCTCATCGCCCACCATTTTTCTTAGACATTCCAAACGTGAGATTTCAAACGGCTTCGGCATAGCCTCGCTGCTATGGGAAACGCTACGGTTATGGCTGGGCAGGGTCGTTTCCTAATTCCTGAGGAAATTGGGGCGGCAGGAGCGACTCAGGGAAGCTGAAGCCATTGGCCTTGGAACGAGCCAGAGGTTTTCCCATCATCCGGAATAAAGTCCGCGCTCGCCGGTCATGTCAGGAGGCACGACTTGCAGCAGGTTCACGGAACGCTTATACCGATATATACAGTTTAACTGTACATATCGTTGACGTTTGCGTGAGGGTTCGATCATGTCTGCCGAAATCAAGGAGGTGGTTCGCCGCTTCAACATCGAGGTCATTCAGAATGGCAGCGAAAGCGCATTTCGCGCCTTGATGGCTCCCGACTTCATCAATCACGCCGCGCCGCTGGGAATGCCGAACGGGCCGGAAAGCATGTGGAACACGTTCCAGAATATTCTTCGGCCCGCACTGTCGAACCTGACGGTCACCATCCATGATCAAATCGCCGAGGAAGACAAGGTCACGACCCGGAAGACGATCAGCGGCGTTCATACCGGTACCTTGCTGGGCGTCCCGGCCACGGGGCGAGACGTTGCCATCAACGTCATCGATATCGTGCGGGTTGAGGACGGCAGATATGCCGAGCACTGGGGTTTGAACACCTTGCCGGCTGTACTGGCCGCATTGTCGACGGCCTGATTCGACGAGCAGCTAGCACAGCCGTTCGATGACCCGGATTGCTGCTTCGAGCGTTCGCCTGTCCTTCTCGGACAGACGTTCCTCGATCAGATTGGCAATTCGCGATGTCCGGGCTTCGCGGGCACGAGACAATTCGGCTCGCCCGTGTTCGGTAATGAAAAGAAGCTGGCTGCGTCCGTCCGCCGGATTGGGCATTCTGCTGATCAGACCGTCGGATTCCAGCTGACCTGCAACCAGCCGCATGCTCTGATGCCTGACGTTGCGGCGGTCCGCCAGTTCGGCGACACTGAGCGGCCCCTCCCGATCCAGAAGCGACAGCGTTTCCGATTGCGAGGTCGTCGGTGTATTTACCTGCGTCTTCACGCCGCGAACGAATCTGCCGAGCGTGACACGAAGATTTTCCGCAAGCGCCAGCGCATATGGATGATTTTCGGAGCCGGCTTCCTCGTTCGCCATCTTATCTACCGCCCTCAACGAATGCTCTGGACCTTTCCATAGACCGAGAGAACGCAGAAGAGAAATAGCTTCGGCAAGCTGCCGCATCCCGATACGGCGATAAAGACAGGTGTTCTCCCACCCGGCTCACAAACCGGCTGGCGGCACGGAGCGCCGGCGCTCGTTTGAAGGAAGAATCAAATCACGACCGAAGTCACCGCTGCCCCCACAAACTCAACCCCAACCGAGATCTGGGCCGGTAGACACGCATGTGGGGAAGCCAAGGCAGATTTTGGCGTGGCGCTACTTCATAGCCTTCATCTTACGCCGCACACGGACCGCAACCAACGGATCGTGGTCCTGTTTCGATACCCTCAGTGCTTACCACCCCCGGCGGTCACCGAATGCGCCGCCGACACGGGATCCGACGCCGGGAAGGTGTCTTCCAGCCCTTCATCGAGCTGGCTCTCCAGTTCTTGCTCGTCCTTCGCCCGGCGCGCCGTCATGGCGGCGTGAATGCGGTTCTCGTCCCCCTCACCCGCCTCGTACGAAGCGGCGTGAAGGAGCATTACCTTGGCCTTCTCAACCGCGTTGTCGCGGGATAAGCCCTCCTCTCCGCCGCCTTTGAGCTGAACGGAAATGACGTCACCGCCCTCCCCCACGAACTCGACGGTAAACCGGCGTCCGCCCATTTCCTCGTGAACCTGCGTACCTACGATCTGCATGTGAAATCTCCTGGCGAACTCAGTCCAACAGGAAACGTATGGACGGGCCAGCGGGTTCCCGTGCAGCCACTCCGAAAAGTGACAATCCTGCCTTAATTCGGAACCTTTCGCTTGTCAGAGGCTTGCCCATAGCGGGGACGGATTGCCCCAAAGACGAAAAGAGACACTAAAATGGCATGCAAATATTACTACGATGGCGCGGGCGCGCTCATCGCTGTCGAGGACAGCAAGAACGGTGAGGAGCGCGTGAGACTCGAAGCCGCCAACTCCCAATCTTTCCACACAGACAAGCGCAGCCCCCGCTCCCATCTCTCGGTCGTGTCCGACAATCGGGACAAGTAACGGGCGCCTCCTGTCGCTCCTTTCCGCCCGCCGACGCGGGCGGAGATATTCCCTCAGCTTTTCATTTTTATTTCCAGAAACCATCGATCGGACGCGGACCGGCTTGCCCTTGCCCGCCGATGCTCCACTTGCTAGCTGCAACGACAGCGACACCCAGGGGAGAGCATCCATGAGAGAACATGCATTCGGCCGTACCGGCTTCACCGTCAGTGACATCGGCTTCGGTGCCTGGCAGATCGGCGGTTCATGGGGCGAAGTCTCCGAAGCCGACGGCCGGGCGGCGCTGAACGCAGCACTCGACGCGGGCATAACCTTCATCGACACCGCCGACGTCTACGGCGACGGACGCTCGGAGAAGATCATCGCCGATGTCCTGAAAAGCCGTAGCGGTACCCGCCCGATGGTGGCGACCAAAGCCGGCCGGCGACTCAACCCGCATGTGGCGGACGGCTATACCAAAGCCAATCTCGAGTCCTTCATCGACCGCTCACGGAAAAATCTCGAGGTCGAATGCCTCGATCTCGTGCAGTTGCACTGCCCGCCGACCGAGGTGTTCTACCGGCCGGACGTTTTCGACGGCCTCGATGATCTGAAGCGGGCCGGCAAGATCGGCCACTATGGCGTCAGCGTCGAAAAGGTCGAGGAAGCGCTGAAGGCGATCGAATATCCGGGTGTCGAAAGCGTCCAGATCATCTTCAACATCTTCCGCCAACGGCCCGCCGGGCTGTTCTTCGCCGAGGCCAAGCGGCGCAACGTTGCGGTCATCGCGCGCGTGCCTCTGGCGAGCGGCCTGCTCTCCGGCAAGATCACCGCCGAGACGAACTTCGCTGCAGACGATCACCGCAACTTCAACCGTCACGGCGAGGCCTTCGACGTGGGCGAAACCTTCGCCGGCGTGCCGTTCGCAATTGGCCTGCAGGCGGTGGAGGAGATTCGCAAGCTCGTGCCCGCCGGCGCCAGCATGGCGCAGTTCGCACTGCGCTGGATCCTGATGCACGACGCGGTGACCGTCGTCATCCCCGGTGCCCGCAATGCAGAGCAGGCGAAGGCCAATGCAGCGGCCTCCGATCTTGCCGCGCTTTCGGTCGATGTGATGGCTGCGGCAAGGGAGGTCTATGACCGACTCGTCGCCCCCTATGTGCACCATCGCTGGTAACAGCGACCAAATCCGTCGCTCTCAACAGCCGGGCCATCGCCCGGCTGCTTTGCTTTAACGTCATCCAGATTTTCAATCGGACGCATTGATCACGAATCGAGAGGTCGGGCAGTTTCCCGCCCGGCCTCTCCTGTCTTCGTCCTGGGAGGACGAAACTCAGTTCGTGCCCTTCAGGTCCACCGCCCAGAACGCCGTCTCACCCGATGAGTCGTCGACGCCGTCATTGTCGGTGACGGCATAGGCCTGACCGCTGGCGTCGAATGCGAAGCCTTCCAGCTTGTCGAGCACGTAGCCGTTCGTAGCGGCCTTCAGGTCCGGGATGAAGTCGTGGACTTCTTCCTTGGCGACGAGCGGCAGCTTCTCGCCGATCCCGGCGGGTTTGAGGTCGGCAATAGCGATGCGGTAGAGCTTCTTGAGCCTGGCGGTGTCACCAATGAGATTGTCGCGTTCGACGATGTAGAGGTAGTCGCCGTGCGCGGTGATTTCCGACAGGCCGACCCAACCGTTTTCGCTCTTCTCAAGCGGGTAGCTGACGGCTCCCCATTCCTTCGATACGGGCTTGTAGGAGATCAGTTTGACCGTGCCCTTCTCGTCGTCCGCCCATTCCCGCTGGACGGCCATCCAGAGCGTCAGGTCATCGCCCTCCCCGACCGAGGTGATTCCTTCGAGACCGTAGCGGGTCTGGCCGGCGATCAGCTCGACCGGCAAGCCGATCTCGGCTTTGATCTCTCCCTTGGCATCGACGTTGTAGATGCCATGGCCGATCATCTTGGTCGGATCGCCTTCGGAGGCCAGCCAGAAACCGCCCTTGCCGTCGAGCGCTATTCCCTCGATGTCGAGCTTCTGTGCCGCGGCACCCCCACGGGTGACCGGCAGGGCCGAAGTGATGACGGCCGGCTTCTTCGTGGCATCGATCGTGAAGATCGTCGGCTGCGCGCCGAAGAAGCTGTCGTTGACGGCATAGAGCATGCCAGCCTTTTCGGCGTCGCCGACGAGACCGGAGAGAGCGGCCCAGCCGATCGGAGCGCCGTCGACGATGTCGGACTGAATCGTCGGATAGGCGGCTTCGCCTTCAGCGACCTCATAGATCATCACATGAGAGCGCGGACCCCCGTCTTCACCCAGGTCGGCCTCGTTGGCCGTAACGAACAGGTTGCGCGCAGGAATGGCGACCGCGCCTTCCGGCGACACGCCGGACGGCAGCAGCTGGACGAGTTCCGGCTCGGCGCCGGTGTCCTTGTAGACGCCAACCAGCGAAGCACGCTCGGCGAGGACGAAGAAATACCTGCTGTCGCCGAAGGTCGCGGCCTCAAGACCTTCCGGCTCGATGCCCTTGGACTTGGCGCGCTTGTCGGGGAAGTGGCCTATCCGGGCGGCCGCCAACTCGAAGCCCGCACCGTTCTCGTATAGAACCTTGCCGGTCTTGTCGAAGATGGTGAAGCCGCGCGAGCCACCCTCGTAGTCGCCTTCGTTGGCGACGACGAAGCGGTCGTCATCGAGCCATTTCAGGGCGTCCGGTTCGCGCAACACGCCTTCCACCTTGCCGGTAAACTTCAGGGCACCGTCCGACTTGGTGTCGATTTCGGAAAGATCCACCTTGCCGGCTGAGAAATGGGTCTTCACCTCGCCTGTCTTGCCGTCGACGATAACGATGTGGTTGTTCTCCTGCAGGGTGACGGCAATCTCCCCAAGGCCGTTGATGGAGACGAATTCGGGCTCCGGATCGTCCGGGGCGATTTCGGCGAGGCCGGTGAGCGCGACGTGCCTGATCGCGCTGCAGTCGGCCGTACCCTCTTTCAGCGCGACGATCGCGAGGTCGCCGGCCGGCATTTGCGGGATCACACCGTCGTTGACGTCCTCGTCGCGCTCGTTCTCGATCGCGATCCCGGCAAAGGTCTTGTCGGGAGAGACGGCGATCGAGTCCGGCTGGCCTCCGAGATCGCAGGTGGCTTCGATGGTTCTGGTGGCGATGTCGACCACGGCGAGCCTGCCGGACGGATTGACCTTGCTCTCGGACGTGTTGATGGCGACGAGGGCTTTGCCGCCAAGAACGGTGACGGAGGTAGGTTCGCCGTCCATCATCAGGGCGCCGGCGGCCTTCGGAGCCTTCGGGTCGGTGATGTCGATGAAACCGATCGCGCCGAGCGGGCTGTCGGAATAGATGAGGGTATTGCCGTCTTCCGTGGCGGTGATGATTTCCGCGGAGGTGGTGGAGAGTTTGTCCCTGTCGGCCGGCAGATTGGCGGCAACAGGGAAGGACGAAACACGATTGAATACCTGGGCCGCGGTCGCCGGAACGGCAACAGAGGCGAGAAGTGCGGCGGTCAACGCCGCACGGGAAAATCCAAACTTCATTGGGAAACCTCCTGTCTCCGAGAAAAGGAACAGGAGGCTTGTGCGTCACCTCGATTACAAACACATGACAGCGCCGGCTCTGTATCCAATTTTCCCAGGCTGCCTTCCCCCTCACTGTCCCAAGCAAGGCGACACAAAAAAGCCCGCCACGACGAGTGGCGGGCTTTCTCTCGATGTCGGAACAACGCCTTAAAGGTGGCGACCGGCAGCCTTAGCTGTTGACGGCGTCCTTCAGGCCCTTGCCGGCCGTGAACTTCGGCACGTTGCGGGCCGGGATGTCGACTTCGGCACCGGTCGAAGGATTGCGGCCCTTCGAAGCCTCGCGGCGGGAGACCGTGAACGCACCGAAACCGGCGAGACGGATGTCGCCACCCTTCTTCAGCTCGGCCTGTACCGTGTCGAAAACTGCGTCAACCGCAGACAGCGCATCAGCCTTGGTCAGGCCGGCCTTTTCGGCTACTGCGGATACGAGTTCGTTCTTATTCATGTTTCCACCCTTTCTGATTGGCATGAAACGACTCAAAGATAAGCCGGGCGGACAATACGGATGCTTTCGCCCTAAGCAACTGAAAAGCACCTCAAAGGCCTGAAATACAAGGCGCTCCGGAGAGTTTACACANAAAAGGCTGGCNTTTTTGCCAGCCTTTCCCGTCTCAGCGTGTCATTTTGGCAAGCGTGTGGCCAAAAGGGTTCAATGCGCGATGGTTGCGCCCGGCTCGTCGATACCCTCGACTGTGCCGATCGCCGGCGTCTCGACCGTGCCATCCCACTCGATCGGCTCCGGCTGGCGCACCAGCGCGTGACTGATCACCTCGCCCATGCGCGATACCGGAATGATCTCCAGGTTGTTCTTCACGTTGTCCGGAATGTCGGCCAGGTCCTTGGCGTTCTCTTCCGGGATCAGAACCTTCTTGATGCCGCCGCGCAGAGCCGCAAGCAGCTTTTCCTTGAGGCCACCGATCGGCAGCACGCGGCCGCGCAGGGTTACCTCACCCGTCATCGCCACGTCCTTGGAGACCGGGATGCCGGTCATGATCGAGACGATCGCGGTTGCCATGGCGATACCGGCCGACGGACCATCCTTCGGGGTCGCCCCTTCCGGAACGTGAACGTGGATGTCGGACTTGTCGAAGCGCGGAGGCTCGATTCCGAAATCGACGGCGCGGCTGCGGACATAGGATGCGGCGGCCGAGATCGACTCCTTCATCACGTCCTTCAGGTTGCCGGTGACCGTCATGCGGCCCTTGCCCGGCATCATCACGCCTTCGATCGTCAGCAGCTCGCCGCCGACCTCGGTCCAGGCGAGACCCGTAACGACACCGACCTGATCCTCGCCCTCGGCTTCACCGTGGCGGAAGCGCGGCACGCCGAGGAACTCATGGACGTTCTCGGCCGTCACCTTCACCGACTTGACCTTGCCCTTGATGATCTCGGTGACCGCCTTGCGGGCGAGCTTCATCAGTTCGCGCTCAAACGAGCGGACACCGGCCTCGCGGGTGTACTGCTGGATCACGACCATCAGGGCATCATCGCTGACCGAGAATTCGTTCGGCTGCAGCGCATGCTCCTTGATCGCCTTCGGCAGAAGGTGACGCTTGGCGATCTCCCGCTTTTCATCTTCCGTGTAACCGGCGATGCGGATGATCTCCATGCGGTCCATCAACGGGCCCGGAATGTTGAGCGTGTTCGCCGTGGTGATGAACATCACGTTCGACAGGTCGTATTCGACTTCCAGGTAGTGGTCCATGAAGGTCGAGTTCTGTTCCGGATCGAGCACCTCAAGCAGGGCCGACGACGGGTCGCCGCGGAAATCCATGCCCATCTTGTCGATCTCATCGAGCAGGAAGAGCGGGTTGGACTTCTTCGCCTTCTTCATCGACTGGATGACCTTGCCGGGCATCGAGCCGATATAGGTGCGGCGGTGACCGCGGATCTCGGCCTCGTCACGCACGCCGCCAAGCGCCATGCGAACATACTCACGGCCGGTCGCCTTGGCGATCGAGCGGGCGAGCGAGGTCTTGCCGACGCCCGGAGGGCCGACGAGGCACAGGATCGGGCCCTTGAGCCTCGTCGCACGCGCCTGGACGGCGAGATATTCGACAATGCGCTCCTTGACCTTTTCGAGACCAAAATGATCCTCATCGAGAATCCGCTCGGCAGCGTTCAGGTCGACCTTCACCTTGGACTTCTTGCCCCAGGGCAGGCCGAGCAGCCAATCGAGATAGTTGCGGACCACGGTCGCTTCCGCCGACATGGGGCTCATGTGGCGCAGCTTCTTCAGTTCGGCCTCGGCCTTTTCCTTGGCTTCTTTGGAGAGCTTCGTCTTGGCGATGCGTTCCTCGATTTCGGCCATCTCGTCGCGGCCGTCCTCGCCGTCGCCGAGTTCCTTCTGGATCGCCTTCATCTGCTCATTGAGGTAGTATTCGCGCTGGGTCTTCTCCATCTGGCGCTTGACGCGCGAGCGGATGCGCTTTTCCACCTGCAGAACGGAAATCTCGCCTTCCATGAAGCCGAGCGCCTTTTCGAGCCGCAGCTTGACGCTGACGGTCTCCAGCATCTCCTGCTTTTCGGTGAGCTTGATCGACAGATGTGAGGCAACGGTATCGGCGAGCTTCGAGTAATCCTCGATCTGGCTTGCGGCGCCGACGACCTCCGGAGAGATCTTCTTGTTGAGCTTCACATAGTTCTCGAACTCGGAGACGACCGAGCGGGACAGGGCCTCGATCTCGACAGCATCCTCTACCGGTTCAGCAAGGACCACGGCGTGCGCCTCGTAGAAATCCTCGCGGGCGGTATAGTGTTCAATACGGGCGCGGGCGCGGCCTTCGATCAGCACCTTCACAGTGCCGTCGGGCAGCTTCAGCAACTGCAGGACGTTGGCGACCGTGCCGACCTTGTAGATGGCGTTCGGCTCCGGATCATCATCACCGGCGTTCATCTGGGTGGCGAGCATGATCTGCTTGTCCGAGCCCATGACTTCCTCGAGNGCGCGGATCGACTTNTCNCGGCCGACGAAGAGCGGCACNATCATGTGCGGGAAGACNACGATGTCGCGCAGAGGCAAGACCGGATAGATGTTGGTTTCGCCCGCGACAGACGTCACATTCGTCATTTCAAGTCCTTTCGATCGTCCCGTTTCCGGGATCGGGCACCGCACCTTCCGAAGACGGCGGCGCTATGTTTGTTCCCGGCAAAAATGGAGTGCCGGAAGCATGAATTCAAGCCTTGGAGGCCTCCGCCACACGCACAACGTGACAGGCCTTTGACAGGCAGGTACGCAAGAACGGCTATTTTGTCAGGTCCGACCAACACGAAACTGGCGAACCGGAGACTTCGCCATTGAAACAGGGGCGTTCAACACAAACACGCGAAGCACTTTTCCCAATCTTCTAACCGAAGGCTGGCAGAGAGCAACTGGATTTTGCGCAATACAGGTGATTCCCGCACCGCTAAATACGCTAAATACAAAAGGCCCGCCAAAATGGCGGGCCTTCGAATTTGCGCGACAAGCCGGATCAGGCCGAAGCGTTGGCCTTCTCCTCCTTGCGGTCGGCGTAGATGTAAAGCGGCCGCGAGTTGCCGTTGACCACCTCGTCGGAGATGACGACCTCACGCACGCCCTCCAGTTCCGGCAGTTCGAACATGGTATCGAGCAGGATCTTTTCCATGATCGAGCGCAGGCCGCGGGCGCCGGTCTTGCGGATGATCGCCTTCCGGGCGATTTCGCGCAGGGCATCCTCGTGGAAGGTCAGTTCGACGTCTTCCATCTCGAACAGCCGCTGGTACTGCTTGACGAGCGCGTTCTTCGGCTCGGACAGAATCTGGATCAGAGCGTCCTCGTCGAGGTCTTCCAGCGTCGCCAGAACCGGCAGACGACCGATGAATTCCGGGATCAGGCCAAACTTGACCAGATCTTCCGGCTCGAGTTCACGCAGCACTTCGCCAACACGGCGGTCGTCCGGAGCGGCAACGGTCGCGCCGAAGCCGATCGAGGTCTTCTCGCCACGGGCGGAGATGATCTTGTCGAGGCCGGCGAAGGCGCCGCCGCAGATGAACAGGATGTTGGTCGTGTCGACCTGCAGGAATTCCTGCTGCGGATGCTTGCGGCCACCCTGCGGCGGAACCGACGCGACCGTGCCTTCCATGATCTTCAGAAGCGCCTGCTGGACACCCTCGCCCGACACGTCGCGGGTTATCGAAGGATTATCCGACTTGCGGCTGATCTTGTCGACTTCGTCGATGTAGACGATGCCGCGCTGGGCGCGTTCGACATTGTAATCAGCCGCCTGAAGGAGCTTCAGGATGATGTTCTCGACGTCCTCGCCGACATAACCGGCTTCGGTGAGCGTCGTGGCGTCGGCCATGGTGAACGGCACGTCGATGATGCGGGCGAGCGTCTGGGCGAGATAGGTCTTGCCGCAACCGGTCGGACCGACGAGCAGGATATTCGACTTCGCCAGTTCCACGTCGCCACCCTTGGAAGCGTGCGACAGGCGCTTGTAGTGGTTGTGTACGGCGACCGACAGGATCTTCTTCGCCTGGCGCTGGCCAATGACGTATTCGTCGAGGATCTTGATGATGTCCTGAGGCGTCGGGACGCCGTCGCGGGACTTCACCATCGAGCTCTTGTTTTCCTCACGGATGATGTCCATGCACAGCTCGACGCATTCATCGCAGATGAATACGGTCGGTCCGGCAATCAGCTTCCGGACTTCGTGCTGGCTCTTTCCGCAGAAAGAACAATAGAGGGTATTCTTCGAGTCACCGCCGTTGCTTCCGCTGACCTTGCTCATGTCTTTTTCCTTCCAGCACGCCGCACACCCTTTCCACGGGCGACGGTCCACTTACTTACCCGGGGCGCTTCAACGAACCGGGTCCGCCTCGACATCGGCGGGGGCATTTTCCGTTTCCGAAGGGGCTCAGGAACGGACGCAACGCAAGCTCCCCTCAATATCGCAGACTATGTCATAAAAATTCAACACAGCCTTAATAGCAATTATTAGCGCTTTCCCTGCCCGTTTAAACCCCCCAATACCCCACAAAGGGTTAGGTGTTGGAGGCGTCCAGACGGTCACCGGCCGGATCAGCCGGCCGTCGCGCCTTCGATTTCCTGGCGCGAGGTCAGGATCTTGTCGATCAGACCCCACTCCTGCGCTTCCTCGGCCTCCATGAAGTGGTCGCGGTCGAGCGTCGCCTCGACCTCTTCGTAGGTGCGGCCGGTATGCTTGACGTAGACCTCGTTGAGGCGGCGCTTCATCTTGATGATATCGCGGGCATGGCGCTCGATGTCCGAAGCCTGGCCCTGGAACCCGCCCGAAGGCTGGTGCACCATGATGCGCGAATACGGCGTGGTGAAGCGCATGCCCTTCTCGCCGGCGGCAAGCAACAGCGAGCCCATCGAGGCAGCCTGGCCGATGCAGAGCGTCGATACCGCAGGACGGATGAACTGCATCGTGTCGTAGATCGCCATGCCGGCGGTCACGACGCCGCCCGGCGAATTGATGTAGATGGCGATTTCCTTCTTCGGGTTTTCGGCCTCGAGGAAGAGAAGCTGGGCGCAGACCAGCGACGCCATGTAGTCCTCGACCGGGCCGGTCAGAAAGATGATCCGCTCTTTCAGCAACCGGGAATAGATGTCATAGGACCGCTCGCCGCGATTGGTCTGCTCCACGACCATCGGCACCAGTGCCATGGCGGTATCAACTGGATTTCTCATGTCCGTCCTTTTACAACCTCATTCCCTCTCGCGGAAAACACGGCGGGAATCATCGTCAAACCTGTCAACCCCTACATAGAGTGTCAGTGCCCCGCACTTCAAGACACGAGCATTCGATATCCTTAATACCCGGCGGTCGCTCCACAAGGCCCATAGCCCGCGCCCCGCAGCTGGACGAGGGCCTTCCGGGGTCCGGTCAACAGAAGCCGAACCGCATGGTTGACGATTGGTTACCGGAGGCAGGGGAAAGCGTCGTGAACAGGGAAATGCCGCGCCGATAGGCTTCGATTAACCCTTGGCCGGCAAGTTAGGCCCAATCATGACCGACATCTGGATGGTTTCTCCCTTGCTCGATATCAAGACGGCTTTTCTGCTCTGGGCGACGCAGGCCGGCACGCTGGCGCTGCTGCTTGCCGCCGTCTGGCTGCACGACCGCCGGCAATGGCACCATCTGAACTTCGGGCTCGGCTTCGCCACGCACGGACTGGGCGTGGCACTGGTCGCCTTTCGCGGCGAGATAGCCGACATGCTGTCCATCCAGGTCGCCAACGGCGTGGCGCTCGCCGCATTCGCGTTCTGGGGAACGGCGCTGCGGCAGTTCGACGGCCGCCGCGCGTCAGCGCTCACTTTCGCTCCCCTGCTCGTCTGGACCGCCGGCAATCTCGTCCCGGCGATCCGCGAGGATTTCGCCTTTCGTGTTGCGCTGTTCAACGCCGCCGCGGCCGTCGGTTTCTGCACCCTGTCGCTCCTCGTCCTGACGGGCGGCGCGAGTTCCCGGCGGTATCGTTGGATGCTCGCCGGGATATGGGTCGTCCAGTCCGTCCTCGGCCTTGCTCTCGTGGCAAGCGCGCTTCTCAACCGGCCGGAGGATTTCAATGATCTGCCGTACAGCACCAGCGCCGGGCTCGCGAGCCTCGTCTGCTTCGTCGCCGCCGTCGCCGTACTGACCAAGATGCTGATGGATCGCTCGGAGGAACGGCTGCAGAAGCTGGTGCGGACCGACCCGCTGACCGGCGTGCTCAACCGCAGGGGTTTCATCGAGGCATTCGGGCACATGAGGCAGCACGGATCGAGCCCGCTGACGGCGGTCGTGCTGTTCGACCTCGACCACTTCAAGCAGATCAACGACCGCCATGGCCACCAGGCCGGCGACGGCGTTCTGCAGGCCTTCTGCGGACTCGGCGCGAAGCTGTTGCCGAAGGAAGGCGCGTTCGGCCGGACCGGCGGCGAGGAATTCGCGGCGGCGCTGCCGATCGAGCGGGTCAAGGACGCGGCGCTCTATGCCGAGGCGATCCGGCACACGCTGGCCTCGTCTCCCGTGACGGCTGGAGGAGAGAGCATCGCAGTGACGGTCAGCATCGGCATCGCCGCCGCGGCCACCGACGCCTGCGATCTCGACCGCCTGCTGTCCGATGCCGACCGCGCGCTCTACGAAGCGAAGGAACGCGGCCGCAACAGCACGGCGATCTGGAACGAGACCAGGGCCACCCGGCTCGACGACGAGCTGGAACGCGCCGTAGACGACCGCGCCGACCGACAGGTCGCGGTGCTGCGGCGGCTCTCGGCGGTCGCCGACAAACACCAGGAAGGCTGAGCGGCGCGGATCGGAGGCGACGACCTTTCCCGCCGGCACGGCATGATCTAGAGAAAGACCATGACCGACCTTCCCTTCCTCTCCATCGATCCCGCCTCCCGTCATGTCAGCCTCGACGCCCGCGATCCCGGCTTCTACGGCGATCCGAACCGCACCTATGCCGCGCTCCATGCACGCTGTCCGACCTTCTACTGGGAACAGCAGAAGCTCTGGTTCTTCACCGGCTACGACCAGGTGAACGCGCTTCTGCGCGACCGGCGCTTCGGCCGGCAGGTCCTGCATATCGCGACGCGCGAGGAGCTCGGCCTGCCCGAGCCGCTCACCCACACGCGGCACTTCGACAAGGCGGAGGAACATTCGCTGCTGGAGATCGAGCCGCCGGAACACACGCGGCTCAGAACGCTGGTCAACCGCGCCTTCGTCTCACGCCATATCGAGAAGATGAAGCCGGAGATCGCCGAACTCGCCGACGGCCTGATCGACGCCTTCGGAAAGGACGGCAAGACCGAACTGCTCTCCTCCTTCGCCGACATCATCCCGGTGACGATGATCGCCCGCATGATCGGCATTCCGGAGGAGATGGGGCCGCAGCTCCTCAAATGGAGCCATGACTATGTCGGCATGTACATGTTCAAGCGGACCCGCGTTGACGAGGAGGCCGCCGACCGCTCGGCGAAGGAATTCGCCGATTATGTGCGGACGGTGATCGCCGAGCGCCGGGCGAACCCGCGCGAGGATCTCCTGAGCCATATGATCCACACCGAACACAAGGGCCAGCTCCTCACCGAGGACGAACTCATCTCGACAACGATCGTGCTGCTCAATGCCGGGCACGAGGCGACCGTGCACCAGATCGGCAATTCGGTCCGCGTCATCCTCGAAAGCGGCCTCGGTTCCGCCACGCTGTTCGCCGACGAGGCGTCGACCGAGCGCGTGGTCGAGGAGACATTACGCCTCTGCGCGCCGGTGCACATCTTCCAGCGCTGGTGCCTGGAGCCGGTCGAGATCGACGGCGTTTCATTCAAGCGCGGCGACAAGATCGGCCTGATCCTCGCCGCAGCCAATCTCGATCCGCGGAAGTTTCCCGATCCCCTCGCCTTCAAGCCGGATCGCGACGAGGGCGCGAACCTGTCCTTCGGCGCCGGCATCCACTTCTGCATCGGCGCGCCGCTCGCGCGGTTGGAGCTAAACGTCGTCCTTCCGCTGCTGTTCAGGCGCCTGCCGAAGCTCCGGATCGCCGGACCGACGAAGGTCAAGGACGTCTATCACTTCCATGGACTGGAGCGGCTCGACCTCGCGTGGTGAGCCGCCGCTGAAGCCCGTCAGGCGGGCTGGGTCACGACCATCGCCGGCCGGGCGCCCTTGCGGACGCCGAGAACGGCGATGGCGGCGAGCAGGCACATGAAGCCGGCGATGTAGACGGCCGGCAGGAAGGTCTCGTAGTCGGTGCGGATGTAGCCGGCGCCGAAGGTGGCGGTCGCCGCCCCGAGCTGGTGCGCCGTGAATATCCAGCCGAACACGATGTTGGCCTTGTCGCGGCCAAAGTTCTCCGCCGTCAGCTTGACGGTCGGCGGCACGGTCGCGACCCAGTCAAGGCCGTAGAAGACGGCGAAGATCGACAGCGTGATGTAGTCGAAGCCCGACATCGACAGGTAGATCAGCGACAGACCGCGCAGGCCGTAGAACCAGAACAGCAGCCAGCGGTTATCGAACCGGTCCGACAGCCAGCCGGCACCGAGCGTGCCGATGAAATCGAAGAGGCCGATCATCGCCAGCATGCCGGCGGCGGTCACGGCGACGATGCCGAAATCACCGCAGATCGAGATCCAGTGGGTCTGGATCAGGCCGTTGGTGCTGAGGCCGCAGACAAAGAAGGTGAAGAACAGAATCCAGAACACCGGCCGACGCGAGGCCTCGGCAAGCACGACCAGCGGCATGAGCAACAGGCCCGCCAGAGACGACGAACGGGCCGGCGGCGGCTGGATGTCGCTGGCGCCATAGGGAGCCAGGCCGAGGTCGGAGGGATAGTTGCGCATCAGGAGGAGCATGCCGCCGAGAGCAACCAGCAGGGCAGCGACGTTGAGCGAGAGCGCGGTGCGCCAGCCGAAGGCCTCGGTAAGGCTCGCGAGCAGGGGCAGGAAGATGAGCTGGCCGGTGGCGTTGCTGACCGTCATCAGGCCGACGACGATCCCGCGCCTTGCGGAGAACCAGCGGGTCGCAACCGTCGCGCCGAGAACCAGCGCCGTCATGCCGGTACCAACCCCGACCACAACGCCCCAGAGGACGATCAGATGCCAGAGCTCGGTCATGAAAAACGAGGCCAGTATACCCCCGCTGATCAGGGCGACCGCCACGGCGACCACGGATCGGATGCCGAAATGGTTCATCAGCGCCGCGGCGAAGGGGCCGAGCAGTCCAAACAGCATCAGGCGGATCGCCATGGCGGTGGAAATCTCCTCCGTCGTCCAGCCGAACTCGCGGGCAAGCGGGCCGATCAGCACGCCGGCCGAGCCCATTGCGCCGGCGGTCGCCAGCATGGTGAGGAAGGTGATCGCGGCCACGACCCAGCCATAGTGGATGCCGCGCGCGCCGAGGAACCCGGCCAGTCTTGTCGATACCATGGGAATGCCTTCCGTTATGCGGGCAGATACCCGCAATTGATCAAAAAAATGATTTTCAGAGCTGACCAAGGCCTTCGAGAAGCCGGGTGAGACCCGCGGATTCGAAGCGGCCCTCGACCCTGGCCTGGACCTCGTCCCAAACCGGCGCCGCCTCGTCGAGGAGCGCCCTCGCCTTCTCGGTCAACACCAGCGCGCTTTCGCGCCGGTCGTCCGCCTCGACGGTCTTCACCATGCCCATGCGCTGCAGAACCTTGGCATTGCGGCCGACGGTGGAGCGGTCGAGTTCGAGCTCGTTCGCCAGATCGGTCAGCGAGACCGGCTGCAGGCGACGGATCCGCCTGAGTTCGCTGAACTGGGTGATATTGACTCCGAACGGAGCAAGCGCGGCGTCGTAGATCGCGGTCAACCGGCGCGACGCCTTCCGCAGGGCTATGCAATGACAGTGTTCCTTCATGATTGCGGGTATATGCCCGCAATAACGGAAAAGCAAGTGCCCGACAGACAACATGCTCCGGCTCCTCGCGGAGCCGGAGCATTGCCATGAGTGGTTCTGCCCGTCAGAGGCACCCTCCCCCGCGGACATGCTCGAGCAGGGTTTCCGTATCGGCCGTGAACAGTGGGCCGTTCTCGTCCGTGTCGTTGCCGGAGACATGATGCGAGTTGAGGCTGACGACGAGATTGTTTGCGGCGCCGCCGTCCACCTTGAACTCGCTGAACCAGGCCCCGCCGCTGTTGCCGCTACGCATCGGGTTGCCGCTCATGGTGACGATGCCGCCATCGACGGAATCCCAGTCCCCATCGACGCGGTAGAGCCTCTTGCCGTCGCCATAGTTGCGGGGATAGCCGACCGCCGTCAGCGGAACCGTCGCGGGAGCGCCGGTATGCAGCGCGAGCGGCGCCTGGTCGTCCGCCGTGTCGCTCAGGATGAAGGCATAGTCGAACGCGTAGTTCTTGGCAGGGGCATGATAGGCATCGAAGATGGAGACGCATCGCCAGCCGACGCTCTGGGTATAGTCCCCGTCGTCATAGGCCTGGTAGAAGCGGAACTCGGAATTCCACGCCTTGGCCGACGCGTCGTAAACGCAGTGCGCGGCGGTGAGCAGCACGTTCGTATCGACGAACTGCGCGGTGCAACGGTGGAGGCCGCCGTCCGACTTCCTGAACACCAGTTTTCCGGTATTCCAGTAGGGGCTGCGGGTGCCGGGATTGTCGACCGGCTCCGGCTGCCCCTTTTGCTGAACCTCGCCGCTCTTGCGTGACGGGACGATGATCGCATCCGGATGGAGTTCTCGAAAGCGCTGCTTCATCTCCTCCAGCTCCTCCGGCGTCACCTCTTCGCTGAGCGGTTCGGCGGCCTCGATCTCGTCGGAAGTGAAGGATTCCGCCTTGTCGTTCTCAAGGTTTTCGATTTTCAGGTCGGCTGCAAGTACCGCCGGCATGACCGCGAACACGGATGCGAGCAATGTCGCGATGCGCAGCCGGCGCCTTGTCTCAATCCTCTTCATTTTCATGTCCTCCGGGTTGGTTGTCGCCGCATCCGGGCCGTTACCCACGTGCGGCGGTGTGTCTGCGTTGCGGGGGGATGGCCGGGGAAGTCTCCGGCCATCGCGACGGCGTGCTCGGCGGTCTGGCCGAGCGGCCATGGATCAATCGATCTTCAGGAACTTGCCGTGGATCGGGTCGTAGGTGAGGTCGACATCGGTGACGCCGCCACCGAAGACGGCCGGTGTGGAATTGCCGGAAATCTCGGTGATGATGGTCTGGCTCTTGAACTCGCTTTCGAGCCAGATGTAGAGCGTGACGAACGGCGTCATCTTGATGTGCTGCGTGGCTAGGACCGACTGCGCCGAGATCGGTTTGCGCTCATGCGGCTTCTTGTTGATGAGCGCGGTCTGGGCGAGACCGAAGGTCAGGCTGTTGTAATCGTCGTAGGGCACGTTGTTGATCGCGGCATAGGTGCCGGGACTGACCGGCAGGACGCCGCTGCTCTTGGTGAAGCCGCCGAACACGCTGGTGTCCTGCAGCACATAGTAGCCGCCATCGAGTGCCGGGCCGGGATCGACCTCCGTCAGCTTGGTGATGGTCGCACCGTTCGCCACCTCGTCGTTGGAGGCGTAGATCCAATAGTTTTCCTCCCACTCGATCGTGGTGGAAGGAAACGGATCGATATCGAGCCAGATCACGCTCGGCCCACCGGAATTGACCGGCTTGGCGATGGCGACGCGCTGGTCCGCCCTCTTGATGTTGGTGAGAACCGAGGTGTCGAAGTTCAGGGTCAGTGAATAGGTTGTCATGCGTGCCTCCTTTTTTAAAAGCTTGGTCGGGATGCTCGCGGGCGGCTGTTTCCGTCGCGAAAGCGTTCCTATTTGCACAACCCCTGCTCACCGGATGACAATCGGCGCGCGCATCCGGTTGAGTGTTTCCGCTCCGCAAGACCGGACGCGACCTTTTTGAAATTTGGCAAGGGACACGGGTGATTAGCTGGACAACCCAAAATAATCCGTGCCGCGATCCATATTTACCGTAGCGTGTGTTTTTGATTTGACTTAAATCTTAACGTGTACTCAAAAAGGAACGGTTGTGCTACATGTTCCGAGCGCGGTCCCCGAGGACTTTTCGGTCATGTTTGGCGAGGCAAGAGATGCGAATTGGCTATGCCAGGGTTTCCACCAGCGACCAGAACATCGAACTGCAATTGCACGCCCTCAAAGCGGCGGGCTGCGACCGCATTCATACCGACCAGGGCGTGTCGGGGGCCTCACGGTTCCGCCCCGGCCTGACCCATTCGATCGACGATCTCAAACCGGGCGACACGCTGGTGATCTGGCGGCTTGACCGGCTCGGCCGCTCGCTCTCGCACCTCATCGATGTGGTCAGTGAACTTGGACGCCGCCAGATCGGGCTCTATTCCATCACCGAGGCGATCGACACCGGCTCGGCCGGCGGCATCCTGATCTTCCACATCATGGGGGCGCTCGCCGAATTCGAGCGGGCGCTGATCTCGGAGCGGACACGGGCCGGCATGTCGGCGGCCAGGATGCGCGGCAGCGCCATCGGGCGTCCGCGGAAACTGTCCTCATCGGAGATCGAGCGGCTGGCCGATGCCATCGAAAAGGGAGGCACGATCAAGGCAGCCGCACGAGACCTCGGCGTCAGCCGGGCGACGCTCTACCGCGCACTATGGCGGCGGAGCCGCAACAAGTATCCCGGCGATCATATTTGCGAACAACCGGAGAGCGGTAATCGCGCTCCCGGCATGGCGGAAGCCTCCTCCCCCATCACCTGGCCGCTCGTTCTGGCCGAGGCAAGCCAACGTATAAAGGCCGGGCTCGAATCCCATGCCGGCATCGCCCTTGCAGAGGTCGAACAGGAATATAGAAGGCCATTGCCTTCCGTGCGCCCGCCATTGACAGGGCGGGCATGGAAACCACGGCGGCTCACGGGCCGGACGCGGCCATCGCCGCGTCCGGGAACCGCGCACCGCCGCCTGTTCGCCGTCCGTCAGCCGATCCGGTAGCGGGAGGCCGGACGGTTGGTGGAAAGCTGGGGCCGCAGGGCGCCGGCGGCGGCGGAATAGCTTTCGAACAGCGCCCCGTCCTCCATCGACGGGATGGTGATCAGTTCACCGGCGTCGAGACCGGCAAGCGCCGCGCCAACCATGTCCTCCACCTCCATCACCATCGCCGGATTGAGGTTGTCGACGCTGCCGCCGGCGCGGTCGAAGATTTCGGTACGCGTCAGGCCCGGCAGCACTGCCTGGATGTGGACACCGCTGTCCTTCAGCTCGGAGGCCAGAGCCTGCGTGAGCGCGAGGACGAAGGCCTTCGAGCCGGAATAGGTGCCGTTGAAGAGGTCCGGCGCCAGGGCGACGACGGAGGCGATATTGACGATGGTTCCGTTGCCGCGCGCCTTGAAGGCCTGCGCGGCGGCAACGGCAAGACGGTTGGCGGCCGTCACGTTAAGGGCGATCATGGTGTCGAGATCGCCGATATCACCGGCAAGCAACGGCGCCCTGGGGCCGATGCCGGCATTGTTGACGAACAGCTCGATGTCCGCCGCCCGGAGCCTTTCCTCCACCCGGCGAAGATCGGCCTGAGCCGACAGGTCGGCGGGAAAAACTTCCACATCGACACCCGTGCCGTTTTCCAGTTCGTCGGCGAGCTTGCCGAGCCGGGCCGCGTCCCTGGCGACGACCACGAGGTCATAGCCGCGAGCGGCCAGCTTGCGGGCGTAGGTCGCCCCGATACCCGAGGAGGCGCCCGTCACGAGTGCCCTGCCTTTGCCGTTAGCATTCAGTGCCATTCTCATCTCCATTACATTTAGCGGCATATGCCACTATATTGGCATTGTGAACCGGATGCGCAAGTGGCAAAACCCGGCAGACAAAAAATTTCGGAGACGAGCGATGACAACCGACCCGTTCTGGATGCTGTGCACGAACAGCGCGGTGCGCCGCGCGGCGCGGCAGCTGGGGCAGCTCTATGACGACGTGATCGAGCCGATCGGTCTCAAGGGTACGCAGTTCGGGTTGCTTTCGCAGATCGAGGCAGCCGGGGAACCGACGCTCAGGGAATTGGCCGAGGCGCTGGTGATGGACCAGTCGGCGCTCGGCCATACGCTGAAACCTCTCACCCGTGACGGCTATATCGAGCTCGTGCCGGACGAACACGACAAGCGCGCCAAGCGCGCTCGGCTGACAGCCAAAGGCAAGGCGACGCAAAGGCAGGGCGTCGTCCTGTGGCGCGACGCTCAGTCACGCTTCGACCGGGTGTTCGGTGATACGGAGTCCCGCGAACTCAGGCAGGCGCTGGCGCATATCGCCAGCCCGGAATTCGCCCGTGCGTTCCGAAGCAATACAGATCGAGCGCAGAGCTGATCCTGTCGGCGTCAGAGCCGAATCACATAGTCTTTGCGAGTCGTTTCAACGACTTCCCAGGTTCCGGTAAAGCCCGGCCTCAGGATCAGCCTGTCTCCGGCCCTCAGATGAATCGGCTCCCCACCGTCCTCGGTGACGATCGAATGTCCCTCCAGGATATGGAAGTATTCCCACTCGTCATAGGCGACGCGCCACTTGCCCGGTGTCGACTGCCAGACCCCTGCGTAGATACCGCCTTCGGCCTCCTCGACATTCCAGGTTGTGAAGCGCGGATCTCCGGAGATCAGGCGTTCAGGTGCCGGGGCGCCCTCTTCGGGCGTGACATCGGAGAGGTCGAGGGACAGGGCATTACTCATGCAGACTCCGGAAAAGAAATGGCGGCGACATGGGAGAAAATGCCGCCGCCCGATGGATCATATCTTGGCGAGCGACTGCTCGAGATCGCCGATGATGTCCTCGACGTCCTCGATACCCACCGACAGGCGCACGACGTCCGGACCGGCACCGGCAGCGATCTGCTGCTCCTCGGTCAACTGGGCATGCGTGGTCGAGGCCGGATGGATGACCAGCGAGCGCGTGTCGCCGATATTGGCGAGGTGCGAGAAGAGCTGAAGCCCCTCGACCAGAGCCTTGCCGGCGGCATAACCACCCTTCACGCCGAAGGTGAAGACGGCGCCCGCGCCCTTGGGCGAATAGCGCTGCTGCAGGGCGTGGTTCGGATCGTCCTTCAGGCCGGAATAGCTGACCCAGGCCACCTTGTCGTGTCCCTTGAGCCACTCAGCCACCTTCAGCGCGTTATCGCAATGGCGCTGCATGCGCAGCGGCAGGGTCTCGATCCCGGTCAGGATGAGGAAGGCGTTCATCGGCGCAATGGCAGGACCGAGGTCACGCAGGCCGAGAACTCGGCAGGCGATCGCGAAGGCAATATTGCCCAGCGCCTGATGCAGGACGATACCGTTATATTCCGGGCGCGGCTCGGACAGCGCCGGATACTTGCCTGACTTCGACCAGTCGAACGTGCCGCCGTCAACGATGACACCACCCATGGAATTGCCATGGCCACCGAGGAACTTGGTAGCCGAATGGACGATGATGTCGGCGCCGTGCTCCAGCGGGCGGACGAGGTATGGACTGGCCATGGTGTTGTCCACGATCAGCGGCAGGCCGTGCTTGCGCGCGACCTCGGAGATTGCCTCAATGTCGACAAAGGTGCCGGCCGGGTTTGCCAGGCTCTCGATGAAGATCGCCTTGGTGCGGCCGTCGATCTGTTTCTCGAAACTCGCCACATCGTCGGTATCTGCCCAGCGAACTTCCCAGCCGAAGCTCTTGAACGAGTGGCCGAACTGGTTGATCGAACCGCCATAGAGCTTCTTCGCCGCAACGAAGTTATCGCCCGGCTGCATGAGCGTGTGAAAGACCAGCACCTGCGCCGCATGACCGGACGCCACCGCGAGGGCCGCAGTACCGCCCTCGAGTGCCGCGACCCGCTCCTCCAGCACAGCCTGGGTGGGGTTCATAATGCGGGTATAGATGTTGCCGAACTCCTTGAGCGCGAAGAGGTTCGCGGCATGGTCGGCATCCTTGAAGACGTAAGCCGTGGTCTGGTAGATCGGCGTGACCCGCGCGCCGGTAGTCGGATCCGGCTGGGCTCCGGCATGAACCGCAAGCGTGGAAAATCCGGGGTTTTCGCTGGGCATTGTGGCCTCCTCTCCTCATATCGAGGCCGCGAAGGTGGCGCGTAGAGCCGTGCCTGTCAAACGGGATTTTCAGTGGGATTTGAACAGCTCGCCATTGTTGATCCCGGTCAATGCGCTCCACTCAGCAAAGCAGGATTGTCTCCAAAAATCACGGAGATCTGCCATGGGTGTTGCAGCTGAAACCGCCAATGCAACCATTCTTTCACGCCTGCTGGGCTGGCTGTCGAAAGCATATGAGGGAGCTTGCGAAGCAGATGTGATCGCCACGCTCGACGACGACACGATCCGAAGAATCGCCGGCGAATGGGGCATGCAGCCAGATCAGTTGCTGGAACTGGCGAAGGCCGGCCCGCACGCGGCCGACGAGATGCCTCTGATGATGAAGGCGCTCGGCATCGATCCGATGGAAGTCGAGAGCCGGTTCAGGGCGATGTTCCACCAGATGCAGGTCAATTGCTCTCATTGCGGGCACAAGGCGGAGTGCAGGCGCGATCTTTCGACAGGCGCCGTCGCCAACGAGTTCAACTCCTATTGCAACAACGCGGTGGAGCTCGGCGTGCTGCGCGCCACACCACAGGTGCTTGCCGAATGATGTACCTCAGCCAATCAGACGTGGGTACTCGATCGCCGGACAGCGGTCCATCACGACCACGACCCCGGCCATCTCCGCCCGCAGAGCCGCCTCGTCGTCCCGCACTCCGAGTTGTGCCCAAAGGTATTTCGGCAGAGGGACCATTTTGAGGACCTCGTCCACCACGGACGGAAGGTATTCGGCTGCCCTGAAGACGTCGACCATATCTACGGGCTCAGGAATGTCGGCGAGCATCGGATAGACCCGCTGGCCGAGGATTTCCTTGCCGCCCTGCCCCGGATTGACCGGGATGACGCGGTAGCCCTTGGAGAGCAGGAAGCCCATCACGCGGTTACTTGGCCTGTCCGGGTTCGGCGAGGCGCCGACCAGCGCGATGGTCTTCGTGTTCCTGAGAATCTCAACCAGATGCTGGTCATCGTATCTGTCGTGGGGCCGGATCATGATATCCTCGTTCGCTCGCTGCGCCCGAACCGGCCGTCATGTACGAAAAACAGGGCACGATACCGAGTCAGGACTACAGAAAAAGCTAATGCGGGTGATGGCGATTGCAATCCCCGCCGGCCAGGGGAGAAAGATCATGAGGAGATTTCTGAGGACAAGTCTGGGAGCTGGTGCCATTGCAATCGCCGCGCTCATCTCCACCACGCCGGCCAACGCCATATCCCGCTATTCTTCCACGTCGATGACGTGCGAGCAGGCGCGACAGGCTATCCGCTCGGAAGGCGCGGTCATCCTCCGTTTTCCCTCGAAAAACGTCGCCGGCCTCACGCGCTTCGACCGCTATGTCCGTAACAGCCGCTACTGCGATTCACATGAATATGCGGAGTGGACCCGAATTCCGACGCGCGACAACCCCGGCTGCCGGGTTCTGGCCTGCGAGCCGATCCCCCGCCACGACACGGATTTCCTGTTCTGGATTAAGCCGAACTATTCGCTCTAGCCGGCGTTCGCGTGGGTCTTGCTGTAGACGAGCGCATATTCGGTGACCAGCGACCGGTCCATCACCACGCGGATACCCGCGTTCTCTGCGCGTCGCGCAGCCTCGTCGTTGCGTACGCCGAGCTGCCCCCAGATTGCCTTCGGGCTGTGAGGCAGCCTCAGAACGTCCTCCACTGTCGCCGGAAATGCACAAGGATTGCGAAAGACATCGACGAGATCGATCGGCTTCGGGACCTCGGCGAGACTCGCGAGCACCGGTCGGCCGAGCAGCATCTCATCAACGTGACGTGGATTGACCGGATAGACCGTGTACCCCTTGCCGAGCAGGAAACCCGTCACCCAGAAACTGGGTTTCTTGTCGTCGGTGGAAGCGCCAACGACCGCGACCGTTTTGCAGTCCTCCAGCACGCTCGTGAGATAGTCGTCGCCATAGTGATCATGGTTCACGGAAATCCTCCCCGGCCATGGCCGGATCGTGAAAGCTCCAGTCCCCTCACACCCGGCGCGATTATATTCGAAACTTCTTAATATAATCCTCGCCGCATTTCCACCGCGCGCTTTCGCACATCCCGGGATGAAACGATGTTCCCCTTATATTCCACATATGTTCTTGCTACTTTAGAATCGCCTTATAGTTGCGGTAAAATTTATCAAAAATCAGTTTCAACGAGATGGCCTTGGAGTAACAGGGCCATCTCGTGGCCCGCGATGCCGGCGTTGAACCAATGCCCTATTCCTGTTGGCTTCGCCTTGTGCCACGAAGCCCCGAATGCCAAGAAAGAGCCCGCGCCCGTCTGGAGACCACAATGTCCGCAATCGCCCAACCTGTCATGACCCCGCAGGACATCGATAGGTTCCTGATCACCGAATTCCCCCAGCTTCATACCGACGGAAGGCATTTCACGACGCTCTCGGTCGGGCCAGGGACAGCGACCATGCGGCTCGATCCCGACACGCGTCATCTCAGACCCGGCGGCACGATTTCGGGACCGGCGATGTTCACACTTGCCGACGTGGCATGCTGGATCACCATCCTCGCCCAAATCGGCCCGGTCGCCATGGTCGTGACAACCAATCTCAACATCAATTTCCTGTCGATGCCGGCGCCGAAGCCGCTCGACTGCAGCTGCCGCGTTCTGAAGCTCGGCAAGCGCCTGGCGGTGGTCGATGCGATCCTGCATCAGGGCGACGAGAGCCGCCCGGTTGCCCAGGCGACAGGCACCTATTCCATCCCGCCGCGCTGAATGAAGTGCCGGTCCATGGCTTTCCGGTGCTACGAAACGGCCTACTTACGGCACGAATGATACGGTAAAATAACACCGCAAATATAACCTCCTGATATTAAACATGTTTTTTCAGACTCGACAATTTCACCTTATCTTGACCTGAACAGCGCACGCGCTTATACACACCGCAGATCGCGGGCCTTCGGGCCTGCGACTGTTTTTGTGGGCAAAGCTCCGCAAAGCCAAGCAACAAGAAACGCCCTCGCCGCCCACGGGCAGCAAGGGATCAAACGGAAAGATAGAACCATGTCTACCTTCGTTCAGAAGCCCGCCGAGGTGGAGAAGAAGTGGATCCTCATCGACGCCGAAGGCCTCGTTGTCGGTCGCCTCGCCTCCCTCATCGCCATGCGCCTGCGTGGCAAGCACAAGGCCACCTACACCCCCCATGTTGACGACGGCGACAACGTCATCGTCATCAATGCCGAGAAGGTCGTCTTCACCGGCAAGAAGTATTCCGACAAGAAGTACTACTGGCACACCGGCTATCCGGGCGGCATCAAGGAGCGCACCGCGCGCGCCATCATCGAAGGCCGCTTCCCGGAGCGCGTCCTCGAAAAGGCCGTTGAGCGCATGATCCCGCGTGGCCCGCTCGGCCGTCGCCAGATGAAGAACCTGCGCGTCTACGCCGGTTCCAACCACCCCCATGAAGCCCAGCAGCCGGTCGTTCTCGACGTGGCCAAGCTGAACAGCAAGAACGTAAGGAGCGCCTGATAATGGCTGACCTCTCTTCCCTGAAGGATCTCGGCACGTCGTCGGAAGCCGCTGCTCCGGTTCACGTCCGCAAGGTTGACTCGCTCGGTCGCTCCTATGCCACCGGCAAGCGCAAGAACGCCGTTGCCCGCGTATGGGTCAAGGCCGGCTCCGGCAAGATCATCGTCAACGGCAAGGAATACAACCAGTATTTCGCCCGCCCGGTCCTGCAGATGATCCTGCAGCAGCCGATCGTTGCCGCTGCCCGCACCGGCCAGTTCGACATCGTTGCCACCGTTAGCGGCGGCGGTCTCTCCGGCCAGGCCGGCGCGGTTCGCCACGGCCTCTCCAAGGCCCTCACCTACTTCGAGCCGGGCCTGCGCTCGGTCCTGAAGAAGGGTGGCTTCCTGACCCGCGACAGCCGCGTTGTCGAACGCAAGAAGTACGGCAAGGCCAAGGCCCGTCGTTCGTTCCAGTTCTCCAAGCGTTAATCGCGGACGACCGGAAACGGAAATCAAGGCGGGGCCTCGGCTCCGCCTTTTTTCGTTGCCCACACAGTGCCTTACGACCGGCCGGCAACTCTCCAGGCAAGATTGCGCTTTGAAAAGCGGATGGCTAGGGTGCCGCCAAATCATCGAGGGAGACCTGCATGGCGAGCAAATCGATCGACAACGCCTTTACCGCAAAAACCGTTCGCGGCGCTGCGACGGACCCGACCTATGCGGGCGCGCTGTCCTTCATGCGGCGGAAGTACTCCAAGTCCCTACGGGACGTTGACGCCGTCGTGCTCGGTATCCCCTTCGACGCTGCTGTCTCGAACCGGCCGGGTGCCCGCTTCGGACCACAGGCGATCCGGCGGGCCTCGGCGATCTTCGACAACGATCCGCAATATCCCTTCTCGCGCGATCTGTTCGAGAAGTTGGCGGTCGTCGACTATGGCGACGTGCTGCTCGACTACGGCAACCATCAGAAGACCCCTGCCCTGATCGAGAAGGAAGCGGCGAAGATCATCGCGTCGGGTGCCTATCTGCTCGGTCTCGGCGGCGATCATTTCGTCACCTGGCCGCTGCTGAAGGCCCACGCCGCGAAGCACGGCCCGCTGGCGCTCGTGCACTTCGACGCGCATCAGGACACCTGGAACGATGACGGCAAGCGCATCGACCACGGTTCGTTCGTCTGCCGGGCTGTGCGCGAAGGCGTCATCGATCCGACGCATTCCATCCAGGTCGGCATCCGCACCCACGCGCCGGAGGACTTCGGCATCAGGATCATGCACGGGTGGGAGGTCGAGGACCTCGGTGCTCAGGCGATCGCGGATACGATCCTCGCCCATGTCGGCGACCGGCCCTGCTACCTGACCTTCGACATCGATTGCCTCGATCCGGCCTATGCACCCGGAACCGGAACGCCGGTCGCGGGCGGTCCGTCGTCCGCAAAGATGCTGTCGGTTCTACGCAAGCTCGGCCCCCTCGACATCCGAGGCTCCGATATCGTCGAGGTCGCACCGGCCTACGATCACGCCGACATCACCGCGATTGCGGGGGCGACGGTAGCCATGTATATGCTCGGTCTTCGCGCGGAAAAGCTTGCGACACGCGCCTGACACATTGATTCAGCATCCTCCGAAACAGAATCCGGAAATTCCACCAACCTCCTGACAGGAGACGAGAAAATGGCAGCGAAGATCTTCATCGATGGCGAACATGGCACAACGGGGCTGCAGATCCGCACCCGCATGGCCGACCGCCGCGATGTCGAACTGCTGTCGATCCCGGAAGCGGAGCGGCGCAACGCGGCGCTGCGCGAGGACCTTTTGAACAGCGCCGACATCGCCATCCTCTGCCTGCCCGACGATGCTTCGCGCGAAGCGGTGAAGATGGTCGAGGGCAACAACCGGGTGCGGCTGATCGATACCTCGACTGCCTTCCGCGTCGCCGACGACTGGGCCTATGGTTTCGCCGAAATGGATAAGGCACAGGCCGAGCGCATCCGTTCGGCCCGCTTCGTCGCGAATCCGGGCTGCTATCCGACCGGCGCGATCGCCCTCATCCGGCCGCTGCGCGCCGCAGGCATCCTGCCGGACGGTTACCCGGTCACCATCAACGCCATTTCCGGCTATACCGGCGGCGGCAAGCAACTGATCGCGCAGATGGAGGACGCCGGAAATCCGGACCACATCTCGGCGAACAACTTCCTCTACGGCCTGCCGCTCAAGCACAAGCACGTGCCGGAGATGAAGATCCACGGCCTGCTCGACCGTGCGCCACTGTTTTCGCCGTCGGTCGGCCGCTTCGCTCAAGGCATGATCGTGCAGGTTCCGCTGTTCCTCGATGATCTCGCCGACGGAGCGACCATCGAGAGCATCCACGCCGCACTCGTTGCCCACTACGCCGGACAAGAGATCGTGTCGGTCGTGCCGCTCGAAGTAAGCAGCAAGCTTCCGCGCGTCGACGCAGAGGAACTGGTCGGCAAGGATACGATGAAGCTCTTCGTGTTCGGCACGCCGGGCGGCTCGCACGTCAACCTCGTCGCGCTGCTCGACAATCTCGGCAAGGGAGCGTCGGGGGCTGCTGTCCAGAACATGGACCTGATGCTCTCTGCCTGATTGGTCCGCCGGGACATCCCCGGCGACCTCCACCGTAAGACGACGACGAGCGGTCAGCCCTGCTCCACCACCGCGACCGGCGGCGCGTATTCACCAACGAAACCGCGCCAGTGGGCAATGGCGAAACCGAGCACGATCAGCGCGCCGGCCTGATGGGCCAAGGCGGCGTGCAACGGCACCTGCCACAACAGCGTGACGATGCCGATCGCCGCCTGAGGGGTGACAAGTGCGAAGAGCACGACAGTCCGGCGCGCGTGCGTTGTTCCGGAGGCAACCCTGAAAGCGTGGATCATGTGGATGAACGCGATGATCCAGACGGTATAGGCGCCGAGGCGGTGGGCGAACTGGACGGTCTTCGGGTTTTCGAACAGGTTGATCCACCACGGCTGCTGGACGAAAAGTCCGGACGGAACGAGTGCGCCGTCCATCAACGGCCAGGTATTGTAGGACAGACCCGCATCAAGGCCGGCGACCAGCGCGCCGAGATAGATCTGAAAGAGACAGAGAGCCGCCAGCACCGCCGCCAACCGATGCACTGAACGGGGTGCGATGTCGTCGCTGTGCGGCGAGAGCCCGCGCATGATCCAGATACAGGCGGCAAAGATCAGGCAGGCGATAGTGAGATGGACCGCGAGACGGTACTGCGACACGCTGGTCAGTTCGGCCAGGCCGGAGGATACCATCCACCAGCCGATAAAGCCCTGGAAGCCCCCGAGCGCCAGAAGGCCGATCAACGGCCAGCGCAGGCGCTTTTCCACCCTGCCCGTCAACCAGAAGAAGATGAGCGGCACGGCGAAGACCACGCCGATGCCCCGCGCCAGCAGACGATGAGCCCACTCCCACCAGAAGATCGACTTGAACTCATCGACCGTCATACCCTTGTTGATCTGCTCATATTGCGGGATGCGCTGGTAGAGGGCAAACTCCTCCTCCCACTCCGCGGCGGTCAGCGGCGGAACGACACCATGAATCGGCTTCCATTCGGTAATCGAGAGGCCGGAATCGGTGAGCCGGGTCGCACCGCCAACGAGAACCAGACAAAACAGCATAGCCACCACGACCAACAGCCAGATCCGTACGGCACGCCGGTCGCGGTTCACGCGCTTGATCTCGTCGAGTATGATGCCGTCCGAAACGACGGGGCTGTTGGCCATGCGACATTCCTTCTTTTTTGACTTGTTGATTTGGCGCAGTTGCCGATAGAAGACAAGCCCAGCCGTCGCGGCAACAGGTCGCGTACGCTCGACCTCATCCATCGGGAATTCGCATCATGCCAGTCCGGCTCCGCAAGTTCATCGGCACCATCATGATCATCGTTCTCGTGCTGCTCTATGCCGTGCTTGCGACCTCGATCGCGTCGGCCACCCTCGGCACGTCGCCCTGGTGGATCCACTTCATCTATTTCCTGTTGACCGGCCTCCTGTGGATCCTGCCGGCCATGCTGATCATCAAATGGATGGCCGGCCCGGTACGGAAATAATCTTGGGCTCCTGCGCTCTGATATTTACCCTGCGATAACCGCATTCTCGGGAATTTTCCGAACAGGTCATTGGTGTAAACCCACGCTAAGGGGTGTTCCGTTACCGTCTCCGGCATTTCGAGCCGCTGGAGATGCGATCCGTGCAGACCATTCCGATGGATCTAGACCCGATATCCCCGAAGCCGACCGGGAGGTCTTCCGGCATCGATTTTTCGTTTCCCGACAGCGAGATCGCGATGCAGCCTCTTTCCGTCGAAGTTCACACTCGTATGGAGCCGCTTGAACAGGTCTGGCGCGCGCTTGATCGCGACCCGCTGAATTCGCTGCACCAGAGCTACGACTGGTGCGCCGCCTGGGTGAAAACACACGGCAATCCGCTCGCCATCATCGAAGGCAAGGAGGCAGGCCGCACCGCCTTTATCCTGCCGCTGGAGATCATACGCTCCAGTATGATCCGGACAGCGCAGTTCATCGGCACCCGATTCAACAATATCAGTACAGGCCTGTTCGACGCGGATTTCCGTGATCGCTACGGCCGGACCGGCGGGGAGCGGATCGCGGCTGCCCTGGTCGAAAAGCTGCATGGCAGGGCCGACGTGATCAGCCTTCAGAACATTCCGCTCGACTGGCGTGGCCAGCGTCATCCGTTCTCCGCGCTCCCCGTCGTCGAGCACCAAAACCACGCCTTCCAGCTCCCGCTGTTTTCCGATTTCGAGGCTACGATCGATCAGTTGAACGGCGCGCGCCGGCGGAAGAAGTTCCGCCATCAGACGCGTAAGCTGGACGCCATCGGCGGTTACCGGCATATCGTGGCGCGATCCGACGCCGACAAGCACAGGCTGCTGGACCTGTTCTTCCAGCAGAAGGCCATCCGTTTCAAGTCACTCGGCCTTCCCAACGTCTTCCAGCCACCGGAGACCCAGGCCTTCTTCCGCATGCTCGTCGCAAGCGGCCGGGACGGGCACGACACCCCGCTCGAACTGCACGCCATCGAGCTTCTGGGAGAATACAACGGCCAGGTCGCCGCGATCGCCGGACTGTCCCGCAAGGGCGATCACGCCATCTGCCAGTTCAGCTCGATCGACGAAACGCTCGTGCCGGAAGCCAGCACAGGCGAACTCCTGTCCTGGCTGATGATCGAGAAATGCTGCGCCGAAGGCATTGCGCTGTTCGACTTCGGCATTGGCGACCAGGAATACAAGCGCCGCTGGTGCACGGTGGAGACGATCCAGCACGACGTCCTGCTGCCGATCACCGCGCAAGGCCGCCTTGCTGCCATCGCCCAACGTGGCGTGACGCGGACCAAGGCCGTCATCAAGGGTAATCCGCAACTCTACGCCATCATCCAGCGGCTGCGGTCCTACGCCGATTGAGAGGATCAGGCCGCGCGGGCACGTCCGCCACGCATCCGTGCCGCGCTTCCCGTCATCAGCACGAGATCGTCGTAGCCGACCTTGGAGAACTCCTCCATGATCGCCGCCAGTTGCCGTTTGTCCGGCCGCGGCGCCGACAGGAGAACCTCATGATCGCCGTTTCTGGACAGGCGCGCCACGCCCTCGGCATCGGCCGGGCCGCATTCGACGATCACCAAGTCATAGGCCTCTGACAAAGCGTCGGTGATCATGGACAGCCGGTCCGCTCCCCGCATTGCCCGCCGCACGTCGGCAGTACCCTGCGGAACGATATCGGCGTCGGAGAGACGATCGGCATGGATGACGTCGGCGAAGGCCGCCTCGCCGCAAAGCAGGTCGGTGATGCCCGGCAGCGTCGGCGAAGACGCCATCAACGTGGTTGGGCAAGCGGAGCCGGTCATGTCGACGAGCACGATCTTGAGGCCGGAAGAGGCGATATCGCGCGCCAGCATCACGGTCGCAGCCGAGCCTTCGTCTCCGGTGGGAGAAATGGAAAACACGATCCGCGCCCCACTTTCCGTGAGATAGCGGGCGACGCTTTCGATCGAGAACTCGTCTTCCGGCTCCTGTCGCGGCTTTCTGACGGCATGACGGACCGGTTCCGGCTCGATCTCTTCTTCCAGCTCCGGTTCGTCGTACATATCGGCCTGCGGGAGCGCAGCCGCCTCGACCGGCTCTTTTTTCTTCGGAGCCGGAGTGCGAACCTGAGGCATCGGCGCTTCCGGCTCTTCGATCGCCCCGCTGCCCGAAGGACGCAGCGCACGACCGCTGAACAGCTCCATCAGCATCACGATCACGGAGCCGAGGATCAAGGTGGCCAGGGCCGCCACAACGGTTATCGGAATGATCTTCGGAAAACTCGGTTCCGTGGGCACGGTCGCATTTGAGATGACGCGGGCGTCTGCCGGGCTGGCATTCGGATCGAGCTTGCTGGTCGCCTCGCGGTAGCGGGCGAGATAGGTCTCCAGAAGCTGGCGTTGCGCCGCGGCCTCGCGCTCCAGCGCCCTGAGCCCGACCTCCTCGTCGCCGGCGCGGGCGGATTCGGCCTTGGCCTGGTTCAACTGCTGCAGCAACTGTTCCTCGCGCAGCCTTGCGACGCTCGCCTCGTTTTCGAGACCCGCCGCCACCTTGCTGGATTCGGCCGCGATCTGCTCGCGGATGCCGGCGAGCTGGGCGCGCAGGGCCTTCAGGCGCGGATGGCCGTCGAGCAGCGTCGTCGACAGGTCATTGAGCTGGGCGCGGATCTGGGATTCGCTTTCCTTTAGCCGCTGCACGACGGGAGAGTTCGTAACCGCATCCAGCGTATCGGTCGGCTTTCCGGCGTTCAGCGCCGCCCTGACGTTCTGCGCCTTTGCCTCGGCATCGGCCCGCTGGGCGCGAACCCGGGACAGTTCGGCCGAAATGTCGTTCAACTGCGTCGTCGCGAAATTGGAGGTCTCGCTGGTGCGCAGCAGCCCGGAGGAAGCGCGATAATCCGCAACCCTCTTCTCCGCCTCGCTCACCTTTTCGCGCAGATTGGCGATCTCGGGCTCCAGCCAGCGCGCCGCTTCCGACGTGGTGTCCAGCTTCGCTCCGCTCTGCAGCGACTGATAGACCTCGGCCATCTTGTTCGGGATGGCGGCGGCCAGATTGGGATCCTTGGAGGTGAATTCAATGCCGATGACGCGCGACTTCTCGACCTGGTAGACCTGCAGCTTTTCCTGGAAAGTCTTGAGAACCCGGTCTTCCGGCTTCATGTCGAGCGGATTGCTCTTCAGGCCGATCAGCACGAGGATGTCGGAAAGAACGGAGGGGTTGGTATCCGGGTCGAACTCGCGCAGTTCGTAGAGCTTCAGGTCCCTCACGACCTGGCGGATCAGATCACTGGAGCGGAGCAACTGCACCTGGCTGACGATGTTCAGCTCGTCGAGCAGCGGCTGGGTGTCGCCAGTCGAGGTCCCAGGTGCCGTAAGTGTCGGCTGGCGGGCTTCAATGAGGATGCGCGTCTCGCTGACGTAGCGTGGCGAAATCATGTTCGCCCCGGCGAAAGCCAGACCCGTCACGACCGCGGTCGCGGCAAGCACTCTGCCCTTCTGTCGCCAGACAGCGTGAAAAAGCTGTACGAGATCGATGTCCACGTCCTGATGGTTATCCACGCCGGCCATACTCACTCCCACAACAAAATACCCGCGGAGCGTAAAGGAACATGGTAACTCAAGGGTTAACCCCCTCAGGAGCACCTCCTGCCGAGCGCGAGGCCAGCGCCTCCCCGGCAGGATTCAGCATCCCGTCTTTACCACCCATTAACCCTAATGGATCGATAACGGGCCGATGTGAAACGAGTTGGCACCGGAGTGCAACGGCGGATGACGACGGCGGGGAGATGGATGGCTTTGGCGATGGCGGCCATTGCGCTGACCGTTATGTCCGGCTGTTCGTCCTACAACCCCGCACCGAAAGTTTTCCATGAGGCGACCATCCAGCCCTATCGCCTCGACAGCGGCGACCGGCTGCGCATCACCGTGTTCGAACAGCCTAGTCTCAGCAATACATACACCGTTGACCAGGCGGGCTATATCGCTTTCCCGCTGATCGGTCAGGTGCCTGCGCGCGGTTCGACACTCACGCAGCTCGAAGGCGCCATCGCCCAGAAACTTCGCCAGGGCTACCTGCGCGATCCCGACGTCAGCATCGAGGTCGACCGCTATCGTTCGGTTTTCGTCATGGGTGAAGTCGGACAACCCGGGCAATACGCCTACGTGCCCGGCATGACGGTGCTCAACGCCGTCGCGGTCGCCGGCGGCTTTACCCCGCGCGCCAACCAGCGCAAGGTCGACATTACCCGCCGCGTCAACGGTGAAATCCTGACCGGCAGTGTTCCGATCACCGATCCGATCCTGGCGGGCGACACGCTCTATATCCGCGAGCGTCTGTTCTGACCCATGGCCGTAGATCTTCCCTTGCGCATCATTCACTGCTTTCGATCGCCCGTCGGCGGGATATTCCGCCACGTGCGCGATCTCGTGGAGCAGCACGCCCAGGCGGGCCACGAAATCGGCATCCTCTGCGACAGCTCGACCGGCGGAGAGCACGAAGACCGTCTGTTCGAGCAGATCCGGCCACATCTGGCGCTGGGACTTATCCGCATGCCGATCCGGCGCGCGGTCGGTCCGGGCGATCTCAAGGCCCTGTGGGCCAGTTACAAAACCATCAAGAGTTTGCAGCCGGATGTGCTGCATGGACACGGCGCCAAGGGTGGCGTCCTGGCCCGTGCCATCGGCTCAGTGTTGCGGGTCGGAAGGTATCGCGTCGCCCGCTTTTATTCCCCGCACGGCGGTAGCCTGCATTTCGACCCGGCAAGCCTGTCGGGTCGTTCCGTATTTGCGATCGAGCGGATACTGGAGCGGTTCGCGGATCAGTTGCTGTTCGTCTGCGCCTACGAACAAGGCGTCTACGAGAAGAAGGTCGGTAAGCCGCGCCGCCCTTCGGCAATCGTCTACAACGGTATCAGCGACCGCGACCTCCAGCCCGTGCCGACGCGGTCAGACGCTGTCGATTTTCTCTATGTGGGCATGCTGCGTGACCTCAAAGGCCCCGACGTGTTCATGGACGCCTTCGCGCGAACGGAACGCATCGTCGGGCGGCCGCTGTCCGCTCTCATCATCGGCGACGGACCGGACCGTGACAAGTACGACGCGATGCGTGCCCGGCTGGGACTCGGCCGCAGGATCGGCATGCTGCCAGCCATGCCCGTCCGTCAAGCCTTTGCCATGTCGGACACCGTCGTCGTGCCGTCCCGCGCCGAGGCCATGCCCTACATCGTCCTCGAGGCGCTGGGTGCCGGCAAGACCGTGATCGCGTCGAGGATCGGAGGCATTCCGGAAGTGCTCGGCGAGGCAAGCGAGGCACTGGCGACGCCGGGCGATGCCGAAGAGCTCGCGAGCATTATGGCGAAGGCTGTCACCACGCCCGGCTGGGGACGGAACACCATGCCCGATCCCGACGGATTCCGCGCGACCTTTTCCGCCGGCGCCATGGCGGACGCCATCATGACGGCCTACCGGACCCGACTCGCCGCCATCTGACCATCCCGCCGAACTGACCGGATATGAAACACCCACAGCCTATGCGGCTAAGCGTTTCTTAGACTCTTCGTGTTACGGGAATGGAGGAAGGAGTTCTCCAGCCATGAGTCAGGTTCCAAAACCCGAGGAATTCGACGCGGAAAAGCTGCGCAAGAAGGTCACGCAGGCGAGGCTCTACGAGCCCGGCGACAAGACCCCCGCCAACGAACCGCAGGAAATCAACGCCTTCGCGCGACGGATCGCCGACCAGTTCAAGGATGCGAGCTATTCGCCCTCCATCGTCACCGGCCAGATCCGGCTCCTGGAGTTCATAAGCCTGCTGGCGATCGGCCTCGCCACCCATATGGTGACCGGTCTCGGAACGCTCGCCGACCACCTGGTGCAGTTCGGTGTTTCCATCGTCGGAGCGGCGCTCGCCGTGCTCGCCATGCAGATCGCGGACTGCTACCAGTTGCCAGCGCTTCGGGCGCGCATGCGATTCCTGCCCCGCGTCTTCATCTCCTTTACCTTCTCCTGCGCCATCGTCGGGCTCACCTGTTTCTTTACCGAGGTGACACCGCCGGAAGCCTATCGGTGGTTCCTGCTATGGTACGGTATCGGCACCGTCTTCCTGATCGCCGAGCGCCTTCTCGTCGCTTACGCCATCCGTCGCTGGGCGCGAAACGGTGTGATGGAGCGCCGCGCCGTCATCGTCGGCGGCGGTCAGCCGGCGAAGGACCTGATCCGCGCACTGGAACAGCAGGAAGACAACGACATTCGCATCTGCGGCATCTTCGATGACCGGGGCGCGGACCGCTCCCCGGCCATCGTCGCCGGTTACCCGAAGCTCGGAACGGTTCCGGAACTCGTCGAATTCGCCCGGCTCGCACATATCGACATGCTGATCATTGCCCTCCCCCTCAACGCGGAGGCACGTATCCTGCAGCTCCTGAAAACGTTGTGGATCCTTCCGGTCGACATCCGTCTCGCGGCGCATTCGAACGGCCTGCGCTTCCGTCCGCGCTCGTATTCCCATGTCGGCGCGGTGCCGATGCTCGACATCCTCGACAAGCCGATCCGCGACTGGGACTCGGTCGCCAAGCGCGGCTTCGACATCTTCTTCAGCCTGGTTGCGCTCTCGCTGCTCTGGCCGATCATGATCGCGGCTGCCATCGCCGTGAAGGCAACTTCCAAGGGGCCGATCTTCTTCATGCAGAAGCGGCATGGCTTCAACAATGAGGTCATCAACGTCCTGAAGTTCCGCTCGATGTATACCGAGATGAGCGACCCGACGGCACGCAACGCCGTCACCAAGAACGATCCGCGTGTGACGCCGGTAGGCCGCTTCATCCGCAAATTCTCGATCGACGAACTGCCGCAGCTCTTCAACGTGCTGCGCGGCGACCTCTCGCTGGTTGGTCCCCGTCCGCACGCCGTCTATGCCCAGACACGCGACCGTACCTATTCCGAAGTGGTCGAAGGCTATTTCGCCCGTCACCGCGTCAAGCCGGGCGTGACCGGCTGGGCTCAGATCAACGGCTGGCGCGGCGAGATCGACAATGACGAGAAGATCAAGTTCCGCACGGCCTACGACCTCTACTACATCGAGAACTGGTCATTGCTGTTCGACCTGAAAATCCTGTTCCTCACGCCGTTCCGGCTGTTCGATACGGAAAACGCCTATTGAGCACGGTCGTCTCCCAGACGCTGTTCGTTGCGCAACCGCAACTGGCGACGCTTCGCCTGCTTGGCTCGGTGATGGTGGCGTTTGGCGTCTTCCTGTCCGGCTTCGTCATATCCGAACCGGCGCCTTACGAACTGCTGATGGCGGGGCAGGTCGCGCTGTGGTTCCTGATGGGGCTCAGGATCTCCCGCACGGTCTCCCTGCTTCTGGCGGCGCTGCTGATCTTCAATGTTGGCGGCATGCTCTCGCTCACCGTCATGGCCGATCTCGGCGACGCGCCGATGTATCTCGCGGTTTCCACCTTCCTCGCTCTGACGGCGGTCTTCTACGCCGCCATCGTCGAGGATGACCCTCGGCGGCTAAAGCTGATCTTCCAGGCCTGGGTCACCGCCGCCATCATCACCTCTCTGCTCGGCATCCTCGGCTACTTCCATGCCTTTCCGGGCTCAGAGGTGTTCACGCTCTACGATCGTGCCAAAGGCGCCTTCCAGGACCCGAACGTGTTCGGTCCCTTCCTTGTCGCCCCTTCCCTCTATCTCATGCACGGACTGCTGACAGGCAGGCTATCGGCGGCGCCGATGCGTATCGCCGGCCTGCTGGTGCTCTCGCTCGGCGTGTTCCTTTCCTTCTCCCGCGCTGCCTGGGCGCTGTTCCTGTTTGCCGCCGTCGCCCTCGTCTTCGTGCTTCTCCTGAAGGAACGCACCGGCGCCTTCCGGCTCAAGATCCTGATTCTGTCGCTCGCGGCCATCGCCCTCATGGTCCTCGCCATGATTATCGCGCTGCAGTTCGACAAGGTCGCTGACCTGTTCTTCAGCCGTACGCAACTCGTGCAGGAATACGACGGTGGTCACCTCGGCCGCTTCGAGCGCCACCGGATCGGTTTCCTGATGTCGATGGAAAGGCCGCTCGGCATCGGCCCGATGATGTTCAGCGAGATATTCCCGGAGGACGAACACAATATCTGGCTGAAGTCGCTCACCACCTACGGCTGGCTCGGCTTCGTCTCCTATGTCGGCATGATCACCACGACGGTCGTACTCGGTTTCCGCTACCTGCTGAGGAACCGGCCCTGGCAGCCCTACCTGATGATCGCCTGGATCGTGATCGTCGGGCATGCCGTGATCGGCAATGTCATTGATACCGACCATTGGCGGCATTTCTACCTTCTGCTCGGCATCATCTGGGGCTGCGCCGCGCTCGAACACAGGTACGCGCGGAATATCACGCAGCGGAGGGCGACCGCGCATGTCTGACAGAAAAAACAGACCGTTACGCTTGCTTCAGGTGCTGGAACCGAGCGGCGGCGGCTCGGGCCGGCATTTCGTCGACCTCTGCGGCGAGCTCCAACAGCGCGGCCACGCCGTCACCGCCGTCTATTCCCCGGTGCGGGCGGAAGATCGCTTTGTGGAAGAGCTCTATTCCCTCGGCCTGACCCGCGTCATCCCACTGGCAATGAAACGGGCGGTCGGCCCTTGGGACTTTGGCGCGTGGATCAACCTGCAGCGCATCATCCGCGAATACGGCCCCTTCGACGTCATCCATGGCCATAGTTCCAAGGCCGGGGCACTGACTCGCGCCCGGCTGCCGGGGCCGCACGTGCCGCGGGTCTATACTCCGCACGCCTACCGCACGATGGACCCGACGCTCGGCCGGATGGGACGGTCCGTGTTCGGCATGATAGAAGCGGTGCTGGGCAAGTATTTCTCCGACCGCATTATCTGCGTTTCCGAAGACGAGCGAAGGCACGCGCTATCGCTCGGGATTCCCGCGGACAGGCTGCGGGTTGTCGTCAACGGCGTCCGCAAGCCACCGGAGCACGATCGGGTCATGCTCCGGCGGATGCTTGGTGTTCCCCAGGATGCGCTGGTGTTCGGCTTCGTCGGGCGGCTCTCCGCGCAAAAGGCCTGCCAGCGTCTGGTCGAGGCCTTCGTGATGATATCGGCGCGCGTTCCATCAGCCTACCTGGTCATGATCGGCTCGGGCGAGATGGAGGCCGACGTACGCAGCCGACTTGAAAATGCCGGCCTCTCGGACCGTTTCCGGCTGCGCCACGACATCCCCGGCAGCATGGCGATGGCCGCGTTCGACGTGCTGACGATGCCGAGCCGCTACGAGGCCATGTCCTATGTCATGCTGGAGGCGGCGGCAGCGGCCAAGCCGATGATCCTGACCAGGGTCGGCGGCAGCGCCAATGTGGTTGACGACGGTTTGAACGGTGTCCTCGTTCCCAACCAGGACGATCCGTCCGCCCTCGCCGATGCGATGCTGGCGTTTCTGGACGACGATCGCCGTGCCGGCTTCGCAGCCGAAGCAATGCGTCGCCGGGACCGCTATGCCCTCGATACCATGGTAGAGCAGACGCTCGCCGTCTATCGGGAACTGGCGCTTCGGGATCTTGATGACGCTCAGCGCGGAACGAGACGCCAGGCGCGCGCCATCTCGGTCGCCGTACAGACGCCGACGTCGACATAGAAGCGCTTTTCCGTCAGCCGGCTCAAGCGGGCCGCCGGGATGGGCAGTCCATGGCCCATTGACGAAATCAGATGCTGCTCGACGGCCACCTCGCCGTCCTCCGCTAACCAGCGCCGGACCGATCGGTTACCGATCTCCCCTTCCTGGTCGGGCACGGCACCGAGACCGTGCACGTTACGCCATTGCTGCACCAGTGCTTCCGCATTGGCGACCGTCACTACCCAGTCGTCGCGACCGTGCCAGATCGAAACAGACGGCCATCGGCGCGCCTCCGGCGCATTCTTCCGCACCAGATCGCCCCACTCGGCGGGCTCCCGATCAATACCCGACTTCATCGCAGCGAGCGCGCCCATGGCGTCGCGTGCCGCGCCGAACGGCAGTCCGGCTATGATGGCGCCACCCTTGATGACGTCGGGATAGGCCGCCATCAGAGCCGCCGCCGTGGCGCCGCCAGCCGAAAGGCCGAAAACATAGACCCTGCCGGGCGCCAGCCGGTGCCGACGCTGCATGCTGTCGATCATCTGACGAATTGACAGGATCTCGCCACGGTCCCGGCTCGCGGCACTCGGTCGGAACCAGTTGAAGCAACGATTGGGGTTATTGGCCGATTTCTGCTCCGGACAGAGTACGGCAAAGCCGCCGTCACGGGCAAGCTGGGTCCAGCCGGAGGCCCGGTCGAAATCTGCGGCGGTCTGAAGACAGCCGTGCAGCATCACGACCAGCGGCGCACCGACCGGCATTCCGGGCGGCGCATATTCCAGCATGCGCAGGTTTCCGGGATTGCGACCGAAGGCATGAACCTCCTGCAGCTTCGTTGCGCCCGGTCGGGATTTGCGCGTCGTCTCGACCAGCCCCGTCGGTTCGAGGCTCGTCCGGATCATCTCCTCGGCCTGCCGCCGTAAACGTTGGTTCTGGCGGATCATGGTGGAGACCAGTCGTGGAACGGTGAAGCGCATGAGCAGACCTGCTTCCGGCGGGATGAGCGACGAAACGCGACCGGGTCGGCCTCATTCCCTGGCTCGAACCAGAACCAGTAATGCTGCAATGCAGCAAAGACAAGACCTCGATCACAGCTTCACCTGCCACGTAGGAAACGGCTCCTCAGTATTTTGTGATTTTGCGATACCGCCGCATCGGGCTAGGCTTTGTCCGGCAAGAAAAGCGAAAGGAGAATACCGTGAAGATTCTCGTCATCGCCGCGGCCTTCGGGCTGACTGCAACGGCCGCGATGGCCGATTGTGCCGGGCATGCGCCCATCAATGCCGCAACCGAGATCGATCGCACGATCGTCACCGCAAGCGTGCAGACTGAACGGCCACAGAGCCAACCGACGGACCAGCAGATCCTGCCGCCCGCCGATGAGGCTCGTCCGACCACCATGGACGATGCAGCCGTCGATTAACCTCCACAGACGGTCGGCGGGGTGCTCCCTGCCATCCCGCCGACCAACCAGCACGCCTTCGTGCGCGGCACTGCGATTTTCTTCAGACATTCGTTCCAATCCGGGAACTTTCCTGAACCAATTGCAGTTTTAGAAGCACTCGGTTGGGAGGTGTCACATGCAACGCGTCGGCGACAATGAAATCCGCAAGCCTGGTTTTCGGGAGATCTTCAGCGTATCGGAATTCTGCAAACGATACCGCCTCGACCGCAAGGAGGAGAAGCGCCTGAAAACGCTCCTCGGCGACTTTGCTACCCAGCAGGAGTTGCTGATGAACGCCAAGCGCGAACCGCAATATCGGTGATACGCAGCCGAAATCCGGTGTCCGAAGACGGCTCAGCCTATGGCTGGCCATTTTGGCTGGCGACGATGGGAAGCTCCCCGCTTTTTTACCGCCAAGCCAACTTTGTCCTTGCGCGCACAGGTTCAAAAGTCTAATGGGAACCTGCTCATAGAGCAGGTCGGGGCGTAGCGCAGCCCGGTAGCGCACTTGACTGGGGGTCAAGGGGTCGCTGGTTCAAGTCCAGTCGCCCCGACCATTTAAATTCTTGATTTCCCGGTAAAATCGATGGCCGCCTTGGGCGGCTTTCGTTGTTTTTGGGCACTCAAGAGATCCCGCCCACCGGGATCACCGCACCTGATCGAGCAGCCTCTTGCATTCCAGCAGATCGTAAAGCGCCTCCTGCAGAAGCGCCCGGTCTTCCTTGCTGACTGCCTGGCCGGTCGGCGAGGCGACGAGACTGTCGTCGTCGTGGCTCCCTCCGCCAAAACCGAAGAAGCGGCCGCTGACCTTGGCCTTGGGCCGACCGACGATCTGGTCGTCCTCCGGCGACGCAAGACGGGGTTCATCGGCCTTCGCGGGGGCGGCGGCGACCAGCGCCTCCATCGTAGCCAGATCGCCGCTGGCGATCGCCATGACGAACCTGTTGCCGTTTGTCTTGAGCAGTTTCTGCACGCCCTTGATGGTATAGCCCTGATCGTAGAGCAGGTGGCGGATGCCCTTCAGAAGCTCGACGTCGTCCGGCCGGTAATAGCGCCGGCCGCCGCCCCGCTTCATCGGCTTGATCTGCGGAAACCGCGTCTCCCAGAAGCGAAGGACGTGTTGGGGCAGATCGAGGTCATCGGCGACCTCGCTTATGGTCCGAAAGGCATCTGGGCTCTTGTCCACGGCACTCACCTCGACCACGAGATTGGGGGATCAGCGTCGGCTGAACGACTCACGGCGCCATTTCAACGGTTTGTGATCGCCAATTCAAGTGAAGAGAGAAAACCGGGCGCGGTTACCCTCAGCTTGCGGGGTTCTGCGGCTTCTGCTTCGCCTTGCGCGCGGCATGAGCGCGCAGGATTCGCTGCTTCAGGACATTGGAGGCCTTGAAGGTCATCACCCGGCGGGGAGAAATCGGAACCTCCTCCCCGGTTTTCGGATTGCGGCCGATTCGCTCGTTCTTGCTGCGAACCTGAAAGGTCGCGAAGGAGGACAGCTTCACCATTTCTCCGCGCACGATCGCGTTGCAGATTTCGTCGATGACTGTTTCGACCAGCTCCGCTGACTCGGTGCGGGACAATCCTACCTTGCGAAAGACCGACTCTGCCAAATCCGCCCGCGTCACTGTCTTCCCGGCCATCGCTCTCCGCCCGTATTTTATAAAGGTGATCGTATGAAAGCGTTGTGAGAGTATTGTCCTTGACCCTGACGGTCAAGCGCTTGTTCGAAATCCTCTATTTTAAACGGGGGCTTACCACCGCAGGAGCACGGCGCCCCAGGTGAAGCCGCCGCCCATGGCCTCCAGCAGCACCAGATCGCCCTTCTTGATCCGTCCGTCGCCGGCAGCGGTCGCGAGCGCCAGCGGGATCGATGCGGCTGACGTATTGCCGTGCTGATCGACCGTGATCACAACCTTTTCGGGCGGAATGCCGAGCTTCTTGGCCGAGCCGTCGATGATGCGCTTGTTGGCCTGGTGCGGCACCAGCCAGTCGATATCGTCGGCCGTGGTATCCGTCGCGGCGAAAGCCTGCTCGATCACATCGGTGATCATGCCGACAGCATGCTTGAAGACCTCGCGGCCCTCCATCCTGAGATGGCCGACTGTACCCGTCGTCGAGGGGCCGCCGTCGACGTAGAGCTTCTCCTTGTGTGTTCCGTCGGAGCGCAGTTGCGAGGTCAGCACGCCGCGATCGGCGATCGTCCCCTCGCCTTCCTGGGCCTCGAGGATCAGGGCGCCGGCGCCGTCGCCGAACAGAACGCAGGTGGTGCGGTCGGTCCAGTCGAGGATGCGCGAGAAGGTTTCGGATCCGACCACCAGCACACGCCGCGCCATGCCGCCGCGGATGTAGAGATCGGCGGTGGCGAGCGCGTAGACGAAGCCGGAGCAAACCGCCTGCACATCGAAGGCGAAGCCGTGATGCACGCCGAGCCGGTTCTGGATATTCACGGCCGTCGCCGGAAAGGTGTTGTCCGGCGTGGAGGTGGCACAGATGATCAGGTCGAGGTCCTGTGCGTCAAGCCCGGCATTTGCGAGTGCCGCGCGCGCGGCCGCCTCACCCAGCGAGGCGGTGGTCTCGCCCTCGCCGGCTATGTACCGCTGACGGATCCCGGTCCGCTGCACGATCCACTCGTCGGACGTGTCCACCATGTCCTCGAGCTCACGATTGGTCATCACCCGTTTCGGAAGCGCTGACTCCGAAACCACGCACTAACAGCACGGATCATATATTTCCTACCCCGTCGATCATGCCGCTTCCGGTCCCGCATTAGACGGGTGCCGGGCATGATACTTCTTCAGATCGTTTTCGATTTTTTGCGTAAGCCCGTTGCGGGCCATGTCGTAGCCGACGTCGATCGCGGCGGCGAAGCCTTCCGAATCGGTGCCGCCGTGGCTTTTGATGACGATGCCGTTCAGGCCGAGGAAGACGCCGCCATTGACCTTGCGCGGGTCCATCTTCTCGCGAAGCAGGTCGAAGGCGCTCTTGGCCAGCAGATAGCCGATCTTGGCGAGCAGCGTCCGCGACATGGCGGAGCGCAGATACTGGGCGATCTGCCGCGCTGTGCCTTCCGCGGTCTTGAGCGCGATGTTGCCGGTGAAACCTTCGGTCACCACCACGTCGACAGTCCCCTTGCCGAGGTCGTCACCCTCGACGAAGCCGAAGTAGTCGATCGTGTCGAGGCCGGCCTCGCGGATCAGGCGACCTGCTTCCTTGACCTCTTCCTGTCCCTTCACTTCCTCCACGCCGACATTGAGCAGACCGACGAGAGGGCGTTCGATCTCAAACAGCGCGCGCGCCATGGCCCCGCCCATCAGGGCAAAATCCAGAAGCTGCTGCGCATCCGCGCCGATCGTGGCGCCGACATCGAGAACGATGCTTTCTCCCTTCAGCGTGGGCCAGATGGCGGCGATGGCCGGACGCTCGATATTCGCCATCGTGCGAAGACAGAACTTGGCCATGGCCATCAGCGCGCCGGTATTGCCGGCAGAGACGACCACGTCCGCCTGACCTGTCTTCACCGCCTCGATAGAGCGCCACATGCTGGAAACGTAACGACCTCGGCGCAGAGCCTGGCTCGGCTTCTCGTCCATGCCGACGGCGACTTCGCAATCGAAGAAGACGGACTTCTCACGAAGCTTCGGATAGGCGGCCAGCAACCCTTCGCATTTCGCCTTCTGCCCGAACAGAAGGAAAGTGACGTCAGGGTGGCGTTCCAAAGCCTTGGCCGCACCCGGAATGACGACTTCCGGGCCGAAATCGCCGCCCATTACGTCGAGAGAAATTCTGATCACGCTCGCCTGATCCTCCTGTTCGCCGGCCGGCGAAATTTTCGGCCAAAATAGCCGTTTTGAGTGGGCGCACAACTGCTTTATCGCTGTATCTGCCCCCCAGTTTCCGGCATTCAGTCCTTTTTCCAGTCTTTCAGGACGGCAAAGGGAGAAGGCTTTGCATCCTCGGCGCCGTCACTTTCCAGATGGCCGGCGAATTCGGCGCCCGGCTTCTTCGGATAAGGATCTATCCCCAGCGCCGCGAACTCGCTGACGAGCGCACCGGCATCGATCGTGTCGCCGGTAAAGGGTTCCGGCAGATCGGGACCATCCGGATCCAGGACCATCTCGCCGGTCTCGTCGGTGACGATCCGGGCAAGCTTCGAGCCCTCCGGCACGAAGATCTGGTCGAGCGGCGAATCGAGACGCGAAACGACCGGATCCAGCGTCACGACACAGGATTGCACGATCTCGCCCGATAGCGTGCCCTTGATCCGCACGCCGTCCTTTTTCCAGCGGGCGATCTGCAGGTCCGCCGACAGGCTGTTGACCGCTTCGACGTTCCAGAGCTTGGCGAGCCCCGCCCTCTCCCGCTCGTCAGCCTCCAGATGGACCTGGACAGGATTGGCGGAGATGTGCCCCACCTTCACGAGATAGGAGAACGGAACGTCCGGACCGGCCGTCTTATTAAACTTCATGTCACCGCCCCTCCGGGGGGCATCATCGTCAGGTTGCCGGAAGCAACCTCGTCCTCGGGACGCGCGGCGAGATCCGCATCCACCTTCATCATCCAATCGGCAAGCCCCGCCATTGCCGGAGCCGTCTCGCCGGTTTCGGGATATATATTGCGGCGAAGCGCCTCCGCCAACCGGTCGCGGTCGGCCGCATCCAGCGCCGCGGCATAGGACTCAAGCCGTCCGTAAAACATGCCGGCGAATTTCTTCATCCGTTTCGGCACGCTCGGGTCGCCGACGCCGAGCTCCCGGATCGAGTGATCGACATCCTGAAAGAAGGCGTCGACGATCTCCTGGGCCAATTCCTGCCCGCTACGCTCCGATTTCGCCGTACGCCGAAAGAACAGGATCAGCACGGCAGACAACATCTCGAACCGGCCCATGACGGTGTCCGGAACGTCGAGATCGGTATAAAAGTAAGGATGCCGCGCCATCGAGGTCAGCGTCGCGTACTGGCGATCGACGATGACCTGATTGTGTTTTCGCTGGCGGAAAAAACCGAAGACCATCAAAGAACCCAAAAATCCGGCGAATAGAACAGGCAGGCCGGCCCATGGCGTTGTTGCATGATTGCGAAAGCTGGTTTACCGAAGCAGGCGTGAATTGCAATGCCGTAACCGGTCTCCATGCGCGGAGGCTGGATATGGCTCGTTCGCATCCGGGGTCGGTTTCCCCGGAATGGCCACAATGGTGTGCGCAACAAGCATGAGGCCTTGGACAGGCCGTTTTTGCAGCATGGGAGACGTGTGCTTGAATATGCGGTACTTCAGATTGAACAAGAATGCTTTCCGCTCTTCGGCACTTGCGCTTACTGTGTCCAGCCTCGCCCTCGGCGGCTGCACGACCAACGTGCTCCAGACCAGTGAAACTTTCCACAACGGCTATGTGATCGACGAGCAGGCGCTTGCTCTCGTGCCGGTGGGCTCCAGCCGAGAGCAGGTGATGCTGTCGCTGGGCACACCCTCGACGACCCAGACCTTCGAGGGTGAAGGCGAGGTCTATTACTACATCTCGCAGACCCGCAAGCGGCCGGTTGCCTTCATGAAGCAAAAGCTCGTCGATCAGCATATCCTCGCGATCTATTTCGACGAGGACGGCGTCGTCAGTCAGCGTGCCGACTACACGCTCCAGGACGGCAAGGTGTTCGACAATATCTCCCGTACCACCCCGACGGGCGGCAAGGATCTCACCTTCCTGCAGCAGGTGCTCTCCGGCGGCGGCGGCGCAGCGAACTCCGTCAAGAACATCTTGGGCGGCGGCGGCCCGTAACCGTCCGACGCCATCGGTCACAGACAAAAAAACCGCGGATCAAATCCGCGGTTTCTTTTTTCCAAAGCCCGATCTCAGGCAGCGAGGATCGCCAGGAGCAGCAGGGCCACGATATTGGTGATCTTGATCGCCGGGTTCACCGCCGGACCAGCCGTGTCCTTGTAGGGATCGCCGACCGTATCGCCGGTGACAGAGGCCTTGTGGGCGTCGGAGCCCTTCAGGTGCCTGACCCCGTCCTTGTCGACGAAGCCGTCCTCGAAGCTCTTCTTGGCATTATCCCAGGCGCCACCGCCCGAAGTCATCGAGATCGCCACGAACAGGCCGTTGACGATCACGCCGAGCAGCGAGGCACCAAGCGCGGCGAAGGCGGAAGCCTTGGAGCCGGAGACCAGCAGCACGCCGAAATAGACCACAATCGGTGCCAGCACCGGCAGCAGCGACGGGATGATCATCTCGCGGATTGCCGCCTTGGTCAGCATGTCGACGGCGCGGCCGTAGTCGGGCTTTTCCGTTCCCTGCATGATGCCCGGTTTTTCGCGGAACTGGCGGCGGACCTCCTCCACGATCGAGCCGGCAGCGCGTCCGACGGCTGTCATGGCGATGCCCCCGAACAGGTAGGGAATGAGACCACCGAAGATCAGGCCGGCGACGACGTAAGGATTGGAGAGGTCGAAGGAGATGGTGCCGACATCCGCAAAATACGGATAGTTCGCGGCGTTTGATGCATAGTAGCGCAGGTCGAACGAATAGGCAGCAAACAGCACCAGCGCCCCGAGACCGGCGGAGCCGATCGCATAACCCTTGGTCACGGCTTTGGTGGTGTTGCCGACCGCGTCGAGCGCATCCGTCGACTTGCGCACTTCCGGCGGAAGGTGGCTCATCTCGGCGATACCGCCGGCGTTGTCGGTCACCGGACCGAAGGCGTCGAGCGCCACGATCATACCGGCGAGGCCGAGCATGGTGGTGACGGCGATCGCGGTGCCGAACAGACCGGCCAGCAGGTAGGTGAAGATGATGCCGCCGACGATGACAATCGCCGGAAGGGCAGTCGATTCGAGCGAGACGGCGAGGCCCTGGATGACGTTGGTACCGTGACCTGTCACCGAAGCCTGGGCGATCGAGCTCACCGGCCGTTTGCCGGTGCCGGTATAGTACTCGGTGATCACCACGATCAGTGCCGTTACGATCAGGCCGAGAACACCGCACAGGAACAGGTTCCAGCCGGTGACCTCCTGCTCTCCGACCGTGCCGATCGAGCCCCAGCCGACGGTGAGCGAGGTCGCCGCTCCCAGTCCGACGATCGACAGGAGGCCGGTGACGATAAGCCCCTTATAGAGGGCGCCCATGATCGAGCCGTTGGTGCCGAGCTTGACGAAGAAGGTGCCGATGATCGAGGTGATGATGCATGCGGCACAAATCGCCAGCGGATAGAGCATCGTCGTTTCGACGATGGCAGTTCCTGCGAAGAAGATTGCCGCCAGAACCATGGTGGCGACGACAGACACGGCATAGGTCTCGAAAAGGTCGGCGGCCATGCCGGCGCAGTCGCCGACATTGTCGCCGACGTTATCGGCGATTGTGGCCGGATTACGCGGATCGTCCTCCGGAATGCCGGCCTCGACCTTGCCGACGAGGTCGCCGCCGACGTCTGCACCCTTGGTGAAGATGCCGCCGCCAAGACGGGCGAAGATCGAGATCAGCGAGGCACCGAAGCCTAGCGCGACCAGTGCGTCGATCACTTCGCGAGAAGCGCTTTCATGCCCCAGAACTGAAGTCAAAATGAAATAATAAATCGAGACGCCAAGCAGGGCGAGACCAGCCACCAGCATGCCGGTGATTGCACCGGACTTGAAGGCGATGTCGAGGCCGGCGGCGAGACTCTGCGAGGCGGCCTGGGCAGTCCGGACGTTGGCGCGCACCGAGACATGCATGCCGATGAAGCCCGCTGCACCGGACAGGACGGCACCGATCATGAAGCCGAATGCCGCGCTGGCCGACAACAGGATCCAGGCCGCGACGAACACGACGGCGCCGACAATGGCGATCGTCAGGTACTGCCGGCTCAGATAAGCCTGTGCGCCTTCGCGGATGAAGCCCGCGATCTCCTGCATACGCGCATTGCCCTGATCGGCGGCCAGCACGGAACGCGTCGCCCAGATCGCGTACACGACCGACAACAGACCGCATAAAATTACGCCTAAAACAATCGTCATTCGCAATACCCTCCCGTATTGCCCGCGCCTCACTCATCGCGGGCGGTTTCGGCCCGACTCGGCCCCCTCCTCCGAGGCCGCCGGACTGGCGAGAGATTGCGGTGCGGTTTTCCTTGCGTCAAGCCCCGGCGGGGCGCCGCGGAGAGGCGTCAGGCCCCGGCTTTCCGGGCTCCGGCACGCATCTGCAGCAGGACGAGAACCAGGCAGAGGATGGTCACGGGCCAGATGACCAGGTTCATGAACGACCACCCGTAGGCGGTGAACACCTTGCCGGACGAGAACGAAGACAAGGCGACCGTTCCGAACAGGATGATGTCGTGGAAGCCCTGAACCTTGTCGGCCTCCTGTGGCCGGTAACTGGACGCGACGATCGCCGTGGCGCCGATGAAACCGAAGTTCCAGCCGATGCCGAGCAGAATGAGGGCTGCCCAGAAGTTCCAGAGCTCGACGCCCATATGCGCGACGACGGCACATGCCATCAGGATCAGCAGGCCGGTGGCGACCACCTTCTCGGTGCCGAAGCGGGAGATCAGCATACCGGTGAAGAAGCTCGGCGCGAACATGGCGATGACGTGCCACTGAATACCTAGGGTCGCGAGTTCGCTGGAGAAACCGCACCCGACAACCATGGCAAGCGGCGCGCCGGTCATCATGAATGTCATCAGCGCGTAGGAGCTGATGCCGCAGATCATGCCGGTGAGAAAACGCTGCGTCAGCACGATCTCGCGCAGCGGACGGACGGGACCGGCATCGGCGGTGCCCGCCGTCGTGTTCTTCGGCAACCTGAGGAAACTCAGGACTACGATCGCCAGCAGCATCAACGGCACCAGTCCAATGAACGCGCCGGCGAAGGTGACGGGCGCCATCATGTCCTTGAGCCAGATGGCGAGCTGGGGACCGACAATGGCCGATATGATGCCGCCGGCGAGAATCCAGGAAATCGCCTTGCCCTTGTAGAAGCTCGGCGAGGCATCGGCAGCGGCGAAACGGATCTTCTGGGTGAAGCCGCCGGAAAGGCCGATCAGGACGAGGCCGCTGGCGAAGAGCCAGAAATTACTCTTGAAAAGCGCAAAGGCCGCCAACGTGCCACCCAGCGCGCCCATCAGCGCGCCGAACATGAAGCTTTCCCTGCGACCGAGGAAGCGGGCGGCAATGGCCACGACGATCGCACCGAGCGCGACTCCGACGTTAAAACCCGTCAGCGGAGCCGTCGCCAGCGATTTGTCGGCGCCGAGCAGTTGGAAACCGGCGAGACCGCCGACCGAGAAGGAAAGCGGCGCGGCCGAACCGAGGATTGCCTGGGCTATCGTCAGCAGACCGACATTGCGTCTCGCCTCGGCGAAGCGAACATCCATTTCCGTCCTATCCGCCACGGCCATCGGAGAAACTTTCCTGCTCAGTCCTTGGCAGGACGAACCTTCTTGGCGATCCGGTCGAGAACGGCGTTGACGAGCTTCGGCTCATCGTCCTCGAAGAAGGCGCGGGCAATGTCGACATATTCCGTGACGATGACAGCGACGGGCACGTCCTTGCGCTCCAGCAGCTCGAACGTGCCAGCGCGCAGGATGGCGCGAACGGTGCTGTCGATGCGTGACAGTGCCCAGTCGTCCTGCAGAGACTGGTTGATGACCGGATCGATTGCCTTCTGGTCGCGCACGACACCCGAGACGATCGAGCGGAACCACGAGGCATCCGCCTTCAGGTAGGTGTCGCCGTCGAGTTCCTGGCCGAGACGGTGCGCCTCATATTCGGCCACCACCTCGAGCACACCGCTGCCGCCGATGTCCATCTGGTAGAGCGCCTGCACGGCAGCCAGGCGGGCAGCGCCGCGCTGGTTGGCGGGTTTTGCCGGACCGCTCCTGTCGTTACCGCTCATCGTTCAACCGCTCAGCTTTTTCTTCAGTTCGATCATGGTCAGCGCTGCGCGGGCGGCGAATCCGCCCTTGTCCTTGTCCGAGCGCTTGGCCCTGGCCCAGGCCTGTTCCTCGTTCTCGACGGTGAGGATACCGTTGCCGATTGCAAGCGACTCCGACACCGCGAGGTCCATCAGGGCGCGGGAGGATTCGTTCGAGACGATGTCGAAATGGTAGGTTTCACCGCGAATGACCATGCCGAGGGCGACGAAACCGTCATATTCGGTGCCGCCGTTGTCGGCTCCATCGAGCGCCATGGCGATGGCTGCAGGCACTTCGAGCGCGCCCGGAACCGTGACCACGTCATAGGTCGCGCCGGCTTCGTCGAGCGCAGCCTTGGCCCCGTCGAGAAGGGCGTCGGACATATCGTCGTAGAAGCGAGCCTCCACGATCAGGAGATGGGGAGCGGACGGTTTCGGCATGCTGGTCACCTTGAAAGTTCGCGCCCGGCGCAACGCGCCCGGGGGGAGATGGCGGTCAAACCATGCCGCGCGAGGATTGGCAAGTGTTTTTAGGTCAGGTGCCGGCAAGTGCGACACCCGGCTCCGCCACCATAGCACGGAACACCTTGCGGGCGGGCCTCGTGTGATCCCGTTCCAAAGCAGCCGGAACTAAATTCCCGATACAACTGTTGTTAGGGCGATGGCGTCTGCGACGCCAAAACGATAACAGGAGACAACCATGTTTCGCGGACTTTTGCTCTGGATGATCGGCATCCCGCTCCCCATCGTCATCATCCTCTACTTCCTCTTCCTGCGCTGATGCGCTGGCGCAGGTCGGCAGGACTAGCGAGCTCAGTCAGCCTTCGGCACGAGAAATTCGGCAAGTCGCGCGGCGTAACGCGCCATGGTGTCGACCTCGAAGTTGACGAAATCACCGGCCTTGCGTTCCCCCCAGGTCGTTACCTCAAGCGTGTGCCGGATCAGTAGTACGTCGAAATCGCAGCCGTCCACGGCATTCACCGTCAGGGAGGTGCCATCGAGCGCGACCGAACCCTTCGGCGCAACGAAGCGGGCAAGATTTTCCGGCACGCGAAGACGGAAGCGGGTCGCGTCTCCCTCCGGCGTGACCGAGAGGATTTCGGCCTTGCCATCGACATGGCCCGAAACGATATGGCCGCCGAGCTCGTCGCCGATCTTCAGCGAGCGCTCCAGATTGACGCGCGTTCCCTTGGTCCAGCCGCCGATTGTGGTCAGGCGCAGGGCCTCTTCCCAGGCCTCGACCTCGTACCAGCGATCGTTCGAACCCGCCTCCGGCAGAGCCGTTACGGTCAGGCACGTTCCGGAATGGGCGATCGAAGCGCCCATGTCTATGCTGGCAGGATCATAGTTTGTTCTCACCCGCAGGCGGACACCTTCGTTGAGGGGCGTGACGGACTCGATCGTGCCGACGTCGGTGACAATTCCGGTGAACATCAAATCGCTCTTTCGTATTGCTGCAGCAGGTCCGGACCAAAATGGGCGGTGTGGACCAGTTCGAAACCCTCGGGAATATCGGCGCTCGTCAGCGGCGATTCAATCCCGCCCGCGCCCAACTCGACGGCCCCGGTATAGAGATCGATCCGGTCGACGAGCCCGGCGCGCAAAAAATCGCCGGCCACGCGCGCGCCGCCTTCGACCATCAGGATCGACATGCCCCGGTTGCCGAGTTCAGTGAGAAGCGCCGGCAGATCCGCAACGGGAAGAACCTCGACGCCCGCCGTGGCAAGCGCGGCATGGCGGTCGGAGCCCGCCGCTTCAGTCGAGCAGACGGCGATCACGGGCATCGCATCCGCCGTCCTCACCAGTTTCGATGTCAACGGCAGGTCGAGATTGCGGTCCATCACGATGCGGACGGGCGAGCGATCCTCCAGCCCCGGCAGTCGGACGGTCAGCTCAGGATCGTCGGCGACAGCCGTGCCGACGCCAATCAGAATGGCGTCGCTGACGGCGCGCAGCCGATGGACCTCGGCGCGGGCTGCGGGACTGGTAATGGCCACCTGCCCCTCGCCTCTCCGGCCCACCATGCCGTCTCTGGAAATCGCAAGCTTCAGAATCACCTGCGGCCGTTTCTTCGTCTGGCGCGTGAGGTAACCCGCCAGCGCCCGCCTGCCTTCTTTCTCCAGAACCCCCGTAGTGACCGCAATGCCGGCATCGGCGAGCATTTTCAATCCGCGCCCGGCAACACGCTCGTCCGGATCGGTGACGGAGACGACGACTCGGGCCACACCGGCCGAGATCAGCGCGTTGGCGCAAGGAGGGGTCTGGCCGTAGTGGGAACAGGGTTCGAGCGTCACATAGGCGGTCGCGCCCCTCGCCTTCGCGCCGGCTTCGGCGAGCGCCTGCGGCTCGGCATGCGGCCGCCCGC
>Ga0065721_10048688_pt1 | contig 151399 bp, 108 predicted proteins | sample Mesricmetagenome_FD_59108 | JGI IMG/M metagenome (GOLD analysis project Ga0065721, IMG submission 59108) | Mesophilic microbial community from rice straw/compost enrichment Sample: eDNA_1 v2 (version 2) | ecosystem: Engineered > Solid waste > Grass > Composting > Bioreactor | place: USA...
TCGACGCGCTCAAGGCCCACAAAAAAGGGCTCATGCAGCAGCTCTTCCCCCGCGAAGGCGAAACCCTCCCCCGCCTCCGCTTCCCCGAGTTCCGGAACGCCCCGGAGTGGGAACCCAGGCGCCTTTCTAGCGAAATTGACCTGATCTCCGGAATGCATCTTTCGCCGGATCAATATAGCACGTCAGGAGAAGTGCCCTACTTCACAGGACCATCCGATTTTACGAACGACATCGAAGCGGTCACGAAGTGGGCCAAGCGGTCTGCTAACATGGCAGCCCCTAACGACACTCTGATCACAGTGAAAGGTAGCGGTGTTGGTGAAGTCTGGTATTCGACGCTTCCCGCTGTCGCGATGGGACGCCAACTCATGGCTGTGCGAGTCAAGGAAGGCTCAAGCCGCTTTATCTTCCAGTTTCTCCTCACGAAGAAGATTCGGTTTGAGGATCTAGGTTCAGGAAACCTGATTCCGGGCCTGTCGCGGACCGATATTCTCGAAATGGAGGCGTATTTTCCTTCTCCAGCCGAACAGCACCGAATCGCCACCTGCCTGAGCTCGCTCGACGACCTGATCGCCGCCCAAAGCGACCGGCTTTCCGCGCTCCAGACCCACAAGCGCGGGCTGATGCAGCAGCTCTTTCCATCCCCAACGGAGGCCGCGGTATGAGCGCCCCGGCGCGCGGCGTTAACGCCGCTTCACCTCCCGCATTACGAGTGTCGTCGAACAATTCGACTGCTTCCGGCTGTTGCACGTTGAAGCGGCATCAATGCCGCGCCCCGAAAACGCCAACGGCGTTTCATCCTTCAGCCCAGGGTTGTCCCGCGCAGTGCGGGACTACCCTGGGTCACGGATCGGAAATGCCTTTCAACCCTGAAGGGGTTGCATCGTTTGGCGCACGATTTGATACAACCCCGTTGGGGTTGGTGAAATTCTTTCGTTCGCCACCCAGGGTAGCTCGTTCCTCGCAACCCTGGGCTGAATGCTGGAATCCCATTGGGATTCACGGAACATCGCCACCTGCCCCAAACCCATGAGCGATTTGATTCTTTACACCACCGAAGACGGCAAGAGCCAAATCAAGCTCCGCGCCAAGGACCAGACCGTCTGGCTCTCGCAGCGGGAGATGGCTCAACTCTTTGACGTCACCCCGGACAACGTAGGGTTGCACCTCAAGAACATCTTTGCGGATGGGGAATTGGAGGAAAAGTCAGTTACCGAGGAATCCTCGGTAACTGCCGCCGACGGCAAAAATTACCTCACCAAGCTCTACAAACTGGATGCCATTCTCGCCGTCGGCTATCGCGTGCGGTCGCCGCGCGGGGTGCAGTTCCGGCGCTGGGCGTCCACGGTGCTCAAGGAATACCTGATCAAGGGTTTCGCGATGGACGACGAGCGGTTGAAGAACCCGGATGGCCGCCCGGATTACTTCGACGAGATGCTGGCGCGCATCCGGGACATCCGCGCCTCGGAGAAGCGATTTTACCAGAAAGTGCGCGACCTGTTTGCCCTGAGCAGCGATTACGACAAGACAGATCAGGCGACGCAGCAATTTTTCGCCACGGTGCAAAACATCCTGCTTTATGCCGTCACCCGAAAGACGGCGGCGGAACTTATCACCGCACGGGCCAATCCCAAAGATCCGCACTTCGGCCTGCTCGCCTGGAAGGGCGACAAGGTGCGCAAGACGGACATCCTGATTGCAAAGAATTACCTGACGGAAGACGAAATTGATACGCTCAACCGGCTCGTGGTCATCTTTCTCGAAACCGCGGAACTGCGGGCCAAGAACCGGCAGGAAACCCGGATGAGTTTCTGGAAAGCGAATGTGGACCAGATTGTCACGTCCAACGGTTTTCCGCTGCTGAGCGGCGGGGGCAGCATCAGCCACGAGCAAATGGAACAAGCCACGGGCAAGCTCTACCTCGACTTCGATGACCGGCGCAAAAAACAGGAGGCCATCGCCGCCGATGCAGCCGACGACGCCGAGTTGAAAAGCGTTGAAGAGAAAGTAAAACGCCGCAAAGAAAAGTGAGAATTGAGAATTCTGAAGTAAGAAAGATGGATGACACGCCACAAGAAATTGGAGAGCGGGCGTTTGCGTTCGCCGTGCGCGTGGTGAAGCTGTGTCAAACTCTGGACAATCGTCCGGGCACGCCACGCACCTTGTCGAATCAGCTTCTGCGCGCGGCCACATCCATTGGCGCGAATTTGCAGGAGTCGAAAGGCGGGCAAAGCAGGGCGGATTTTCTATGCAAGATTTCCATTGCGCTTAAGGAAGCCCGGGAAACTCACTACTGGATTCGCCTGCTGGTCGCCGCCGATATTCTGTCGGAAAAGCAACTCGCCGCCCTACTCGATGAATCCAACCAGATCATCGCCATTCTCACCACCATCGTTAAGAAAGTGAAAAGCGCGCCACTGGAGAAAGTGAAATATGAGAAGTGAGAATTTAGAAAAAACTCTCTCGCTACCCAATCCCCAATTGCAATGATTCCCAATTCTAAATTTTTAATCTGGATGATCCGTTTTTCTCACTTCCCAGTTCTAAATTCTCAATTCCAATGACCGCACCAAACCAACAACGCCTCGGCAAAACCCTCTGGGCCATCGCGGACCAACTTCGCGGCGCGATGAACGCGGACGACTTCCGCGACTACATGCTGGCCTTCCTCTTCCTGCGCTACCTCTCCGACAACTACGAGGCCGCGGCGAAAAAGGAGCTGGGCGCCGACTATCCGAAGTTCAGTGCCGACGATTCCCGGGTGCCGCTCGCTGTCTGGTATGCGAACAATCCGGGCGACGTCGTGGACTTCGAGAAACAGATGCGCCGAAAGGTGCATTACGTCATCAAGCCGGAGCACCTTTGGGCCAACATCGCCAACCTTGCGAAGAATCAGAGCCCGGATCTGCTCGATACCCTGCGCGAGGGTTTCAAATACATCGAAAACGAATCCTTCGAGAGCACGTTCCAAGGCCTTTTTTCCGAGATCAATCTCGGCTCCGAAAAGCTCGGTCGCACCCACGCCGACAAAAACAAAAAGCTCTGTGACATCATCAAGGAGATCGCCACCGGCCTGAAGGAGTTCTCGACCGATTCCGACACGCTTGGCGACGCCTACGAATACCTCATCGGCCAGTTCGCCGCCGGTTCCGGCAAAAAGGCAGGCGAGTTCTATACCCCGCAACGCGTCTCCGATATTCTCTCCGCGATCGTCACCCTCGACAGCCAAGAGCCCGGAACCGGTCCGGTGAAACACCTCGGCAGCGTCCTCGACTTCGCCTGTGGCTCCGGATCGCTGCTCCTCAATGTGCGTCACCGGCTCAAAAAGCAGGGCGGCACGATCGGCAAGATCTACGGCCAGGAGAAAAACATCACCACCTACAACCTCGCGCGCATGAACATGCTGCTGCATGGGGTGAAGGACACGGAGTTCGAAATCTACCACGGCGACACCCTCACCAACGACTGGGATTTCCTGCGCGAGACCAACCCGGCCAAGATGCCGAAATTCGACGCCATCGTCGCCAATCCGCCCTTCAGCCTCCGCTGGGAGCCGAAGGAGGAAATGAGCGAGGACGTGCGCTTTAAAAACCACGGCATCGCCCCGAAATCCGCCGCTGACTTCGCCTTCCTCCTGCACGGCTTCCATTACCTCAAAGAGCAGGGCGTCATGGCCATCATCCTCCCCCACGGCGTGCTCTTCCGCGGCGGCGCCGAGGAACGCATCCGGACGAAGCTCCTCAAAGACGGTCACATCGACACCGTCATCGGCCTGCCCGCGAACCTCTTTTATTCGACGGGCATCCCCGTCTGCATACTCGTCCTCAAAAAGTGCAAGAAGCCCGACGACGTCCTCTTCATCAACGCCGCCGAGCACTTCGAAAAGGGCAAACGCCAGAATTTCCTCACCGACGCGCACATCGACAAAATCGTCACGACCTATCGCGAGCGCTCAGAAGAGCCACGCTACTCAAGGCGCGTCAGCATGGCGGAGATCGAGAAAGAAGGCTTCAATCTCAACATTTCCCGCTACATCAGCACCGCCCAGGCAGAGGAGGAGATCGACTTGACTGCAACGCATCAGGAGTTGGTCAGGATTCAAGAAAAAATCCAGGATGCGACTCGGAGGCACAACGAATTCTTAAAAGAGCTGGGGCTGCCTACGTTGCCGCCCGGGATGTAAAGAACCTGGTAAAAATCACGAAAGAGAAACCAATCCAAACCTGTCCAGCGATCAGGCAGGTTCGAAAAGCCAGAACAAGCTTTCCGCTCGGGCTGCGGACGATCTCTTCTACAAGATCGCCTCGGAGTTGGTTCGTTTGTCGTTCGCTGGGAACACGCGAGTTTCAGTAGCTGAGGCTATCGCATGCCTTATTTTAATTTTTGCTTACTCATGCAAAACCATTGCAGGCATTCACAGAGATTTTTCCAGCCGCAGGAGATCTTAAAGACCTTGGACGAGTACAACTATTGCAGAGTCACGAAAGAATGGATCTAAACATCGATTTTCCATCGTGGAAAACGACAACTTGCCCAAAGGCGCCACCTGCGCGGGTTCGAACAGGATATCAGTTCTGCGGGCGCATCAGACGAAACACCAGGCAGTCGTTGGTTGCAGTGAAGAACTGATGAAAGAAGTCGTTCGACACGAACCTCTGCCCGTAAGCCGTCTGCCAGTAGCCAGCGGCCATGTTCGTGCATCGCTGCAGCTGATAATCAGTCGCAAAGGTCGGCCAGGATACCCGCACCTCGTTCGTTCCCGGCACCGGATCGATGTAAAGCCGCGGACTGTAGTCGTTCGTCGAAGTCGTGAGCTGCGTCAGCACCACGTCGTTTCCATCGCCGCCCTGATACGTGATGTAAAACTGCGCACCGGCGATGTTGAACGTGCTGCCTTCGGGTTTGCCCAAAAACGTGCCGTCCACCGGATCATTTCCCGCATTGGAAATCAGCATGTAGGAGATGTTCGGGAACCCGGGATAACCCATTTGGACATCGAGGTAGGAATCGATGAGTTTCACCGTTCCGTCCACCTCCAGGTGATCGTAGCTTTCGCCGGGAACAGATCCGCGGAGCTGAACTTCAAACCGTGCGCGGTTCAACATCAACAAAGAATCCATCTTCATCTTTCCCGCCCGGAACGTGAAGCTGCCGGGGCTCAACACCGCGCCATTCACCGTCACGTCATGCATCGATTTCTGGCCCATGAGCAGCGTTCCGGGTTCGAGCCGCACGTGCGACGACGCTACGCCATTCCCGATGTTCAACGTGCCCCCTTCAACAATGGTTTCGCCGGTGTATTGCGTGAACTGGCCGATGAGCAGCTGACCGTCACCGAGCTTTCGGATTTTCCCGGTGCCAGTGACCGAATCCACGGTCGAACCTTCCGCCACGATCAACTCGCCATCACCGAGATCGATCGGACCATGCGCGGTCAGATGCGTGATGTATTCTCTGTACCCATTCAGATCAAGTGCTCCGTCGCCCCAGACCCACACCCAGCTCTGGTTGCGAATCTGGTCGTTATTTTCCCATCGAATGGTGGGAGACATCGATCCGGCTGGAACCGTTCCCACCTGCAGCGTTCCGGGAATCGACGTGAATCCATCCGGCTTGGCGAGGATCACCAGTCCTCCGCGGATGATCGTATCGCCGTCGTAATTATTTATGCTGTAATCTTCGAATCGCAGCGTGCCGGTTCCGGTCTTCGTAAAGCCGCCTGGGCCGGAAATCTGATTGCTGAGGATCAACGTGGTGTTTGCCGGAACATTGAACAGCGCATTCGTCTGAAGGGTGATCGGTCCAGCGAAAGTGACGCTCGAACCGATCACATTGATCGCACCGTTGGTTTGAACTCCCGAGCCGCCGATCCACAATCGCTCCTGCACCACGCCACCGGCCAGAACTGTGGAAAGTGTGGCGCCCGATTCCACTAACGTTCCGTTGCCGGTGTAAGGCGCGACCGCTTCGCCGAGCGCCTTTTGATGCGCGACCACAACTTCGCCTTCAATGATGCTCGTCGCGCCCGAGTAGGTGTTGTTGCCACTGAGCCAGAGAGTGCCGCCGCCGGTCTTTCGAATGCCTCCCTGCGCTGTGCCGCTGATGACTGCGGAAATTTCCAGCGCGGGATAGGTCGCACTCGCCGCAACGTCGAACGTGCGTTGCAATGCGCCGAGTGAAAGTTTGCCCGCGATCTTCGACTGCTGAACCGCAGGCGGAACGGAAACGTTTCCATTCAAAACCAGCGTGCCGAATGAAGTCGCCACCTCACCTCCCTGAAGAATCAATCCTCCCACAGTCGTGCTTCCGCTGTTGAGCAGAAGCTGTCCGGACGGAAGCACGGTCACAACCGAATTGCTTGAAAACTGATTTTGCTCCGCACAAAAAACCTGGTCCGAATTGTTCGCCCCGATCAGTCCCCCAATGATGAGATCGCCCGGAATCGCAATTGCCCCATCGCTCTTTGCCAGCCGCAGCGAGCCGCTGCTGACCTTCGCGACACCGGCGAACGTGTTGCTGTTCGTTCCGCCAATCAACACCCTGCCGAGGCCGATGCAATCGAATCCGCCCGGGCCTGAAATCGCCCCGGTCAACGCCAGTTCCTGCCCCGCAGAAACGGATTGGAGCGCGCATTCACCATTCAGCGTGATCGGACCGATCCATGCGCCAGTGCCGTTGCAACGCAGCTTCGCGCTGGTCAGCGACAACGCCTCGCTGGCAATGTTCAGTCCGTCGAGAATCGACAAAGTCGCGTTGCTCGCCACGGAAGTTCCGCCCAGGAAACTGGCTCCGAGCGCGGAGAGATGCCGCACATCCAGCGTGCCTTCGCTGACGAACACATTTCCAATGAAACTGTTTGCGCCCGCCAAAGCCAGCGTTCCAGGCCCCGTCTTCGTAAGCCCGGCATTGTTGATCCCGCTGCCTCCGCTGATCGCTGCCGAAATTGTGAGTGTCCGATTCAATGCAACTTGAAACGTTCGCGACATGCCGCCGAGCGAGAGCTTGCCTGTGACGCTGGAATTGGCAGAAGCGGTCACGTTGCCACCAAGCGTCAGTGTTCCGCCATCCGTTTCGACTGTGCCGCCCGCGAGCATCAGCGACGCGATGGTCTGGTTGTATCCGTTCAGGTCCAGCACGCCGCCGGCTTCAAGTGTGACTGTTGAAGTTTCGGCGAGCTGGCCGGAGTTGCCGAACAGCACCAGGCCGTTCTGGATGATCAGGTCGCCGGGGATCGACACCAAACCCACCAGTGTTTCATTGTCGAGAGTGACGCTGCCGGATCGCAGAATGGTCGGGCCGGCGAACGTGTTCGCCGCGGCAGCACCGAACCTCACGGTGCCTTCGGTTTCCAGTCCGCCCGAGCCGATCACGCTGCCGAGAAAATTGAACGAAACGGGCGAGACGATGCGATTGGTGCCTTCCAGCGTGATGGTGGTGTCGATGTAGTTCACGCCCGCGGAATGAACGTTCGTAATCGAGTTGCCGCCACGCAGGGTGATCGTGCCACCGCTCGCAGTGCGGATCGTCTGCCCCGAACCGAGCATTCGGAGCAAGTCGATCTTGAGACCGAAGATGTTGTTCGTGGTTGCGCCCGAAATGGCGGCGGGAATCTCGATGATGACAGGGGCGGCTTCGTTGATGGACGGAGCGCCACCGGAACTCCAGTTGGCCGGATCGCTCCAAAATTTGTTTCCACTGGCACCGCTCCAGACGTGTGTTCCGGCAAAAGCCGGTTGCGCAATCGCCAATACCGCCGACAACACTGCGTAACGTATTTTCATGGTCATGTCCTTTGAATTGATGCCGGTCGTTGTAGCACCAGCACCGAACAGCGGACCATGCCACTAGCGGATTAGACCATGAGTGAGTTCTGCGTTTTAAGTTTTGAGTTTTGAATTAATGCGTTTTGAATTTCGGCATCCAGGTTCTTCAGCTTTCAGCATTTCAGCTTTTCAACGAATGCACTGAAGACTGCGACCTGAAAACCTCGAATCCGTGTCTCACTGTGTTTCATCTGTGGCTCAAATCATTTTTGGCCAGCCGGCTGAACGACGCGGTGAATTGACGGGGCGCGGGATACTACTGTAGTGGTATGTCTCATCCCGGTTTTCTGAGAAACACTCGTGACATGTCCGACATGCGCAGAAAGCCGTTTCCCGATATGCGCCCCGTCATTTCGTTCTGGAAAGACTCCCTCGCCGGGCGCGCGCTGCGCTTCACCGCGGCCATGGTCGGGCTCGTCGTTGTCATCTCCACCGCCGTGTCCTACTGGGTGGTGTTTCGGAACGCAGAGAAGGATCGCCTCGAAGCACTTGGCGAATACGCCTCCGAACGCGCCCGACGCGAGAACATGAGTTTCAAGCTCGCCGAGGAATATCATTCCGTTCTCAAGGCCGCCTTCATCAAACGCTGGAATCAGCCCGATCCGGAAAACATGGAGGAACGTTTCGACGCCGTTTTCGCCAAGGGCACTGACGGCGCGTGGCGCAGCCGTCGGGACCTCATTGATCCGTTGCGCGAGCCATCGACATGGATTCGAGCCGGCCGCGAAATCACGCCGGAACTCAAGCGCATGGTCATGATCTGCCACGACCTGACCTTCCAATATTTCGATGCGTGGGCGCCACAGTTCAAAAGCCTCTACATTTCCTCCCCTTACGAATTCAACACCGGCATCGCTCCCGATCTTCCTGAATGGGTCTGGCAGATCGCACCCGATTTCGATCAAAACAACCACGTCTGGGGACTTCTCGCCAGCCGCGAACACAATCCCGACCGCCGCTCTCTCTGGACCGGCGTCTTCTACGACATCGCCGCCGGAGATACCAGCCCATCGAGCCTTTACGTCACGCTCTGCACTCCGGTTGACGTCGGCGGGCGTCACATGATCACCGCTCACCTGGACATTCAAATCTCGGAACTCCTTCAACGCGCCGTCGCTGTCGAACGTCCCGGCCTCAGTCATCTGATTTTCCGCCCGGACGGAAGAGTGATCATCGGCGGCGGCCTGATGGAACGGATCGCCCAAAGCAAAGGCGAACTGACGCTCCAGAATTCGGGAGATCCGTCGCTGCAGAGCATTTACAAACTCGCGTCTGCTCAATCGAACTTTCCCTACACGGGATACGATCCGGTCAGCGATCGGTATCTCGCCATCACGCACCTTGAACATCCCGGCTGGTTGTTTGTATCAATGGTGCCGCGCGCCGACCTTCGCGAGCAGGCGTTTCGATCGGCGCAATGGGTTCTCTGGAGCGGACTCGGTGTGCTGCTCGTTTCGCTGGCGTTGATCAGCGGAAGCTTTCGCACGCAGGTCGCCCGGCCGCTGAGCCAGCTGCTCGCCATGACCCAGCGGCTCGAAGCCGGCGAAACGGACGTGAGAATCCAGGTGAACACAACGCGCGAGGACGAGATCAGTGAACTCGCCCGTTCGTTCAACGAAATGGCGGATCGCGTTTCCGAGCGCGATGCTGCCGTGCGTGCTTCCGAACGCCGCTGGCGTCTGCTGTTCGAACAATCGCCGTTGAGCGTCCAGTTCTTTTCGCCCGACGGCCATTCGCTCCGGGTCAACAAAGCGTGGGAACAGCTCACCGGTCTGCAACATGAAGCCATCAGCGGCTGGAATCTTCTCAAGGATGAACAGCTCAAAGCGGCGGGTTTGATGCCGCACTTCGAACGCGCGTTCAAAGGCGAGGTCGTGGCCATTCCACCCACGCTTTACGACACCGAACAGGCCCGGTTCGTGGGCGAACACACCGGCGCCAAACTCAAATGGATCAGCGCGATTCTCTTCCCGTTGTTCGACGACGACGGGAAGCTCATCGAAGTCGTTGCCATTCACGAGGACGTCACGGCACGGAAAGTTGCCGAGGAGGAAATCCGGAAACTGAACCAGGAGCTCGAACAGCGCGTGACGGAACGCGCCGCGGCACTGCGGGTCAGCGAGGAACGTCTGCGCATGATCCTGGAGCACACCCCCATCGCAATCGTCACGCTGGATGCCGAGACCGGACGTTTCGTGGATGCCAACGATCAGGCGCTGCTGCTGTTCGGTCTTTCACGCGAAGAGTTCCTCTCGGTCGGACCCGCCGATCTCAGTCCCGAACGTCAGCCCGATGGACGGCTTTCCAGTGAAGTGGCGATGGAAAAGATTCGCGCCGCGAGAAACGGCGGATCGTCCGCATTCGAATGGACGCACATCAATGCCGGCGGCCAGAAGGTGCAGTGCGAAATCCGGCTCGCCCCCATGCCTTCCTCCGGACAAAACCTCGTTGTGGGCAACCTGCTCGACATCACCGCATGGAAACGCGCCGAGGAGGAATTGATGAACGCGCTGACCCGCGAGCGGGAATTGAGCGAGCTGAAAACGAATTTCGTTTCGCTCGTCTCACACGAGTTCCGCACACCGCTCGGAGTCATCATGTCTGCCACCGATGTTCTCCAACGTTACTTCGATCGTCTGCCGGCCGAAAAACGGGCGCGGCATCTCGACATGATCTTTCGCTCAACCAGGAACCTCGCGGCGCTGATTGAAGAGGTTTTGTTGCTTGGAAAAGTTGAAGATGGCCGGATGCAGTTCACGCCAGTGCCGGTCGATCTGGAAACGTTGTGCCGGAATTTTGTCGATGAAGTCACGTCCGCCACCAATGCCTCATGCCCGATTCAATTCACGGTGCATGGATCCGTGGCGGGCGCTGTCAGCGACGAAAGTCTTCTCCGGCATACGCTGACGAACCTGCTTTCCAACGCGGTGAAATACTCCGCGCCCGGCACGCCGGTTGAGTTCAGTGTGGAACGTCAGGGCAGCGCCGCGGTGTTCACCATCCGCGATCGTGGAATTGGAATTCCAAAGGAAGATCAGGCGCGCCTGTTCACCACATTCAGCCGCGGACGAAACGTCGGAGACCGCCCCGGAACCGGGCTTGGCCTGGTCATTGTGCACCGGTGCGTCCGGTTGCATCGCGGAAAGATTCAACTCCAGAGCGAGCCGGGCACGGGCACGACGGTAATCGTGCATCTTCCCGTCTTTTCCCTGAAACCTGCGCCCGACGCTCAACTGCAATCTGCCTCGTCATGAAAACTATCCTCATCATCGAAGATCAACCCGACATGCGGGAGAACATCGCCACCATTCTCGAAATGGAAAACTACGCCGTGCTCACAGCCAATGACGGCGAACAGGGCCTCGCCATGGCGCGCGAGGAAAAGCCGGATCTGGTTCTTTGCGATGTGATGATGCCGAAGATGGATGGCCACGAAGTGCTCCGGCAGCTCCGGGAGGATCGCACGATAGCGGGGACGCCGTTCATTTTCCTGACGGCGAAGGGTGAGCGTCGCGATCAGCGCGCTGGAATGAATCTCGGCGCCGATGATTACCTGACAAAACCGGTGACAGCCACGGATCTGCTTGCGGCTGTTTCCGCAAGACTGGATCGCGAGCAGAAGCGACCGGCGGGCGAATTTCATCCTGACTTCAGCTCCCCCGCTCCGCTCGAGCGGACGTTGAATCTCACACCGCGCGAAGCGGAAGTGCTGCTCTGGGTGGCACAGGGCAAGAGCAATCCGGAAATCAGCGCGATCCTCGGCGCTGCAGAGAACACGATCAAAAAGCATCTCCAGAACATTTTCGAGAAGATGGGCGTGGACAATCGAAACGCCGCCAGTCTCCGGGCGATGGAGATTCTTTCCCAAACCGCTAAACTCAGCGCATGAAATCGCTGACTGAACATCTCTGGTTCGAAACGCCCAATCGAAGGGATTACATCAACATCACCGACACCGTTGCGGCACTGGTTCGCAAGAGCGGCGTGCAGGAAGGCCTGTGTCTGGTGAACGCAATGCAAAACTAGCTACTACCGGTTCACATTGCCGACTGGAGGGGATTTGCTGATATGAAGCCCGTGCTCAAAATTTCACTGTTCGGAGCAACGGCTCGCTGGAACACAATGCGCGGAAAGTGGATTTGCTCTGACAAAACGCTTCAGCGCCTGCTGAATCAAACAGTTCCAGATTTCAGCGTTCACACCCGATTCATGACAGACGGGGTCCAAGGAGAGGCAAAACGAGGGTTGATGAACTCGCCCTTGTGGGAGTCCGTAACCATTCTCAAGGAAGTTCCGGAAACCGCAGACAAACCTTCCGACGATCCCAACGAACTCGACGGGTAAAATATCCTTGTCAGCGCGAACGTAAGAGTTCACAAGAGGTGCGGATTCAAATTGGGGAAAGGGAAATATGCCAAAGGAAACAGTTACGCGGAGCGCGACCATTCAAGTTGAGAAAAAGGAGATCACAGTCCAACTCGTTGAAAACCCTCGGGGAAGCTGTGTCCGATTCATTGAGAGCAATGCTGCCGGACGACGCAATTACCGGATGGTTCCGGCAAGTGGATTGTCGGAACTGACAAAAGTGCTTCAGCAGCTCTCAGCGTAGCATCACAAACGAGATTCCTCGTTTTCACATCTATCACAAGGGTAGGCACCCGCGCCTTGCCCTTCCGTTCGCCCTGCCTACCCTTTTGAATAAGTAGCGGCGCAAGTGTGCGGGAAGCCTGTTGCAGGATTACACGCTGCCGTTTGCGGGGGATACACATCACAAGGAGTTGATCCGGCGCTAACCGGAAAAAACATATTGCTGTTTCCTCCAAGATTCCTTTGAATCGGCCCGGTAGGAAAGGACGCGAATTGATCCAAGACGCAAAACGAAAACGGCTCGCAAAGGAGTGGCTAATCTTCATTGTGTCAGTTCTTCCCGGCACCCTGTTTGTCATCGTCGCAGCCATAGCTGAAGACGGCGCGCCGTTCTGGGCATGGACCTTAATTCCGTTTGGGCCTTACGCCCTGATCATGATTCTTCGCTCAATTGTCTGGTCTGTGAAAGTTCTGCGGTCGCGACAACAATGAAGAAAGTTAAAATTCAAGATGATGCGGGACTTGCGTACTGCGTTGAGCATGCAAGCGCCTTGATACAAGCAATTCACGATTACGCGGGACGTGATTTCACGAAGAAGTGGAAGCTTCGTTTTCCGCGGGGTTATGTTCGAACAGCACAAGAACAAAGACAACGGTTATCGTTTATTCCAGATGGCCCTTTGAAAGACAACATTGCTTATACGCTGATTCTTGCTGATACGACTCACTGGCTTCTGTGCAGAACTGATGTCACCCACACAATACAGGAACAGCTTATCAAACTTCACCTATTTCTCCTTGGCGCACTGGTTGAAAGCATTACGAAAGTCTATTTGTCTGGCAAATGTGGGAAGAGCTATAAAATCCGAACGGAATATCTAGTCACTCACCACCACATCACTCCCAAATTGAAAATCGATTTGGACTGGCTCTGGGATATGCGGAACAACATGCATTTGTTCCTCGTGCCCAATTCGGAGTATAGCTGTCCCGATTACACGGTCGCCAACTATAGTCGCGGAGTGGCGGCATTTCGTGAGCTAGTCAATGGGCTAGCCTGAGCATTCCATTTCCAAGCTGCGAAAGCGCTTCGGAAAAGGGTTCGCCCGACGTTCACAACTACAACATTCCTTGAGCTGCCTGGGCTAAAACACGCGTTTGTCTGCGCGGATCGGCCGTTCTAGCGTTTTCCCATTGGAAGTGCAGAGACTCGACTTGCACTAACAAACACACCGAACACAAGTGCTGCGTCACGGTCGTCCGCCTCCTCCTTGCCGCATTTTTCTGCCGCAGCTAGATAATGTCTGAAAGCGGGCAGCGGGCCTGATCCCCCGTTGAAGATTCCCGGCTGGCGGTGGTTGTGTTTTTCATTATTGCCGCTTCTGCCGCTGGCCGGAATCGCTCGCGAACAAAATAATGAAATGAACTACACGATTGAGCGGGACGAATCCGATTACCTCGACAGACAGTATGAGCTGGGGGCCCAAAAATTGGAGGACGAAGAAGCAGACACACGCTGCAGGTTCCAAGAAGTTGCCGTTTTCGATCCGAGCGAGGTTTCCAAGGCACTGCTGGAAAGCGAATGGGCTGACCTGCAAGGTCGTGAATCGGACGGAAGCCTTGAACAGCCCTCAAAAATATCTAGCCCCTACATCAACGCGCCGCTGCCCCTCTTGGGAATCATGCACGGCGAGGACGTTCACCGCAGGAAAGCGTTTGAAAGGGAAGACCCACGTGATCGCAAAGCCTTCTGCAACTTCTTTCGTAGCTATGCGATTTGTTACTATGCACAGAACTTGTATCGCAAAACAGCAAAGGATGAAATGAACGGTCTGCGCTATCCCGAGAAGACACCAACCGGCTTTAACAGGAACAATCCAAGGCATCGAGCGCTGGGCGCTGCGATGTTCGCGATGAATCGCGGCGGCGGCAGTGTTAAGCGAATCTTCGGACATTGGAACACGGCACGAGAATTCATGAAGGAGCGTCAGCTTGCCGAATGTGAGCAGGCACGTTTTCAGATTTCATTGAAGCTGCTTGGGCCGGAATACGATTTTTTGAGCCTGCGCGATCTTCGTGTGCTGATGGCTGTAAACTCGTGCATGGGTGAGGACGGATTCGGCACGATAAGCTGGCGGGTTCTATCGTGGCGCGCCGTGGGTGCAACGAACGAAGCGGGGCTAGAGTTGCTGGGCGTTAAGCCGCTTGGAAAGCATCAAGTGGAGAATGCCCTTGAGCGGCTGCAAAAGCATGGACTGATCCACCGCTTGGAAGTCAGGAAAGGGGTGGACAGTCGTGTTACCTTCGTTGCAAAAGGCACCATGTCGGAAAACGTGTTTCACACGCTCGTTGCCGACAGAGTCTCCAAGGGCAAAGCTCGGCGTGGCGTGCTTCGGAATGGCAAACTCATTGTTCTTGGACGACTGGCGGAGTGAGGAACATCCAACGCCCTGTTTCACGTGGTGCCTACCTGCGGTGCCTACCTGCGGTGCCATATAATAAAAGCTTCAATAAAAGCTTCCATAGCGCCCGCCGCTTTTTTGGCGGCGCGGGCGCTGTATGCGAAGAAGGAGAGAGAGATGTGTGTTTCCTCAGAAAAGCAGAAAACGCCAATTTGCTTAGGTGAATGGAACGGAAGGAGGGAGAAGAACGAAAACACCAAATGAAAAATCTCCTTGCAGCCAAAACCAGAAAGAGCAAATTCCGCCTCATGACAAAGGAGAAAGCCAATTTGCAGCCAAATGGAGAAGATGCTTCGTCTGAAGATGTGTTGCTTCCCACTCCCGAAGAACAACTGCAACGTCAGGAGCGCGAAAAGCGCGATGCGTTTGTGAGGCAGATTGAGGGCTTTTTAGAGAATGATCCCGAGTTGCGTTCAATCGTGTTCCACCGGATTAAGGAAAATGCCCGTAAAAGGATTGAAACCCTCCGTAAAGGGGAAGCGATTGAAGAGATTCTCCAGATGCAAAAGCGCGAAAAGGACAACGCTAACGCGTTAGCGGTGCTTTCTCAAAGAATTCGGACAGGGACGCTCCAGGAAAAAACAAAAGCCCTCCAATCGCTCGTGGGCGAGATTGCGGACCGACAACAGAACATCGACAAAAACGAACGTGCCGCGGCGAACTCTATGAACTTGGCCGTGACGTATGCCAAAGAAATTGGAGACAGATTGCAGTTCGCAAAGGATCATTTGATTCCCGAAGGACAATACGAAAAGTGGGTTGAAGAGACATTTGACGGCATTTTCAAACCTTCCACCGCTCGCCTCTATCGACAAATCGCCGCACCTCAGAATTGGAAAAAGATCGCAAAAAAGGTCAACACACCCCCGGGGTTGAGCCTGCGAGCGGCCCGCGCACTTCTCACGGACAAACCCGAAAAGCAGAGCAAATCCGAAATAGAAAAGACGCGCGCAAAGTTGGAAAAGAAAGCTTTGGAAAAGTTCCGCGAACTCATAGCTGGATGGCCCCCAAAGATGCTCGATGAAGTGACATTCTCCAACGCATGGTTTTGGGGAAGGCTCGACAAGGAGGCGCAAAAGCTCTGCAACCCCAGCGAAATGGCGAGGGAGTCGGCGAGGAACTTCCGTCGGTTGCTCAATGCTCAACGCCAAATGTTGAACGCCGGACAGTTTTCGCCAGCGGACCTATTGGAATCCGATTTTCATTAAATACCATGAGTTCAGAATCGAAGCCCACGGACCTACTCGGTCTCGCCCCTTACGGTGAAGCAGTAAAGTCTGCCACCGACAAGACTTTCGAAACGGCTCAGGCATTTCTCTACGCTTTGTGTCGCCCCGCAGCTGAAGAAGCGGGCTTGCTTTTCCGGGACCAGATACGCTTTTGGAGAGCGAAGAACCTAGCTCGGATCGCTGAGAAGGCTCAGGCATTCACAACTGTCACGCCTGAAGGTCTGCAATTGCAGGCTCCGCCAAGAGTTGTTCACGAGATCATCGAGCACGGTTCATGGTGCGAGCAGGAGGAGCTCCAAAGCATGTGGGCTGGACTCTTGGCCAGCTCCTGCACCAAAGATGGCGTAGATGATTCGAGCTTACCATTCATAGACATATTAAAACGCATTACGTCAGCGGAGGCTAAACTTATAGAACATGTCTGCAAAAACTCGATCGTGGATGCCAGTCCTTCGGGTGTGCTTCGAGGCAGGTCTGTAGATTTATCCCTTGAGCAGATTCAGGCGATTACTGGATGGAAGGACAAGACTCTCGCGCAGGCTTGTATCGAACACCTAGTTTCCCTCGGGTTGTTGAAGGAGCAACCTGCCATTTTCTTCAACGGAACACCGAAAGTTCCCTGGATTCAACCAGAACCGTTGACTCTCCATTTCTATGTCCGTTGCTGTGGTTCCAGAATAGCCACAAAACAGTTTTTTGACGAACTAGCAAGTAAGACCGGAAAGACCGCTTTTTCGGAGGCGGAGTGAGTAGTCATGGCAGAGAAGAATTACATTACGTATCGCAAACACCTCGAATATTGTGCGCTAATATCTGCGTTTGGAACAAACAGTTCAGCCTCCCTGATGCAAACGCGTGTCGCGCGGGAAAACGTGCAGGAAGGGCGGGCAAAGGGGTACTGCAGGGCGGAAAACAAGCATTGATCACACGTTAAGGACTACGTGTAGGAGGCATCTGGCTGGATTAGATTTTAGATGCGTTTTTGGATGCGTTTTTGGAACACCCTGAACACGCTCCCCTTTGGTCTCTACAGAACACCTCACGGCAGCAGGACAAAACGACCGTTTACTTCACGACTGCCTGCCAGATACTCACTCTCGTAAAATGCGAGCATGAAACATTGCGTCGCGTATTTCAGAGTATCAACAAAGCAGCAGGGAATGGACGGCCTCGGAATGGAGGCACAGCGAACAGCGGTCGCACAGTTCCTAGCATCACGGAACCTCCACTTGCTTGCGGAGTTCGCAGAGGTGGAAACAGGGAAGCGGAAGGATCGTCCAGAACTCACAAAAGCAATCGCACTGTGCAGGAAAGCAAAGGCAACGCTTGTGATCGCAAAGCTGGACCGGCTGGCACGCAATGCAGCGTTCGTGCTGAATCTCCGGGATTCCGGCGTGGACTTTGTTGCGTGCGACATGCCGGACGCAAACAAGCTCACAATCGGCATCATGGCACTAGTGGCGGAACAGGAGCGGGATTGGATCAGCGAACGCACAAAGGCAGGACTGGCAGCGGCAAAGCGCAGGGGCACCCAGCTTGGCAATCCCCGCATCGCAACAGCTCGCACGCTAGCAATCGCTGCAACGAAGGAGAAAACACGGGCATTCACCGACAGGCTTGCGCCGGTGATCGCAGAGATTACGGCTGCGGGTGTTACGACTCTCAAAGGAATCGCACAGTGCCTCAATGCGCGTGGATTCAAAACACCACAGGGCGCAGCATTCACAAGGCAAGCGGTTGCGAAGCAGATGAGACGACTTCGCAAAGAACGTCAGGCATAGCTTCTAAACCAGTTGCCGCCACTCGTTCGTCTCGCGCATTGTCGCAACATGGACGAGACGGCGGAAGAGACGCAGGACAGGGCCGACATTCGGAAACAGGGACGCAGGGCGCAGAAGCGCAAGAACATCACACTCTCCAAGCAGTTTTCTCCCCGATTCTGGGAACAGTCCGATTCTCGCGTTGCGGTGGTCCGCGCAATTCGCCGCCGGTATGAACTTTTGAAGCAGCACGCAGGCGGCGAAGAATCCTATCAGCGCGATCTACTCTGCCAGCGCACTGCTTTCATTTCCGTGATCCTCGAAACGCAGGAGGTTGAGGCGGCTGAGGGTGGCTCACTGGACATGAGCGTCTATGTGCAGGCCATTAACTGTTTATCGGGCCTGCTCCGCTCCTTGGGGCTGGAACGCCGGATCAGGAACGTGACAGACCTCAGCGCCTACCTTGAGAAGAAACGGAGCGCAGCGCAGTGAACATCCTCGATGCAATCAGAGACGAGAACTTGTTCCGGCCGTTTCTCGGTGATGATTTGAGCACGTGGAAGTATTGGGGAATTGCATTGCGTGCGCTTTACGGGATCCCAATCAAATCACTTAAAGGACGAGCCTTCGTGCAGCAATGCACAGGCAGGGATGCCAGTGAGCTTCCAGCAGAAGGATTTCAATCCGCGCTGTTCCTCGTAGGCAGACGGAGTGGCAAATCTCGTATCGCGGCAGTGATCGGCGGTTTTGAAGCGCTGTTCGGTGGACATGAGAAGCGGCTTGCGAAGGGTGAAACCGGAATCATCCCTATCATCAGCCCTTCAAAATTCCAGAGCGGAATCGTTTGGAAATACATCCGCGGTCTTTTTGATGTTCCACTGCTGAAACAGGAAGTGGTCAACGAATCCGAGCGTGATCAAACGATTACGCTTCAGAACGGAATCGAAATCCGAATTCTCACAGGCGATTGGCGCACTGTGCGCGGGCCGTCGGTCGTTTGCGCAATTATCGACGAGGTATGTTTTTTCGGTGTCACAGAAGAATCGAAGGTGCGCAGCGACACTGAACTGGTTCGCGCTTTGCGCCCGGCATTGCTGACGACGAAGGGGAAGTTGATTGGCATTTCCTCGAAATATGCGCAGAAGGGGTGGGCCTATGGCACTTGGAAGAAGCAGCACGGAGCGAACAAGGGAGATGCGCAGTTCAATCCGAAATGGCGCACACTCGTTTGGGACACCGATTCCCGGACGATGAATCCCACGCTGTCGGAAGCAGAGATCGCAGCGGCATACGAAGAAGACCCAGCGGCAGCTCGAAGTGAATTCGGCGGCTGCTGGCGCGAAGACATTGAAGAATTTGTTCCCCGATCCATGATCGAATCGCTTGTTGCTGCAAACAGGCGAGAACTGCTTCCGCGTTCACTTTCGTATTCCGCAGGCGTGGATTTGAGCGGTGGACGCGGCGACAGCGCCGCATTGTGCATCGTTCACAAGGAAGAGCGGCGAGTTGTGCAGGATTTCATAAAGGAGTGGCACGCACCCTTCAACCCGTATTCCGTAGTTTCGGAGATTGCGAGTGAGTTGAAGCGTTGGAATCTCCGTTCAGTGCGCGGGGACAACTACGCCGGCGACTGGCCTGTTCAGGCGTTTCGCGAACACGGAATACGTTACCTTCCAGCTGATCGCAGCAAATCAGAACTCTATCGCGAAATGCTGCCTGTGTTGTGCGGCGGCAAAGCATCAATCGAACTGCTCGACAATGCCACACTGGTAAATCAGCTCGCATCGCTGGAGCGCAAAACACGCAGCGGGGGCAATGATGTGATTGACCACCCCCGAGGCGGAAAGGACGACGTTGCGAACGCCCTAGCTGTTGCGTGCAGTGCAGCATCGCAAAAGCGGCTCCGAGCGGGTGGACTGTGGCGGATTGATCTGAACGCTTCCGAAGAATTTCCAAGCCGTCTTGCAATTCTCCAACAAACCCAATGAACGATTATGAATGACAATCCTGTGATGATGAAGGTCCGAGCGTTCGAGGAACGGCACGGTTCCGAGAAGTATTCTGACGGCGCTGCGTGGTTTTACGCGGACGGTGCGATGCGTGACATGAATCCGATCGGCATATTGATGGAGCCGCCTGACTCCGGCACCGACGAGGGGGAATACAAAATGGCCCTGCACAAACTCAAGTTCGCGCAGCTCAAACTCCAGACCGCCGTTTCGGAGTTCGACCAGCTGAACACGCGGCTGGCACACACGATTCCGATGGACCCGGATGCGGATTTGGCAGAGCTAAAGCGTCTCGCAAAAGTGGTAGAGAGCCGGAAGAAGCTTGTGACGGAGGCAGAGGAAGGCGTTGCTAATACCCGCTGGGGTCGCCGTCGAGCCGAACTGAGGCGAGCAGACGAGGAACAGCGTCAGCGCATGGCTGACTTCAACGAGAAGCGCCGTTCCATCCGAGTGTAACGCAATCAAATCACTTATGAATACGACTAGAGTTCAACTGCCGGACGGACGACTGCTCACCATCGAGGGTGGCACCGCAGAAACCACCGCAGCATTGCTGAGAAACCACTATCTCACGCCAGCTGCAACACAGGAACGTGAAGCCCTTGCGACTAACGAGGAACCAATGACGATGCCGAGCCTCCAAGATGCGCTTCAAAACCAGCAGCATCAACGCATTCGCACCGTGGTGCAGAACCTTCCGCGTCCGGTTGTGAATGAAACAGACGAGCAACCGCTGGAAATGCCCCGGATGAAGTTCTCTGAGTGATCTTCAGTTCCGGCGTCAATGCGATTGCCGTATTGCACGCCGTAGCTATTTTCAGAGTGCCAGCTTGTTTCTGTTTGGAGCTGGTGAGTTACCGACAGCCGTCCCTTTGACTTTCCACAATGGGACGGCGCTTTTTCCAGCTTCCTCCGTGTCCGTTTCTGCGTTCCGGCCCCAAATGCGCTGTCATGAGCGGGATCTTACTGCTTAGGTCCAAGGTGGGGCATTGGCAGGTCCAGGCAGGGTGTTTACACGTTGCCGGGGAACAGCGCACACAAGCGGAGGATTGTTCGCTGATGTTCTTAAAAACCATCAATACCGTTGCTCACGCGATGCTCATGGATGCACAAATGCCAGTGGTGCTTACAGGCACCGCAGACGGCAATGAAGCCCCTGCATCGAAGGTAAAGCAAATGAACAAGAACACTGCGCCGAAGTTCCAAACCCCACACGAAAAAGCCAAATCAGCTCCGCGTCCCAAGCAGCCGGTGAAAGCAAGAGCGAAGAAGTCGGCGAAATCCATCAAACCGCGGAAGGGCAAGTTGGGGCTGTTGCTCGGTCACTCGGTTGTCTCCGTGATCCGAGCAATGGGCAAGGCAGGCTGGACATACGAAACAGCCCGTGCTGCACTGGACAAGGCCGGGATTGAAGCTGCAACGCATACCGTGAAAGTTGGGCTGAAGCGGGGACGCGACGGACAGAAACGCATTGCGCCTCTCACGGAAAAACAGCTTCAGAGCCTCAAGGTGAAACCGACAACAGCACAGAAGCAATGAGCAGGGGAAAACAGAAAATACTCCGTTTCGCCGCGCTGCGCCGTGTCTCTACGGAGCAGCAAGAGAAGGTTGGTGAATCGCTCCAGACACAGACAAAGGACATCGCATCAACTGTGAAAGACTTGGGTGGTGTCGTTGTCGAGTGGTATGGAGGGCAGGAACACGCAACACCGGGCCACGAGAAGCGGGAAGTCGAGCGATTGCTCCACGATGCACAGCGAAACCGGTTTGATGCCTTGATCGTGGCGCATCCGGACAGGTGGAGCCGCGATAATTCTTCCAGCCGCGCAGGACTGGAACTGTTCCGCGAGCACGGCGTGAGGTTCTTTGCTGGTGCAACGGAATACGACCTGTTCAATCCGGATCACGAGCTGTTCCTCGGGATTTCAGCCGTCGTCGGACAATTCCAAGCGCGCCAGCAAATGCTCAAGTCGATGAAAAGCCGCATCGAACGGGCAAAGGGAGGAGTTCCCACAGGGGGACGCCTCCCGTTTGGACGTGTTTTCGTGCGCAGCAAGGATAGGCGAACGGGCCATTGGGAAATTGATCCAGCGAAGCATGAGATGGTGAGGGACTGCGCCAAGCGTTATCTGAAGGGTGAATCGCTCGTTGATCTAGCTGCCGAATATAACGTGAATGCGTCGAACCTTTGGAAGGTGCTTACGAAGGTGAGCGGCTCCAAATGGAAAGTTGAATTCAGCTCCAAGGTGCTCAATCTGCACGAGATTGTAGAACTTGATGTGCCTCCTTTGCTAGACAAGGAGACAATCGAGGCAATTTGCAGCAAAGCAGAAGCAAATCGCACCTACACGCACGGGCATATCAAACATCGGTATCTGTTCTCCCGGATGATTTTTTGCGCTCATTGCGGCTATGCGATGATGGGACAGACGAACCAGAATACAAAGCGCTACTACAGACACGCGCACACTGAACGAGATCGCGTCTGCAACGGCGCACCAAGAAAGGGATGGATCCCGGCTGATGCGATTGAGGACAACGTGATGCGCCACCTGTTTGAAACCTTCGGCAATCCGGTCGCAGTGCAGCGAGCAATCGAGGAAGCGACTCCAAACAGCGACAGGATTCAGCAAGCGGTCAAACGCAAGGGGTTCGTGGAGCAGGAACTGGAGACGATTGAGAATTCCCGGCAGCGAATTCTCAGATTGATTGTGAAGGGGACGATTGAAGAAGCAAACGCAGAGACGGAGCTTAAGAAGCTCAAAAACCGCGAACAGAAGCTAACCGACGAGCGAACACGGCTCGAAGATGAGCTTGCGCATGTTCCATCGCGGGAAGTGCTAAAATCGGCCTCAAGGAAGATCGCCGGAAAGTTCCTTCAATACACCAGTGCCAAAACTTGGGCAAAAACTCGGCAGGCGAACGAAGCGTTCGATGCGATGAGCTTTGAGGAGAAGCGTGCGCTCTGTGAATCTGTGTTCGCCGGAAAAACAACCGACGGACGGCGCACGGGCATCTCCATAGCGTGGGACAGCACTGGAAAGAAGTGGCGCTATCGAATCGAAGGATTGTTGATAGATGCAGAAGGCCCGATCAGTGAGGGCGCATTTGTTTTCGGGGCACCGCAGGGTCAGAAAGCTCTAGTGGGTAAATTTGCATCGCAAACGCCATGCACATCACGGCAAGCGTTTACATCAATGACGCCGAGGACGGATTAATTCACGATTACGACGTCTGGCTGGAGAAACTCGCGCCCCACGCGCCGACGTCGCAGTATCATCACAATCGCACCGGCGAGGACAATGCCGACGCGCACATGAAACGCCAGATCATGGGACGGGAAGTCGTCGTCGCGATCACCAAAGGAAAGCTCGACCTCGGACCCTGGGAACAGATCTTCTACGGCGAATTCGACGGCCGCCGCCGAAAACGTGTTCTCGTGAAAATCATTGGCGAATAACTCGCTCCCGGAAAACGAACGTTGCTGCGGGTCACAGACCCGCGCTCCTGTGACGGTCCACTGAGCGGCGCTTTGCATTTTTTGCCCTGCTTTCCCGGCTGTTTTTTGTCCTTTCCTGAAAATAAATTCATCTAAGCCCGGCCATGATCGCGCCGATAGTAGGGAGGTCGGCTCCTGACATGGACCGCATGGCAGTTAGATGAAATGCATTTGAATATGGAAAGCCGACGGATTCTGGTCGTGGATGACAATCCCGCCATTCATCAGGATTTCCGCAAAATCCTGGGGCAGGACGTGCCCGGCCTGAATGAACTGCAATCGACCGAAGCCGCCTTGTTCGGCGACACCGACTTCGAACCCGAAGAAACCCGATACGAACTCGACTCGGCGTTTCAGGGTGAACAAGCGCTCGAAATGGTCAGGAAAGCTGTTCAAGAAGGCCGTCCTTACGCGATGGCCTTCGTGGACATGCGGATGCCGCCCGGCTGGGATGGCGTCGAGACGACCGTGAGATTGTGGGAGGTCGATCCGCACCTTCAAATTGCGTTCTGCACGGCGTATTCCGATTACTCCTGGAAATCAGTGCGCACGAAGCTCTCCAAGGTGGACAGTTTCGTAATTCTCAAAAAACCTTTCGAGACGGTGGAAGTCCTTCAACTGGCCGACGCCTTCTCGACCAAGCGGCGTCTTTCAGTCGAAACCGAATTACATCTCCGCGAACTGCGCGAAAGCCAGGAACGCTATCACCTTTTGACCAATGCGGTACCCGCCGGGGTTTGGACTGCGAACAGCAACGGTGAAGGCGACTATGTGAACAAACAGCTGAAGGAATACTGCGGCTGGTCACACGATCACATGGGAGGCGCGGCGTGGCAGGAGCATATTCATCCGGACGATTACCCAGCCACGATCGAGACATGGCGAAAATCGCTGGCGAGTGGCGGCGTCTTTGAAAGCGAATTCCGTTTTCGAAAGGCGAACGGTGAATATCACTGGCACCTTTCACGCGCGCAACCGTTTCGCGGCCCGGATGGCAGCATCCTCCAATGGGTCGGCACACTCACAGACATCGAGGCGCAGAAACAGCTCGAACAAACACTGCGGGACTCCAAATCCGAACTTGAGGCTCGCGTCGCCGAACGCACGAACGCTCTCGCACGGGAACGTGATCTTCTGATGGCTCTGATGGAGCACGCGCCGGACTCGATTTATTTCAAGGACGCCTCGTTCCGTTATACGCGCATCAACAAATCCTTCGCACACCTTTTGGGACTCAACGATCCCGCCGAGGCTGTCGGCAAAACGCTTCAAGAGTGTTGTCCGCACAGCAGCAACGTGCAGGACATCGTGCACGAAGAACGAATGGCCGTGACGGGCGAACCGATCGTGGACTGGCGCATGCCGATCCGCTCGCCGTCGGGAAAGATCGTCTGGATTTCAAACACGAAGGTTCCTCTCAGAGATCGCGAGGGCAAGTTCGTCGGCATCGTTGGAATCGCCCGCGACATCACGGAACGCAAATTGTTCGAAGAAGAACTCGCATATGAACGCGAACTGCTCCGGACACTTCTCGACAGTTCGCCGGACTTCATCTTTTTCAAGGACACGGAATCCCGGTTCCTCCGCTGCAGCCAGACGCTGGCGGAACAATTCGGCACCACGCCGGAGCAGATCATTGGAAAAAAATCCTCCGACTTCCTCGAAAGCGAACACGGCGAAGACTCCTACAATGACGAGCAGCGGATTATCGAGACCGGAGAATCAATCGTCGGAAAACTCGAACAGCTGAGACTGAAAGGCAGCAGCGAGCTCCGATGGATTCTCACGAGCAAGATGCCGCTCCGGAATGCGGAGGGAAAAATCATCGGCACGTTCGGCATTTCGAAGGACATCACCGAGATCAAGGAAAACGAGCGCGCGCGCCAGATGATGGAACTTCAGCTGCGCCAGGGACAGAAGCTCGAGGCCATCGGCCAGCTCGCCGCCGGCATCGCGCACGAGATCAACACGCCGACACAATACGTTGCCGACAACACGCGGTTCCTTCGCGATTCCTTCGCCAGCATCTTCAATGTCCTGAACGTCGGCAAGGAACTGCTTGAGGCCACCCAGAAAGGAACTGTCACTGACGTTCTCGTTCGGAACGTCGAAGCCACGATCCACTCCGCCGACCTCGACTATCTGTCAGAACAAATTCCCGCTGCGATTCGCGAAACGCTGGAAGGTGTTGAGCGCGTCACGAAAATCGTCCGTGCGATGAAGGAATTCTCGCATCCCGGCGGCAAGGACAAATCGCCCGCGGACCTGAACAAAGCGATTGAAACAACCGTCACCGTTGCACGCAACGAGTGGAAGTATGTCGCCGACATGGTGCTGGAACTGGATCCCGCCCTGCCACAGATCCCCTGTTTCATCGGTGAATTCAACCAGATCGTGCTGAACCTCGTCGTCAACGCGGCCCATGCAATCAGCGACGTTGTGAAACAGAAGCCGGGAACGAAAGGCACGATCACCGTCAGCACGCGACGCGATGGGGATTGCGTTGAATTGCGTGTGAGCGACACGGGAACCGGCATCCCCGAGTCCGCGCGAGGTCGAATCTTTGAACCCTTCTTCACGACGAAGAATGTCGGCAAGGGCTCCGGCCAGGGGCTTTCGATCGTTTACGGAAGCGTCGTGAACAAGCACAACGGAACAATTCATTTCGAGACCGAAACCGGCAAGGGAACGACATTCATCATCCGACTGCCGATCGCCCCGTCGTCCGAATTGAAATCAGGCCACGTTGGACGCGCACCGGCGGTTCATCTCAACAAACTTCCCCAGCCCGCCCATTCATGAAGCAGCTTCTTTTTGTCGATGACGAACCCCGCATTCTCCAGGCGCTCCAACGCCAGCTTTACGGAATGCGGAATGAATGGAATATGCATTTTGCCGAGAGCGGCGCCAAAGCCCTCGAACTTCTCCAGTCAACTTCGGTCGATGTGATCGTCACCGACATGATGATGGCGGGCATGGATGGTGCGCAGTTGCTGGACGAAGTGATGGTCCGGTATCCGAATACCGTGCGGATGGTCCTCTCCGGTCACGCAGATCGGGAATCCGTGCTGCGCCTGGTCGGTCCGGCGCATCAATATCTTTCCAAACCGTGCGACGCCGACGAGTTGCGCGATGCCATCAACCGCGCATTCGCGCTTCGCGACCTTCTGGCCGACCAACGCCTCAAGCAACTCGCCGCCCGGTTGCGCGCGCTGCCGGTGCTCCCAACGCTTCACATGCAGCTCACGGATGAACTGCGGAAGGAAGAACCGTCGCTCGAGCGCGTCGGCGAAATCATCGGACAGGATCTCGCGATGACCGCGAAGATTCTGCAGCTCGTCAACTCCGCGTTCTTCGGCCTTCCCCAGCAGCTTTCCGGTCCGGCAGACGCTGTGATGTATTTGGGACTTTCGACCATTCGCGCGCTTGTGCTGTCGTTGCAGGTCTTTTCGCAATTCGATCAGAAATCCATTCCGACCTTCTCCATTGAAGGCCTCACGCAGCACTGCTGCACCACGGCGGCGTTCGCGCGCCGGATTTCCGAAGTCGAACATTCGGGAAAGAAGCACGAAGACCAGTGTTTCCTGGCCGGGATGCTGCACGATGTCGGCAAACTGGTGCTCGCGCATGGTTTGCCGGAGGAATACAGCCGGGTGCTGGAAACCGCGGCGGCGGAAAACATCCCTCTGCAGGAAGCCGAAATCGCTCAGTTTGGCGCGACGCACTCCGAGGTTGGTGCCTACCTGCTCGGTCTGTGGGGCCTGCCGAATCCGATCGTGGAGGCGGTTGCCCTGCATCATCACCCCGAACAGGCCAGTGGCAAAGGCTTCTCGCCGCTCGTCGCGGTGCACGTCGCAAATGTTCTCGCCACGGAAAATTCAGGCCAGACCTTGCACGACGCCTCCATCCGGATCAACATGGCGGCTCTTGAGAAACTCGGAGTTCACGACCGGCTTCCGGCCTGGAGAGAACGCTGTTTCGATGACGGACTGTAATGCCTTTGATCCATGAGCGACCGCATTCTTTTTGTTGACGACGATCCGCATCTGCTTGCGGCCTGCGAACGCAGTTATCGCCGGCGCTTCAAGCTCGACACCGCCGATGGCGGCGAGGCGGGCCTGAAAAAAGTTCAGGAAAACGGCCCGTATGCCGTGGTGATTTCGGATCGCCAGATGCCGGGCATGGATGGCATCCAGTTCCTCACCCAGGTGCGCCAGCGCGAACCGGACACCGTGCGCATCATGCTCACGGGAAACGTCGATCTCGAACACGCCGTCCGCGTGGTGAACGAAGGAAACATTTTCCGTTTCCTCATCAAGCCATGTCCGCCGGACATTCTCACCAAGGCGATCGAGGATGGACTCGCGCAACATCAACTGGTGCTCGCCGAGCGGGAACTCCTGAACAAGACGCTGAGCGGAAGCGTGAAGCTGCTCACGGACATTCTCTCCATGATGGATGCGAGATCATTCGGCCACACCGAAAAGACGCGCGCGCTGATGAACGAAATCGCCGGGAAGATGTCGCTGCAAAATACGTGGGAGATGAACATCGCCGCGATGCTCGCCCCGATCGGGCTCGTCACGCTCCCGCCCGAAACCGTCGTCAAATCCCGCGCCGGCCAGGTGCTTTCAAAACTTGAGGAACAGATGGTCGCCTCCGCGCCCGACACCGCGGCGCGATTGCTTTCGAACATTCCCAGGCTCGAAGGCGTCGCACGCATCGCTCATTACCAGCACAAGCGTTTTGACGGCACCGGATTTCCTCCGGACGACGTGAAAGGCGATGCAATCCCCTTCGGCGCGCGGCTCCTGAAAATTGTTTCCGACCTGACGGGGATGATTGCCGAGGGAAAACTTCCGCTCGCTGCACTTTCCGAAATGCAGCATCGCGCCGGTTGGTACGATCCGAAGCTGATGGCCGAGGTGCGCGCCTGTTTCGGCGGCGCCGATGTCGATGCCGGAAAAGTGAAGGAGACCGTTGCCGTGCTTGTTCGCGACCTGAACGTCGGGATGGTGCTTCACTCCAGCGTGATGACGAAGGACGACACGCTCGTTCTCGCCGCAGGGCATCAGATCAACGAAATGAGCCTGGAAAAAATCCAGAATTTCGAACAGCTCTCCGGCATCAAGGAACCGATCTTCGTCGAAGTCGCAAACTAACCAGGCTTACGCCTCTCGCCTCGCGCCCCGTTTGCCTCTTCAGTGGCAACACGATCCCATCGCGAGATCCGGACTGAGATACGGAATGCCGAGCGACATTCCGCGAAGGATCAGCAGGGTGGCCAGAAGGAAAACGGAAACTGGAATTGCCTTCACGAGCTTCAAACGGACTGAAACCGGAATCAGTTTTCCCGACAGGCTGATCGCCAGCATCATGGGAACCGTGCCCGCTCCGAACGCAGCCATGAATCCAGCGCCTCCCAGAACGTCCCCCGACGTGGTGGCCCCGGCACCCGCCACGTAAACCAGTCCGCACGGCAGCAGGCCGTTCAAGCTTCCGAGCAATGTGAGTGACGCGAACGAACGGCGGCGAAGCATCCCCGCCATCCGAACCTTCAGCCAGCCCACGAGAGCGGTGACCGGTTGCCACACGGCCAGCTTGCGTGAGCTGAACAATCCGACGAGCAACAGCACGCCCAACGCGATCGATGCCCAGCGTTGCACCCCAGCGAGCCAGAAAGTTTTCCCAAGCAGTCCAAATACGATTCCCAGTGCGCAATACGTCAGCACACGTCCCAAATTGTAGGCGGCTCGCCCCGCAGCGAAACTGACCGCGCTGCCACCCGTCACCGGAAGCGCCATCGCCAGAGGACCGCACATTCCCGCGCAGTGAAGGCTGCCGAGCAGCCCAAGAATGAACGCTGCGAAGTAGTCGGTCATGATGGCCTTGCTTCGACGACAACCTTGCCATCGACGCGATAATCGGAGCCGTTTGCCGTCCAATAAACCTTCACCTTCCACAATCCCGGCTGCAGCTGGGCGGCATCGATCGATTGAGTTCCATTGGCGTCCGGCTTCAGTTCGATGTTCCGATCCAGGCCTGCGGCGGACGGTCTGTAGAGATGAATCCGTCCTTGAGTCGCCCCCTGAACGTGTCCGGCCGGAACAGTTACGACGATCTTCTGCTGTTCGCCGTTGTACGCCACACCGGCTTCGTCTCCGAGTTCCTGTCCGCGCTGCATCCGGTCGATCTGGTTTTGAAAGCGGATTTCCTCCTCGTAGTAGTTGCTGCTGACGAGATCGGAATCGTTCCGGCAGGCGATCACGATCAGTGCAATCGTGCCGCTGATGAAAAGAACGAACGTGAGGATGATGCCGTAAGGCCAGAGATTGCGTTTGGTGTTCATGTTTATTTCGTCTTGAGTCGCGGTCCGATGAACATGGTTTTGAGCGTTTCGACCTTTTTTCCCTCGGCGTAAACACCGACCACGAGCGGCGTCTGCCCCGGCTTCATCGCTTCCGGTTCGAGTTCAATCAGCAGCGACGTCTCGGCCAGCTTTCGCGGTTCCACTTCAAATGGCTGGCTTCCCATCACGCGCAGTTCGCCTTCGATGTTCTCCAGCCTGAACTCAACAGGCATCTGCCGGGCCGTCTTGTTCACAACCTTGACCGTGTAAAGATTGCTGAAACGCCCGTCAGGCATCTGCTGGAACAGCGCTCCGGGCGCGCGCAGCAGCGAGGTCTGCAAATCGGACCGGGTGAAGATCAAAAATGTTTCCAGGCTGATCAGCGCGAGGATGATGCCCGTGTATATCATCAGGCGCGGCGTGACCCTGAGCCGTTCACCGCGCTCGATGCCATTCAGCGACGCGTAGCGGATCAATCCCTTCGGCCGGCCGATCTTCGTCATCACGGTGTCGCAGGCGTCAATGCACGCTGTGCAGTTCACACATTCCATCTGGGTGCCGTTCCGGATGTCGATGCCCGTCGGGCAGACGGCCACGCATTGATTGCAGGAAACACAGTCGCCCAGTCCGTCAGCCTGGCGTTGCTCGACGGTCTGGCTGCGCTTGAACGGGCCGCGCTTTTCACCCCGCTTGTAATCGTAGGCAACAACGATGCTGTTCTCGTCCAGAAGCGCGGACTGAAACCTTCCGTACGGACAGATAAACGTGCAGGCCTGTTCGCGGAATCGCGCAAAGATCAGATAAAACACCGCAGTGAACAGCAGCATCGCTGTCAGGCCGGTCAGGTGATTCGCCGGATTGTCGGTGATGATCCGGAAGAGCTGGTCCTTGCCGATGATATAGGCGAGCAGCGTGTTTCCAATGATGAATGACAGCGCAAAGAAGATCGTTTGTTTTCCGACCTTCTTCACGATTTTTGAAAACGTCCACGGTGCCGCAGCCAGTGCGCGCTGTTGATGCGCATCGCCTTCAATGGCGTATTCGATCTTCCGGAAAACCATTTCCATCAGCACCGTCTGGGGACAGGTCCAGCCGCACCAGAGCCGGCCATAGACCGCGGTGAAGATTGCAATGCCGGTGAAGAACACGAGCAATCCGACGGCGAGAATGATTCCGTCCTGCGGCCAGAACACCTGTCCGAGAATGACGAACTTGCGTTCGACCAGGTTCATCATGAGGAGCGGCTCGCCGGCAATCTTCACGAACGGTCCGATGAACATCACTGCCAGCAGCACCCAGCTCATCCACGTCCGCCAGCGGAAGAACCGGCCATCGACTTTCTTTGGATAAAGCCACTGGCGGCGGCCCTCCTTGTCGGCGGTGGAGAGTCGGTTGCGAAAATCGTCCTGGGCGGTGTTGTTCATCACGAACGGATTGAGCGGTTATTCAAACTCGCTCGGGCCTGTCTGCACCGGCGCCTGGTTCTCGGGAAGCTTGCCCGGTTTCTCAAGCTTTGCGCCGCGCAGTGTGTAAATATAGCTCGCCACGGCAACGATCTGGTCGGGGCGAAGGTTGTTCTTCCACGTGACCATGCCCTTCTCCGGAACACCGTTCCAGATCACGAGCACGGTGTTGCCGAAGGTGGAGCCGTGAATCCAGTAATCGTCGGTCAGGTTCGGACCAACCAGCCCGCCGCCGTCGTTGCGATGGCACGGCGCGCACAAATTGGCGAAAAGCTGCCGGCCTTCTTCGAGAACGAGCGCGTCCGTCGATGGCTGCATTCCATCGATGCTCGATTCGAATTTCGTCATCGCTGCGGCCTTGATCGCGGCGCCGACTTTCATTTCCTGCGCATATTCCGCGGCCATCTGGCCCTTGGTTGCGAGATCGCCCCTGGCGAACACGTGATAGTAACAAAGGTAGATCACGGAGAAGACGATCGTGCAGTAGAACAGGTACAGCCACCAGCGCGGCAGCTTGTTGTCCAGCTCGCGGATTCCGTCAATCTCGTGTTCGAGCAGCAAAGAATCTTCTTGTTCTGGTTTCATATCAGTCAGTTCAGGTTCGGATGGGAATCATTCTTTTTCGCCGGCGCATCATCCTCAAGCGGCAGGGCCTGCATCGCGGTGTAATACGACTTCTTCAGGCACAGCATCCAGATGGCCACCGCCACGAAGACGGTGACGAAGATCAGGATGGAGATGACGCCGTAAACGCCGACGCCGCCAATGTGTGTGAGAACATTTTTGATCATGGTTCGTGTCAGTTGGCAGTTTCGGTTTGAGCCGGGGCCGGTTCAGCCGGCGCGGCCTTGATGTCGGTTCCGAGACGCTGCAGGTAGGCGATCAGCGCGATGATCTCGCGGTCGGCTTCGGCTTCCACCATGCCGGTCTTGAGATTGGCGACCACCTTCTGCTGTTGCTCGGCGAGCTCCTGTTGTGCCGGTCCGCGTTCGTATCCGTCCGGATACGGAACACCGATCTTGCGGAGTGCAATGATGCGTCCGGGCAGCGCGTTCGTATCGAGCTTCTGCGTGAGCAGCCACGGATAACGCGGCATGATCGAGCCCGGCGAAGTCGAGGTCGGGTCGTCCATGTGGTTGTAGTGCCACGCGTCCGGATATTTGCCGCCGACGCGGTGCAGATCCGGTCCGGTGCGTTTCGATCCCCAGAGGAACGGATGATCGTAAATGTATTCGCCGGCCTTGGAATACTCGCCGTAACGCTCCGTTTCAGACCGCAGTGGACGCACCATTTGAGAATGGCAGCCGACGCAGCCTTCGCGGATGTAGATGTCGCGTCCGAGCAGTTCGAGCGGCGAATACGGTTTCACCGAGGAAATGGTCGGAACGTTCTGTTTGATCAGATAGAGCGGCACGATTTCGATCAGACCGCCGACGAGAATCGCCACCGTGGTGAGCACGGTGAACAGAAGCGGCTTGGCTTCGAGCAGGCGATGCACGTGGCCGTGGTTTCCTTCAGCCGCAGGAGTCTTCGCAATCGGAGCCGCCTGCGCCTCGGTCTCAGGCTCGAACACACCGGCCTTCGCGGTCTTGTAGAGGTTGATGAGCATCAGCACGGCACCGACGATGTAGAGCAGGCCGCCAATCGCGCGCAGCTGATGCATCGGGATGATGCGAATGACGATTTCCAGGAAGTTCGCGTATTGGAGGAAGCCGTCCGAGTTGAACTGCTTCCACATCAGACCCTGCGTCACGCCGCTGACATAAACCGGCACGACGTAGAACATCATTCCCAGCAGCGCGATCCAGAAGTGGTAGTTGGCAAGCTTCGTGGACCAGAGCTTCGTGTTGTAAAGGCGCGGGAAAATCCAGTAGAGCATCGAGAACGTCAGGAAGCCGTTCCAGCCGAGCGCTCCCGTGTGAACGTGCGCGATGGTCCAGTCGGTGTAATGCGAGAGCGAATTGATGCTCTTGATCGCAAGCGTTGGACCTTCCAGCGTCGCCATGCCGTAAGCGGTGATGGCCACGACCATGAACTTCAGCATCGGATCCTGCCGCACCTTGTCCCAGGCGCCGCGCAGCGTGAGCAATCCATTCAGCATGCCGCCCCAGCTCGGAGCCACGAGCATCACCGAGAACACCATGCCGAGCGACTGCGCCCAGTCGGGCAGCGCGGTGTAAAGCAGATGATGCGGTCCTGCCCAGATGTAGAGAAAGATCAGCGCCCAGAAGTGAATGATCGAAAGGCGATAGCTGAACACCGGACGATTCGCCGCCTTGGGCAGGAAGTAATACATCAGGCCGAGATACGGCGTCGTGAGGAAGAACGCGACGGCGTTGTGGCCGTACCACCATTGCACCAGCGCGTCCTGCACGCCGGCGTACATCGAGTAGCTCTTGAACAGACTCGCCGGCATTTCGAGCGAGTTGAAGATGTGCAGCACTGCAACCGTGATGACCGTGGCGATGTAGAACCAGATCGCCACATACATGTGCTTCTCACGGCGTTTGATGATCGTGCCGAAGAAGTTCACGGCGAAGATCACCCAGACGACGGTGATCAACACGTCGATCGGCCATTCAAGCTCCGCATATTCCTTGCTGGTCGTCAAACCGAGCGGGAGCGTGATCGCGGCGCTGACAATGATCAGCTGCCAGCCCCAGAAATGCAGCCAGCTGAGCGTGTCATTGAACATCCGCGCTTTGCAGAGACGCTGAAGCGAATAGTAGATGCCGCAGAACATGCCGTTGCCGACGAAGGCGAAGATCACCGCGTTCGTATGCAGCGGACGAATTCGTCCGAACGTCGTGAACGGCAGGTCGAGGTTCAGTCCGGGCCAGAACAGCTGGCAGGCCACCAGCAGTCCGGCGCTGAATCCGACCAGTCCCCAGATGGCGGTGACGATCGCGAAGGCGCGGACGATCTTGTTATCGTATTTGAAGGTTTCTACCTGGGCCGAAGAAGCTCGCGGCTTCGATTCTCCCAGCGGAACAGATGCAGTACTCATGGTTTTTGCTTGGGTGCTGAAAAGGTTTCGAATCGGAAAATGTTCATTGAGCCGTCGGGTTTATCTCGCTGTGACTGCCGGCTTCGCGGTTGCGGGTTTCCTCCCGTCGATTGTTGCTGCGGACCACGGCCCGCGCCGGTTCATCCGCGAGAACGCGCATGGACGGGGTCAGCGTGTCTTCGAACTGGCCCGATTTCACTGCCCAGATGAATCCACCGAGGAACAACAATGCCATTGCCAGGCTGGCGAGAATCAGGATCAGGATAACGCTCATTTCAAACCTCCCGCGGCGGTCTCAACTGCTGAATCGAATTTCAAACCACTGCGTTTCGCAGCCCAGCTCGTGGCGCCGCACGCAAAGAGAACCACCGTGAATGAACTCACCGGCATCAGGACCGCGCAAATGATCGGAGCCAGAAGTCCCGCCGCGGCGATGCTGATTCCAATCACGTTGTACGCGCTGGAGATCGCGAACCCGGCCCGCACGATCCGCGTCGCCCGCCGCGCAAAATTCAAAAACTGGAACAGCTCCGGAACACGCTTCGCATCCAGGATCATGTCGCTCGCAGGCGAAAACGCGCCGACCTTTTCCACCACAGCGACACCGACGTCGCTTTGCTTCAGCGCACCGGCATCGTTCAAACCGTCGCCCACCATCATCACGGTTTTGCCGGATTCCTGGAGCCGCCGAATGAAGCCCAGTTTGTCGAGCGGAGTCTGGTTGAAGTTCAACTTCGCCGAACTGCCGAACAAGGAACTGAAACGTTCACGCTCGCGTTCGTTGTCGCCGCTGAGCAGCGCAATTTCGTAGCGATCGGCGAGCTTCCGCAGCATCACGTCGGCTTCTGGACGAAGCGAACTCGCGAGCAGAAAACAGCCGCGATACCGGCCATCGATGGCAACGTGCACCGCGCTCCCCAGCTCTGCCGGAATTTGCATTGCGGAAATTCCGTTTGCGGCAAACCACGCCGCCGATCCGAGCCGGATCGCATGTCCGTTCACGACACCTTCAATGCCGCAGCCGATGGTTTCGTTGAAGTTCGAGACATCGAGCAACGTGTGCCGGCCGGCAAGTGACTCATGCAGACGTGAAGAATGCGGATGCGCCGAATGATGCGTGAGCGAGAAAATCCACGCCTGTTCATCAGCACTGAGCGGCGTACTGGATTCAATGAAGCGCACGGCGTTCACGCCCGCCGAGGTGAGCGTTCCGGTCTTGTCGAACACGATTGCGTCCACGCGCGCCATCCGTTCAAGCACATGAATGTTCTTGAGAAACGCACTCGCCTTCGCGAACCAGCGCTGCGCGGTGCCGAGTGTGAAAGGCGCCGCGAGAGCGAGCGCGCACGGGCACGCAACAATCAGGACCGAGGTGAACGACTTGAGCCCGCGGGCGGCGTCGCCACGGAAAATCCAGAATGCCAGCGCGCCGAGCGCAACCGTGATCACGATCCCGATGAATCGCCGGCTGAAAATGTTGCTGAGCGAATCGAGCGTTTCATCCCGTTGTTTTCGGAACGTCTCGTGATTCCACAGCGAGGTGAGGTAGCTCTGCGAAACGGCTTTGACCGTTTCGACTTCGATCGCAGCGCCCACCTGCTGTCCGCCCGCATAGAGATAATCACCGGCAGCTTTGGCGACCGGTTCAGATTCGCCGGTGACGAAGCTGTAGTCGATGAATGCCGGGCCGCTGATCAGCTTCGCATCGGCGGGAATGATTTCTCCGTTGCGAACAACGATGCGATCGCTGACTTCGAGTTGAGAAATCGAAACGCATTCTTCGATCGTTTCACCGCTTTCCGCCGAACGCTTGCGCACGACCGACAACGGGAAGAACGACTTGTAATCGCGGTCAAACGCCATTCGTTCCTGCGTCTTCTGCTGAAACGCACGTCCGCAAAGCAGGAAGAAAATCAGTCCGCACAGTGAATCGAAGTAGCCTTCGCCGGTTCGGGTGACGATCTCGTAAATGCTCTGGCCGTAGATGGCGACGAGCCCGAGCGCAATCGGAATGTCCAGTGTTGCCACGCGCTGCCGGATGGAAAGCCACGCGGACTTCCAGTAATCGCCCGCGCTGAACGTCACGACAGGAAAGGCCAGCACCAGACTCAGCCAGCCGAACAGCGCCTTGAATGCGGGTCCGTTGAAGCTGTCCAGGCCGAAGTATTGCGGGATGCTGAACAGCATGATGTTGCCGAAGGCGAATCCCGCCAGACCGATCTGAAGCCACTGACGCCGGCGGCCCGGATTCACAGCGCGCTTTTCAAGTTCGCCGAAAGTGAGCGCCGGTTCGTAACCGATCGACGCCAGAAGCGCGACCACTTCGCTGAACCTGATCTTGTCCGGCGTAAACGTGAGCGCCACTTCGCGGCGCGGAAAATTCACGGTCGATTGTCCGATGCCCGGATGCAGTCGAAAGAGATTTTCAAGGAGCCAGACGCAGGCGACGCAATGAATCGCCGGGATATGCAGCGTCACGCGACTCTGAACGCCGTCGGTAAAATCGAGCAGCTTCTGCTGCATTGCAGGCTCGTCGAGAAACGACCATTGATCCGCGCTCGATTTGCGGCGCATCTGCACGCCGGGATGGCGTGTGAGGGAGTAAAATTGATCCAGGCCGTTTTCGGTCAGCAGATCGTGAACGACCATGCAGCCCTGACAGCAGAACGCCTTTTCCGATTTCGAAAAACTGGAGTCACGACACGGCTCGCCGCAGTGGAAGCAGCTCGGGACGCTTGTGGCGTCCGCGCGTTCCGCGGCATTCAGGGCCAGTGCGGCGAATCCCGCGGCTTGAGGTTCTGTCAGCGACTCGTTCAAATTCGATCCGGCAAAGACGGAAACGCGGCGTCATTGCCTGTCGTTTCATCAATTTGCTGATACTAACAACTCTTACTCCTTCGGCCCGGGCAAAAGCTTCCCATCCCTTGCTCAAGCGTGGACATTTTTTGACTAGTGACGGTTGGGACTGGCGCTCGCGGAGGAGGCGATGCGTGCGAAAATGCGCCGGAAGATGGCGTCCATTCGGCGGTGGGACGATTCTTTTGCGCGATTGTTTTCCTCCAAAATTTCCAACTACGAACCGGCTGAAAATTGTCTCAGTGGTTTCGGCGCACCAAATTTTGGTCGTCGCAAACCGGGACTTTCCTCCTCGGATAGCAGGTGAAACCCTTACGCGTTTCACCGCAAAACTGCCGCCTTGCCCGTGCCATGGTCGCGTCGTATAACTCCCGTGAAATTCGACCAGAAGGATTCAAATATGTCACAAACCGGGCGACAGTCCGTCAACACGAGCAACGTTCTTTCGGTGATCATGGGTGGTGGACAAGGGACGAGGCTGTTCCCGCTGACAAAGGAACGCGCCAAACCGGCAGTGCCGCTCGCGGGCAAATACCGGATCGTCGATATCCCGATTTCCAACTGCATCAACTCCGGTCTCCGACGCGTTTACCTCCTCACTCAGTTCAATTCCGCCTCGCTGCACCGGCACATCGCACAGTCCTACAAGTTTGATCATTTCTCCGGAGGCTTCGTGGAAATCCTCGCCGCCGAGCAGACCTACACCGACGCCTCGTGGTATCAGGGAACGGCCGACGCCGTGCGGAAAAACCTGATCCACTTTCTGAACCATGACTTCGAATATCTGCTGATTCTGAGCGGCGACCAGCTTTACCGGATGGATTACCGGCAGATCATTCATCAGCACGCGGAAAGTCAGGCAGACATCACGATCGCAATGATTCCCGTGTCGCGTCGCGAATCGCAGGCATTTGGCATCATGCAGGTGAACGAGGATCTACGCGTCACGCGGTTCGTCGAAAAGCCCAAGGATCCCGCATTGCAGGATTCGCTGCGCCTGCCGCAGGAATGGTATCCGAAACTGGGCATCCAGGATGGACGCGAACTGTTTCTGGCTTCGATGGGCATCTACGTGTTTTCGCGGGACGTCGTCCGAAACCTGCTGGACAATACACTCGCCGATTTCGGAAAGCACATCATCCCGAGCGCGATCGAGACGCATCGGGTGTTCGCGCACGTGTTTCAAGGCTACTGGGAGGACATCGGAACGATTCGCTCCTTCTTCGACGCCAACCTCGACGTCACATCTGAACTGCCGCGGTTCAACTTCTTCGACATGGCCGCACCGATCTTTACACGCCCTCGCTTCCTGCCGGGATCAAAGATCAATGGCGCGCACATCGACCACGCAGTCATCTCCGACGGCTGCATTCTGAACCATGCCCGCATCAGCAACAGCATTGTGGGCGTGCGAAGCATTGTCGGGGCCGGCACGGAACTTAATCGCGTCGTTCTGCTGGGCTGCGATTACTACGAATCTCACGAGTCCATCCGCTCGAATGAAGCCGCCGGACGTCCACGCATCGGAATCGGCACCAACACACGCATCGAGAACGCAATCATCGATAAGAACGCCCGCATCGGAAACAACGTCGTGATTACGCCTGCCGGAAAGCCTGAGAACGCCGATCATCCGCTCTATTACATTCGCGATGGCATTGTGATCATTCCGAAAAGCGGAGTTGTTCCGCACGGCACCGTCATCTAAAGACTGCCCCGTCTTCAAACAAACAGTTGCAGGAGCGACGGCACTGTAGAGAATAGGAAGCCATGATCATCGCCTTGAAACTCATCGTCGCCATGGTTTTCGGATACTTTATCATGCTGGCGTTGTGAAGCGGTTTGGCTATCTCCGCGATCCGCTGTTCCTCACGACATGTTCGCTCTACGCGCTGAACCGTTGGCTCGTCAAACCGCATGTACACAGTTCGTTTCTGCGGTTTCATTTCAACGATCTTCTGCTCATTCCCTGCGCACTGCCGCCGCTTCTGCTGTTGCAACGTCTGCTTGGACTGCGCCAATGCGATCAATCTCCGTCCGTCAGTGAAATCCTTCTCTACACAACGGTCTGGTCCCTGTTGTTTGAAGTCGTCGGACCGCATCTGGTGCGTCGCGCCACCGGCGATCTCATGGACATCGTGATGTATTTCTGCGGCGCGATCCTTGCCGGACTGTGGTGGCACCGGCATCGGTTGGCCCGCCGGTTTGGTCATGAGCTTTGATCGGCTCGCGCCTCATTATCGCTGGATGGAGTTTCTTGGCTCCGGCCAAAAGCTGCATCGCTGCCGGACTCACTTTCTTTCGGAACTTCGCTTCGCCAGGCGCATCCTGATTCTCGGCGAAGGTTACGGACGTTTTCTCGCTGATTGCTGTCGCACGAATCCTGAAGCGCAGATCACGGTAGTCGATGCCAGCCAGCGAATGCTTGCGCTCGCCCAGGAGCGGCTTCATAGAAACGGTTTGTCGGCCGACAACATCACGTTCATTCACGCTGATGCGCTGGAATGGAATACTTCCGAACGTTTCGACGCGGTTGTGACTCTCTTCTTTCTCGACTGTTTCCGACGCGAACAATTGGAACAACTGATTCCAAAGCTCGCGTCGCTGGCTAACGCCGAAGCGACCTGGCTGATCTCAGACTTTCGCGAGCCGCCATCGGGATTTCGACGCCTCCGCGCACGGCTGATTCTCTGGAGTCTCTATACCTTCTTCCGCATCACCACCGGCATCGCTGCAGATCGAATCGTTCCGCCCGATTCGTTGCTTGAGGCCAGCGGTTTTCGACTGCATCAACGTCATTTGACCGATTGGGACCTGCTCTACTCTGATTGTTGGAAGCGCGTCATCTGAGGCTTTGAAAAATTCCCGGGCGCGCTACATTGCCGGAAATCCGCACAAACCTATGAAACACATACTGTCATCCTTTGCCCTGGCTGCTCTGGTCACCTTTACCGCATCCGCTCAGGATTGGGCGAAAGCCAGAATGGAAAAATCGCCACGTCACCTTGAGTGGATCAAAATCAAAAGCGGCGAACGTGAGGTCAGTTCCTTCATCGCCTTTCCTGAAGTAAAGGAAAAGGCAACCGCGGTGATTGTGATCCATGAGATTTTCGGACTTACCGACTGGGTTCGAGGCGTGACGGATCAACTGGCTGAAGCGGGTTACATCGCCATCGCCCCGGATTTCCTCACCGGCACACCCGGCGCAAGCGGTGGCGATGCGGCCCGCACCGCGATCCGATCATTGTCTGCAGAACAGATCACCGCCGATCTGGAAGCTGCCGTCAAATACGCTGCGTCCCTGCCCGCCTGCAACGGGAAGGTGGTGGTCGCAGGATTCTGTTGGGGTGGAAAACAGGCGTTCGAATTCGCCACGAAGAACAAGGACATCAAAGCTTCCTTCGTCTTTTACGGCGACGCCGCTTCGGACAGTTCCATGAAAAGCATCACATGTCCCGTGTACGGTTTTTACGGCGAGAACGATGCGCGAATCACCGCTGCGGTGCCCAAAGTGACGGAATCAATGAAAGCTGCGGAGAAGAAGTTCGAGCCGGTCACCTACGATGGCGCGGGTCACGGTTTCATGCGGGCGGGAGAAGCTCCCGATGCCAGCGAAGCGAACAAAAAAGCGCGTGAAGAAGCGTGGAAACGCTGGAAGGAGATCCTCGGGAAAATTTGATTCGTTACGACGATCAATGACCTGCCCGGGCGCGGAATCCACCGCGCCCTTTTTGTAACTCAGACGACTTCCTTCCAACGATCCGAAAGGCTGTCACTGGAAAAAACTGCCCGGATCCCTTGCCGAGACAAGGGAGAAGAAGACAACGCGCTGAGCCGGGAGTTAACGGCTGTGAAGCCAGCCGTTATTTTGCCTGTGCGAACAGCATGAACACGCGCGGACCGCGAGCCGTCATCAGCTGATAACGCTCTTCATCCGGCCCGCTTGGAACAGCCAGACCGTCGCTATTCCGGTCGTTCACCGGCTGTCCGTTTACGAGAATCATGTAGTGATGAGTCTTGTTCCCGGGGATTGAATCGATGGTCGCATGCCACGCCGGACTGGTTTTGTCGCGTTGCATTGTGACCTTTTGCCAACCTGTAAAAGAGCCAACGATCTCAACTTTTTCCGGAGGTTCGGGATGTCCATCGGGCAGGCACCAGCGAAATACCTTTGAGTAAGTCTGCTGATTCTGAGGCCGCGAATGGGACATGGGAGAACGGGAGGAATGATCCGGAACCGATGTTGCACCGTTATTTACAGTCTTCTGTCCGAGTTTTTTAATGATACCACTGAACATAGTGCGAGCCGTAGATTATTCCACCGTCTGCGAAATGAGCAAACCGAAACACTCCTGATTGACAGAAATTATTTCATCACACGAATGGATGATTCTCGCGTGCCTTTTTGAAGTGGAATTCAGCTGAACGTTGCAGATCGGTATATGAAAAAGCTAGCGACCCTTCCAACGATCCGAATACTGGGCGGCTTATGAACAGGCTGGGATATTTCATCGCCGCGACTGCGCTTTCATTCTCGATCTCGCAGCGCACCATCGCGGCTGCACCTGAGGGCTCGCACACTTTCCAAACGCCGCCGCCCGTCACGAACGCGACCTGGCTTTCACGACCGCTCTCACTCGCCGACGCGCTCAACACAACGCTCGCGCGCAATGCCACAATCTCCAAAGCCAAGAGCGATCTCGAAGCGACTCACGGATTGATCGTCCAAACCCGTGCGGCGGCGATCCCCAAAATCCGGGCCAGCGGTTCATTCACAAAGAATGATCCCGATCTCGTTGATCAATTCCCATTCAGCGGTGGCGACACCAATTCCTCCGGCTCCGTCGATCAGGCCGATGCCAACTGGAACACAGGCATCCGCATCATCCAGTCCATTTACGAAGGCGGACGCGTCCGATCCGCGCTCCGCGCCGCGCGTCTCACCCGGCAACAGGCGCTTCTCAACTATCAAACAACCGTTGCCGACACGCTGCTCGCAACCCGTGTCGCCTATTACGACGTTCTTCTGGCCGAACAACAAATCGTCGTGAACGAAGCTTCAGTGAACCTGCTCACACGCGAACTTGAAGATCAACGCCGGCGCTATGAAGCCGGCACGGTTCCGCGTTTCAACGTCCTTCGCGCCGAAGTCGCCGTTGCCAACCAGCGCCCTGCCCTCATCCGCGCCCGCAACGCGCATCGCATTGCCAAGAACAACCTGGCGAACCTGCTCGGATATGATCTCCCGCGCGAAGTCTGGGAGGACATTCCATTGAATCTCACGGATCGACTCGACGCCGCTCCATTTGAAATTGCCCTGCCCGATGCCATTCAACAGGCGCTTGAAAAGCGCACCGAACTGGGCGCGTTGCAAAAGGCTGAGCAGCTGCAGCAGGAGAACATCGTTCAGGCGCGTTCCGGCTATAAACCCAGCATCCAGGCGTTTGCCGGATACAGCTGGCACAATTATCAGTTCACCAAGGATCTCAGCCGCGAACTCAACGGCTGGAACCTCGGCGCGGAATTGAACTGGAACATCTTCGATGGATTCGAAACCCGCGGCCGCGTGATCCAGGCCCGCGCCCAGCACGAACGCGCAAAAACGGAAATCGAAGACGCCGCGCGGCGCATCGAACTGGAAGTCCGCACCGCTTACTCGTCATTCGTCGAAGCACGCGAAGTGCTGGAGTCGCAAACCAAGGTTCAGGAGGAAGCTGAGGAAGCCTTGCGCCTCGCCAAAGCCCGCACGGATGCAGGCGCGGCGACGCAGCTCGACATCCTCAATGCCGAAACCGCTCTCACCCAGGCCCGCACAACTCAGATCGAGGCGCTGCACAATTATGCTGTCGCCCGCGCCCGACTTGAACGCGCGATTGGACAGAACATTGTTGAGGAAAAGAAGCAGCCTTAACCACGCTGCGTAAGCGCGAATCGGCGGTAGTTTTCAACGGACGCTCAACAGTCACAGGCCATCGCCACAGGAAGAGATTCACGCGTTTTGCGTGAATCTGACGACACTCGACCCGCTGCTTCTACAATATTCCGCGAATTTACAGTGGGCACGGCCGCTGCTAAAGGAACGGCATGAACTTGCATCCGTTCACAAGGAGGCGGCAGGCATTCACACTCATCGAAGCACTCATCGTCGTGACCGTGCTGCTGTTCCTCGCGGCATTGCTGTTGCCAGCAATGCTCAGACCCAACACTGGCCGCGTAAAAGCCGTTCGCATCAGCTGCGTCAATAACCTGAAGCAGGTCGGACTCGCGCAACTGGTTTGGGCTGGCGACAACCTCGATCGATTTCCCGCTCAAGTGCCCGCAGCAGAAGGCGGCGCGATGGAAGCCACATTGGCTGGCGATCCTCTGTTGAACTTCGTTGTGATGTCCAACGAGCTTTCAACGCCCAAAATCCTGTTCTGCCCGAGCGTTCCCACGGTGAATCGCGCGACGAATTTCACCTTCTTCACACGGAGTAATCTCGGTTATTTCATCTCCGCCGACGCAACCACTACCAACGTTCAAACGATTCTCAGTGGAGACATCAACATCACGAACGGCCTTGCACACCATGGCGGTTTGCTTCCGTTGAGCACCAATCATCCGGCCGGCTGGACCTCGGCGCGTCACGATCGCGCCGGCAACATCCTCCTCGCAGACGGAAGCGTGCAGCAGGTCAGCATCGCAGGCCTGCGCAACAGCATCGAAGCGTCAGAAGTTCGGACGAACCGGATCGTTTTGCCGTGACTATGAAGACTGGAATTCAAAGTCGATCAACACACCAGACGGCGTTTTCGCTGATCGATCTGTTGATTGTCGTCACAGTGATACTGTTTCTGGCAGCACTGATTCTCCCAATGTTGGCCAAAGCGCGGGTGCGCAGCTCAAAAATGTCCTGCGTAAATTCTCTCAAACAGGTTTCCATCGCATACAGAATCTGGTCGGGTGACAACGGTGACCGCTTCCCGATGCAGGTTCCGGCCGTCGAAGGTGGCGGCATGGAAGCCGTTTTGAGCGGTGACGTCGTCGCCGTTTACCGATGCATGTCCAACGAATTGAGCGTGCCCAAGATTCTGATTTGCCCAAACGATTCGGATCGGGCTTCTGCAACCAATTTCGCTGCGCTCACTGTTTCGAACATCAGTTATTTCGTGGGAGCCGATGCTTCGGAAACCAACACATTCAGTCTCCTTGCCGGCGACCGAAACATTACCAACGGCACCCGGATCGTCCGCAACACACTGAACCTGAGCACCAATTTTCCTTCGGGATGGACACAGGAGATTCACGGACGGATGGGAAATATCGCTCTGGCTGACGGAAGCGTTCTGCAGACGGCATTTTCATCTCTTCAGGGAACGATTGCGTCAACCGGACTTCAAACCAACCGCATCGTTCTTCCATAGAAAGCTTTTTTCAAAATTCTCGTGTGGGTTTGACCCCATAACTCAATTCCGCTGCACCCACCAAGATCAGTGGCAGGGTAACCCGGAAATTGTCCGGATTTGCCCGCCTTGGCAAAGACGTATGACTGACGAACCCAACAGGAACGGAACATCCGCAGCCCGGCAGCCTCTGCGGATTCTTATCGTCGAAGACTCCGAATTCGACGCCATACTGCTGGAACGCGCCCTGATTAAAGGCGGGCTCGCGGCCAAATGTCATCGGGTTCATTCCGCAGAGGGCATGATCGCCGCGCTCGATTCCCAGTCCTGGGACGTCATCCTCGCCGACCACTCCATGCCGGCCTTCAGCGCGCCCGAAGCCCTCAAACTCGCACAGCAACGCGGACTCGACATCCCGTTCATCATTGTTTCAGGCCATATCGAGGAGGAAACCGCGGTTTCTGCCATGAAAGCCGGCGCGCATGATTACATTATGAAAGATCGGCTCGCCCGACTGGTTCCTGCCGTCGAACGCGAATTGCGCGAAGCGGAGATGCGGCGCATTCAGCGCAAGTGCGAGGCCGAACTGCGCCATGCCCACGACGAACTGGAAATCCGCGTGGAACGCCGCACCGCCGCCCTGCGGGAAGCCAACGTCAAATTGCACGCCGTGCTGGAAGAACGTCGGCGTCTTGAAACGGAACTGCTCGAAATTGCCGAGAACGAACGCCGTCGAATCGGTTTCGATCTCCACGACGATCTCGGCCAGAAGCTCACCGGCCTGCTACTGCTAGCAAAAGCGCACGAACAACGTCTCACCAACGAAAATCATCCCGCTGCTCCGGATGCCGCCCACATCAGCGACTTGATCGACCAGGTGATGCATCACACGCACAATCTCGCCCGTCATTTCAGTTCGCTCGACGCCAGCGGTGACGATCTGACCTCCGTGCTCAGGAGCCTGGCGACGAATGTGGAGAAGATGTTTGGCATTCCGTGCACGATCACATTCAAGGGCGACATCCCGATGCTCCCCGCCAACAGCACAATGCAATTTTACAAGATCGCCCAGGAAGCCATCAGCAATGCCGTGAAACACGGGAAGGCAACACGCGTCTGGCTTTCCACACACATTTCCGGGGGCAGGCTGATCATGACGGTGAAGAACGACGGCATTCCGTTCAACCTGCCTGAAGGGAAGAAAAGTCGGATGGGGCTTCGCATCATGAATTACCGGGCAAACACCATCGGCGCCACGTTCGACATCAAACCCAACCAGCGCAACGGAACCATATGCACCTGCACGATGCCGTTGCCCCAGTCGGTGTCGGCAAAGGTGGACCATGTCTCCGTGGAACTGTTGGACCCGACCGCGTCACGCGTCATTGCTCCCGCCCTCGCGCTGAAACCGTAAGCGGATTCAGATGCCGACCCACCACGTACCCGTCGGTTGAAAACCTCGAAAGCCGGATTGTCCCAGAACCTTCGTTCCCTTCGTTTTCTTCTGTAAAATCTAAAAGCCCCAATTCACGCCAGAAGCCGTGCTTGACGGGCAATTCATCGATACCTACCTTTTTCGGCTCGCTGAACTGCGAAAACTCCGGTGCATACTCATCGCCTCTGGACTTTCAGCGATTAACGGAAAGGTTTGTTTGTGAATGTAACCGTAGAAAATCTGGCCCCGTGCAAAAAACTCGTGCGGGTGGAAGTCGATGCAAAGCAGGTGGACGACACCTTCGATTCCATTACGAGAGATTTCCAGAAGCAGGCTTCCCTGCCCGGCTTCCGTCCAGGCAAGGCGCCGCGCGACATGGTGCTGCGCAAATACGAGAAGGACATCGAGGACGAAGCCAAGCGCAAGCTGATCGGCGATTCCTATCGCAAGGCGATGGAGGAGCAAAAGCTCCAGGTGATCGGCTATCCCGACATCGAGGAAATCCAGTTCGGCCGCGGACAGTCGCTTCAGTTCGCCGCCACCGTTGAAACCGCCCCCGAATTCGAATTGCCCGAATACAAGGGCATTCCGGTCAAGCGCGAAGCCCGCACCGTCACCGACGAAGACGTCGAGCGCGCGATCGACACGCTCCGCCAGCAGCAGGTTGATTTCAAGGTCGTGGAACGCACTGCCCAGACCGGCGACATGGTCGTCGTGAACTACACCGGCACCTGCGATGGCAAACCGATCATCGAAACCGCCCCGACCGCCAAGGGCCTGACCGAGCAGAAGAATTTCTGGGTTGAGATGCAGCCCAACTCGTTCATCCCGGGATTCGCCGACCAGTTGCTCGGCTCCAAGGCCGGCGACAAGCGCACGGTGAATGTTGATTTCCCCGCGGATTTCGTCACGCCGCAGCTTCAGAACAAGAAGGGCGTTTACGAAGTCGAAGTGGTCGAAGTGAAGGAACGGGTTCTTCCGAACCTCGATGATGAGTTCGCCAAATCGTACGGAGCCGAAAGTCTTGAGAAGCTCCGCGAAGGCGTTCGCCGCGACCTGGAAAACGAATTGAAGTTCACGCTGAACAAGAGCGTCCGCACCCAGCTCATCCGCGCCCTGCTCGACAAGGTGAATTTCGATCTGCCGGAAACCACCGTCGCCCAGGAGACGCGCAATGTCGTTTACGAAATCGTGAACGAAAATCAGAAGCGCGGCATCAGCCGGGAAGTCATCGAACAGCAGAAGGACGAAATCTACAACAACGCCGCAACCGGCGCGAAGGAACGCGTCAAAGCGCAGTTCCTCATGCAGAAGATCGCTGAAAAGGAAAAGATCACCGTCTCGCAGGAGGAAGTGATCCGCCGCATCAGCCAGCTGTCGCAGATGTATCAGATTCCTCCGGAAAAGTTCGTGAAGGATCTGCAGAAGCGAAATGGCGTCGGCGAAATCTACGATCAGATCGCCCGTGAAAAGGTGATGGATCTGCTCCAGGAACACGCAAAGATCGAGGAAGTGCCCGCGGCAGCTCCGCAGGCGTAAACTCGTTCAGGATTTTCCCACGGCCGGACAGTGCAATGCTGTCCGGCCTTTTTGTTTTTTAGTCGGGCTCCCTTGTGCAGTTTTTTCAATCTCAATTGCCAATCTTCAGGGAGCATTCGCAAAAGGCGGCATGCTAGGGTTCGGACCAATCAGCAACGATCCGGCACACCACACTCTCTCACGACAGTGAGGTCGTCGGGTCAGGTTGATCCAAATCCAAACCCCATCGACCACATGATCCAACGAACTCCTTGCGCCGGTTGGAGCCGTCGTTATTCCAGTCTCTTTTTCGGAGCCACTCTGTCGGCAGCGCTCACATTGGCCCACCCGGCAGCAGCCGCGACCGTCATCTGGAGCGGCGCCAACACCAACGTTTCCTATGATTGGTCCGAGTCCGCCAACTGGGCCGGCGACGCATCACCCGGGGTGACTGATGACGTAAAGTTCTTTGATGCCGGAGCTGTCGGCACCGTTTTCAGCCTGAACAACACTGTGGACGCTGTCTTCCCGGGAACCATCGCCTCGCTGCAATACGGTCAGACCAACAATCTGCACACCACCTACATTGCCGAAGGAAAAACATTGCTGGTGAACGGTTCGGGTGGAATTCGAATCGGCAGCACCGGCGATCCCGGCGTTGTCAAAACGCTTACGAACGTGATCACCGGACCGGGCACGCTGCGCCTGAACAATTCGTCCGCCAGCCTCGTTCTCAACCAGGGCGGCGCGGCAAACGGACGCGCAATTCTAGATATGTCCGGCCTGAATACATTCGTGATGACCGGCAGTCGCATTGGAATCGGAACAACGCTGCTCCCGAATCCCGGCAATGCCGCGCAACGGTTGTCCGGCATTCTTTTCCTGGCGCGGACGAACGAAATCTCACTTTCGCAATCAGCTTCCGCCAACACCTACGCGACCTCCGCAGGCCAGGCACCTGCCATTGAATTGAGCCACAACCCGGGAAACAACGCCGGCATGCTGAGCGTTCTCTTCCTTGGCCAGAGCAACGCGTTCTTCATCGACAGCATCTCAGCCGGACGCACCAAAGCTTCTGCCAGCGCTGCGGGCGTCGTGATGTTCAACCCGGCCTTCATCAGCGAAAATCCTGTTGCCCACTTCCGCGGCATCGGCGGACCGTCCAGTCGCGTCACATGGTGGTCGATCGGTGACATGTGCAACTCCGCCTCCTCGGCGCAGGTTTCGGTCGGAACCAACAATTTCACCGGCGGGACCGTGGATGCAATGGTCGATACCCTCTCGCTGGCGCGCGACACCAGCTCCTCGCACAGTGCCACCGCCACCATTTTTGGAGTGCTGACCTTCAACGCCGGAACCATCAACGCCAACACGATCTTCGCCGGAAATCAAAGCCTCGGTCCGATCGGCAGCATCACACCGCTCTCGGGCATCATCAATGTGAACGGCGACGCCACGTTGATCGTGAACAGCAACCTCGTCCTCGGCCACACCACACAGAACAGCGTGGCTGCAACTCAAACAGTGGGAACCGTCATCGCGACCGGTGGCAGCATTTTCGCCAACCAGATCCGGGTCGGTGCAGCCAGCGCGAACAACAGCATCCGGCTCACAAACGCGACGCTCATCGTCACAAACACCCTTTCCACGAACGCGAGCGGGCTTGCGACATTCATCGCATCGGATTCCACAATCGGCCTGTCCGTTCAAGCCAACGGCTCGGCATCGGCACTGGTTCGCACCCTCACCACTGCCGGATCAGCCAATCTCATCCGCCTCGGCTCGACTCCGGTGTTGTTCAATAGCTACCCGCAGCAGATCCCGCTGATCAAATTCACAACCTGGAACGGTGAGAACAATTTCGCGCTCGACACCCTTCCGGAATGGGCGGTCGGCGCCACACTCGTGAGCAACGGCGCGAACAGTTCACTCGACCTTCTGTTCCCAAGCGATCCTCGTCCGGTTATTACAACCCAGCCACTCAACTTCGCAGGCGGTCCCGGCAGCACGGCCTCATTCACGGTCGAAATCGATCCCAACAGTGTTCAGCCGCTCAGCTTCCAATGGTTCAAAGGAGCAACTCTTCTCAACGATGGTGCTTCCGGCAATGGCTCGACCTATGCCGGCACAACCACCGACACGCTGACGATCAACAACGCGCAGGTGGCCGACAGCGGAGATTACTTTGTGATTGTTTCGAATGCCTATGGTTCCGCCACCAATTCGCCCGGCGCAGTCCTGACAATCAGCGATGGCGAAATCGCTCCTTCCGTCACCGGCCCCGCCAGCCAGACTGTGATTGAAGGAAACGATGCAACATTCTCCGCCTCGGTCTCGGGTCTTCCAGTCCCGACGTTGAAATGGTACCGCGATGGCGTTGAAATTCCGGGTGCAACAACGTCCACCTACACGCTCACCGATGTGAATTATCTGGCCGACAACGGCGCTGTGTTCAGCATCGTCGCCAGCAACTCCGCAGGCGTCGTCTCCAACAGCGCAGCCCTGACTGTGATCGTTCCTCCCGCAATTTCCCAGCAACCAGCCGATCTCATCGTCACCAACTCTCAATCGGCCTCCTTCACAGTCGTTGCTTCCGGCGTTCCAGACCTGTCGTATCAATGGCGGAAGAACGGCAACCCGATCCCAAACGCAACGAACGCCACCCTGAGTTTCGCCTCGGCCGCGCCCTCTGACATGGGAGTTTATTCCGTGGTCATCACCAATGCCGCCGGCACGCTCACCAGCTCGAATGCGACGCTCACAGTGAATTCGGTGATGTCGGTCGTCTCGGTCAATCCGGCGCTCAATGCAACGGACGTGCGTTATGACACGCCGCTGAAGATTACCTTCAGCCGACAGCCCGTGCTCAGAAACGCGGGCCGGATTCGCATCTTCGACCTGGCGAATCCATCCACTCCCGTTGACACCATCGACCTGACCTTGAACAACGGTTCCGGCGCGCAGGCCCACAGCCTTTTCCCCGGCGACGCCCAGAGCTTCAACTACTATCCCGTAATCATCAGCGGAAACACGGCGACGATTTATCCGCATGGAAACGTGATGACATCGAACAAAACGTATTACGTGACCATCGACAACGGAGTGTTCGCCGACACAACCGGCGCTTACTTCGCCGGTATCACAAACTCCAGCGACTGGCAGTTCAGCACCAAACCGACCGGTCCGGTTGATCCCCAAAACCCGGTGGTCGCCGCTGATGGAACCGGCGATTTCGTGACAGTTCAAGGCGCTGTCGATTCACTGCCGGTGGCTGGTGCCTCCCGTCGTACGATCCACATTCGCAACGGTGACTATTTCGAAATCGTGAACATTTCTGGCAAGACGAACATCACCCTCCGTGGCGAGAGTCGCACCGGAACAATCATTCGTTACCCGAACAATGCGAACCTTGCGCCCGGCGGCACCACGCACGCGCGCATGACGTTCAAGGTGAATGCGAATGACATCGCGCTTGAGAACCTCACCATCACCAACAGCACACCCCAGGGCGGCGGCCAGGCGGAGGCGCTGATGATCTCCAACGGCCGGCGTTGCATCGTGTTCAACTGCGAACTCTACAGCCGTCAGGACACCATTCTGGCCAATATTTCCGCATCGCAGGCTTACTTCTATCAGACGAAGATCGTTGGCAACTTCGATTACATCTGGGGCGGTGGAAACCTGTACTTCGAAGATTGCGACATCCAGACCATCTCCGGTGCGAACAACTTCAACATCACCGCAGCCCGCACCGAGACGTCAGGCGCGCTGAGCGCGACAACTCCGTGGATCAATCCCAACGGCATCACCTACTCCGCGAACGGGTTCTCCTTCGTCCGATGTCGCTTCACCTCCGCCCCGGGTGCGTCTGGAATCACACTGGCCGGAAGCAATGGCACTGCGGGCGGACTTGTTTCATGGGCGTTCTGCAGCTTCGACAGTGCGACCTACACGACACCGTCCATTGCGCTCTCGAACAACTACGTCTTCTGGCAGCACCAGAACACAACGCTCGCGTCCGCGCCGCTGTCGTTTGCCAACGTTCAGACGATCGGTGTCACGAACAACGATCCACGTCTTCTCGCGGCCACCAATCTGACCACCTGGTTCTATGGCTGGACGCCAGCGCTGGCGCCGAACATTCTCACGAATCCCGCAAGCCAGGCCGTCACCGTTGGCGATGAAGCGGTGTTCACCGTCACAGCGACCGGAATTCCGGAGCCGACCTACCAATGGCTGAAGAATGGAACCAACCTGATTGGCGAAACCGGTTCCACGCTCATCATCCCAAGCGCACAGTCGGATGACGCGGGTGACTATTCGGTCGAAGTCAGCACACCGGCCGGTTCCGTTACGAGCGCCACCGCCACCCTGACTGTGAATACCTCCGACAACACCGCGCCGGTGTTCTCCGCTCCGGCTGCGGAAAGCGTGTTCACCATCAATCCCGGCGTTTCGCTTTCAGTCACCAATGTGGCGAGCGATGCGGATCTGCCGGCACAGACGCTCACCTTCAGCCTCCTTTCGGCCCCGACCAATGCAGTGTTGAACTCGGAAGGTGTTCTGACCTGGCGTCCGCTGCTCAGCCAGTCCGACACCACCAACGTCATTACAATCGTTGTCACGGATGACGGTTCGCCAAACCTGAGCGCGATGAACAGTTATTCGATCGTGGTGAATCCGCTGACGCTGCCGACGCTTGGTTCGATCGCAAGCAGCAGCGGCGCATTCAGTTTCACAATCGATGGACAGACGGGACCGGATTACGCCGTGCAGGTTTCCACGAACCTGGCGACTGGTGACTGGATCACCATCCTGAGCACGAACTCGCCGGCGATGCCGTTCGACTTCACGGACATCGATGTCGATGCCGATGCGCCCGTGAAATTCTACCGCGTGCTTGTCGGACCGCCGCTGCCTTGATTGTTCCGAACCTTGAATACAAAACCCCGGCTCACGCGATATGAGCCGGGGTTTTTCTTTGGCTGAATTCGTTCGAATTCCTACTTCACAGCCGCAAGTTCAGCATTGAACAGCTCGCGCGTTTTGGCCTGAAGTTCGGCCAGCTGGATTTCGCCCTTGTCCAGCTTCGCCAGCAGCGATTTCTGCGCGAAATAATCCTTGTTCACCACGCCCGCCTTGCTCTGAAGCATGCGCCACGATTTGCGGCGTTCAACCGCGAACAACACCATCTGGCGCGACACCGCGAAGTATTTCATCTTCCCGTTAATCTCCGCCTTGATGTAAACGCCGAAGTTCGGGACGTAGCTGCGATGTGACGGATTGAACACGCGACGATTGATCACGTCGTCCTGCGTGATGAAGACCAGCATGTCGTCGAGATGAATCATCTCGGAGATGTCCTCCTCCTTGATCGCCTTGATGTGCTTGCGGAAGCGCGCCTCGGTCAACGCCCAGTGCGCCACCGTGTAATTGTATTCCTCGCCAGTGCTTGCATACTTGGTCCGCCACCAGTCGCGTTCCATGGAAGGATTGCCCTTGAGATCGAACGCTTCCTGCGAGGTTTCGCCGCGGCGCGGATTGAACACGAACTCGGGCATGCCGCGCGCGTCGCGAACGAGCTTCGCCTGATCGGCGCTCATGTTGTCGGGAACGCCATGTTCCGGCTGGCAGGTGGTGTAGCACTGGAAGAACGCCGTGCCGCGATATTCGAGTCCGTCGAGCATCGCTTTGTAGAGCTTCGCGGCATTCGCCATCGAAACCTGCGCCACGAACGGCGAACCGTGACCGCTCGTGAATGCCTCGGCCACATTCTTCTTCTCGATCAACTTGCCCTGCGATGCGACGCCGAACTGGTTCATGTCGTATCCGCCGAGCATGGTCGAACTGTCGGAGTTCTGGCCGCCGGTGTTCGAATAAACCTGCGTGTCGAGCATCAGCATCTTCACGTTCGGGCGATTCTGCAAGATCACCTTGGAAACGTTCTGGAAACCGATGTCGCCCAGCGCGCCGTCACCGCCGACCACCCAGACCTTCGGCAACTCGCGAATTTCCTGATCGGTCATGAGTGCGTCATCGAGGTGCGTGAGGGTGAAATAACCCGCCTCGGTCATCACATCGTCATCCTGATCCAGCAGCGCGTCGCACAACCGCTCCGGCACCACCGAACGCCGGGCGTGATTCAGCATCAGCGATTCTCCGAGCAACCAGCTGATCGTCGCACCGTCCTGGAACAGCGAGTTCATCCACGGATACGGATGCGGATTCGATGGCGGCGTGGAACCATAAACGGTGTTACAACCGGTGCTCGCCCCCATGAACATCACGCTCATGCCGTTGGCGTGCCGGCCATCCACAGCCTGCAGGTCGCGATGATTGAATGCATCCTGACGCATCACCGCGGCGATGCCCTTCACGATCTGTTCGTCCGTGATAACGCCATGCTTTGATTCGTAGGCAGCGATTCGTTTCGTGGTGTCGGCGTCGTTCTCGCCGCCGAGCTGCATGACGGTGTGAAGCACCGCGCGGCGGAAGAGCTGGTATTCCTTCTCATCGCGCTGCTTCAACGCCTGAAGCTTCGCAACACCTTCGTTCTCCAGCTTCGTCGCCTTGCCGCGGAGGCGATCGGCCTTTCGATGATAGATCGGCCGCATGTAGGCCTCGGTGACTGAAGCCAGCGCGCGGAGAATGCTCTTCTCGCCACAGCCGGCACACGCGCCGTCACCACTGACCAGCGCCTCGTAATTCCGGCGAACCATCAGGTGATTGCGCAGAGCCGCTTCGCGCGAATTCGCAGCGTCAGCATCATTGTAAAGGCCAAGGAACTTCTGCGGCGTGTCCGGCAGCAGCCGCGAGAAAATCTGCGCCGTGGTGAGATGCGAATTCAGATCCTCGGTTTCAGCCGTCATGCGCAACGCATCGTGATCGCCGCACACCTGCACGCATTCGCCACAGCCTTTGCAAAGATCGGAGACGTAGATCGAGAACAGGCCGCCGGCACCGGGCGTTTTCTGTTCGAGCGAACGGAAGATTGCCGGAACATTCGAGTAGGCGAGCGGCAGCTTGTCGATGATGCCGGTGAACTCGGCCTTGGTCTTTTCGCTGATGTTCGAAAGCTTGCCGACTTCCTCACGAATGATGTCCTTGAACGGCAGCTTGGCGCGCGTCTTCACCGCCTCGTTCATCTTCACCCGCGCGCGTTCCTCCACGCCTTTCAGCTCGGCAATCAGTTTCGGACGTTCAACGGGGTCGGTGACGTAATAATGGGCCGCCGTCTTCAGCACGGTTGAAACTTCCTGCGCCATGTTGGGCAACGCGGTGTCCGGGCAGGCCGTGATGCACTCCATGCATTGCGTGCAGTTCTCGGCGATATAAACCGGCGTCTCGCGACGGGCGACGTACTTCGATTGCGTCGCACCACTGCCTGCCCCCATCACGCCAAGCGATGCCAGCGCACCAGCCGGCTGGTGGTAGCCCAGTCCACTGCGGAACTCGGAATCGAACTTTCCAAGTGTCTGAAATGCGTAACGGGGCGTCTGTTCCGCGGGCGTTGGAAGACCGCCACCACAGGCGGAGCCGCATCCAGCGGTGGGAATCAACGGCACGCCGCCCACCGGTTTGATTGGCGGATTGCGCATCGACGAACGATCGGGATCGCTGAACTCGCCATACTTGATTTCCTGGCAGCGCGAGAATCCCTGCTCCATCACCGTCATGTTCGACGCCACCACATCTTCGCCGAATCGTCCGAACTTCTTTTGATACTGTTTCTTCACCGTCGCGAGAAATGTCTCGTCGGAGATGCCGTTGTTCTTCAAAAACGGCGACACGCGGAAGAACGCGCCGAGGAACGAATTGCCCTGCATGCGGAGCTGCAACTCGGCCTTGCTGGTGGCTTTCTTCGCGATGTCGAATCCGGGCAGGATGTAAACGCGAATATTGTTTTCGGTGACGAACTTCCTGTGCTGCGCCGGAATGCGCTGCCACGCGGTTTCGGGCGTCTCACTCGATTCCCAGACGAGACAGCCGCCCTTCTTGATGCCTTCCAGCGGATTCGTGTGCGTGAATGCCTTTGGATCGCAGCAGAGCACGACATCGACGTGATTCAACTCGCAGTTCACCTTGATGCGTTCGGGAGCGACGGTGAGATAATAATTCGTCGGCGCACCCTTCTTTTCCGATCCGTATTTCGGGTTCGCCATCACGAACAGCTTCTCCTTGAGGCGTCCGTCCGCGTCGTATTCCGGATTCTGGTGCGAAATCAATTCGCCGAATTCGCCAATGATCTCGCCGAGGTTTTTACCGGTCGTGATCATTCCCCACCCGCCGATCGAGTGAAAGCGAACCGCAATCGACTTGTCCGGCAGCAACGACGGCGTGTCTTTTGAAATCACCGCGTAAGGATGATCGATGCCGAGCGTGAAATAAGTTTCGCCGTCCGTCGAGCCTTTGCCGTCCTTGCGACGCGTCTGACCGGTCACAAACTCGTAAGCGCCCAGAATGTGTTCCGGCCGGAAATCGCGCGAGCCGATGCCATACGAACCTCTGAACAGGCGCGGCGTTTCTTCCGGCTTCAATCCCGGCAAGGTTCCGCCAAACTTCACAACCTCATTCGCCTTGCCCAGCGCCACACGAATATCGCGCGCGAGCGGATTGTCGCCCGCGAGACCTTCGTCCGTGCGTTCGAGAATGATGACATTCTTCTTGCCGCGCAGGGCATTGATCACGGCTGCTTCAGGGAACGGACGGATCACATTGATGTGAATCGAGCCCACCTTTGCGTTGCGCTGGTCGCGCAGGTAATCGCATGCGGCCTCGATGTTGTCCGCCGCGCAACCAAGCGACACAAACACCGTGTCGGCATCGTCGCACTTGTATTGGATGAGCAGGCCGTAACGACGTCCGGTGAGCTTTCCGAACTCTTCATACGCCGCTTCAAGCATCGGCAGGATGTGCTCGTTGAAATTGTTCCGGCGAGCGACCACGCCGTTCATGTGATGTTCCTGGTTCTGCACCGGGCCGAGAAGAACCGGATTTTTCAGGTCCATCATTTCAGGCACACGCCGGCGTTTCGGTCCGAACAACTCGCGCTGGGCGGGCGTCGGGCAGTCGATTATGTCATCGACCGCGCCGAGAAATTCCCGGAGCAACTCCGCTTCAGGCGCGAAGTAGGTCCGTTCGGAATGGGTGGTGAGCATGCCGTCCTGAATGTTCATTCCCGGGTTGAGCGACAGCTCGTTCACCTTGCGGAGAATGATGGCCTGGTCGGCCGCCTGTTGTGCGTCCTTGCCCATCAACATCGTCCAGCCGGTGTCGAGCGCGGCATAGAAGTCGTCATGTCCGCAATGAACGTTCAACGCATGTTTCGTGAGCGCACGCGCACCGACTTCGAGCACCATCGTGGAGAGCTTGCCCGGCGCATGATAATACTGCTCCATCGCGTAAACGATTCCCTGTCCGGAGGTGAAGTTCACTGTGCGCTTGCCGCTGACCGCGAATGCCGTCGCGCCGCCCTGGGCTGCGTGTTCACCTTCCGTTTCGACCGCGATCTTCGACTGCCCCCAGACATTCAGCTCACCCTGCGCGTAGGAACCCTGGTAGAGTTCGCCGCCTTCCGTCGAGGGTGTGATCGGATAAAACACGCCGCCTTCGGTGATGCGGGTTTCCACATGCTGGGCAACCAGTTGGTTGCCGTTGCAGGTGACGCGGACGCCGGGGTATTTGGGCGCACCGCTGCCGTTGTGATGCGACGTGTGAGGGATGCCTGATGGCGTGGAAGTAGGCTGATTCATATTTAATCCAAGTTAAATTGAATCGACCCGGCACGTTCCAACTCACAAGGAGTTCCGGGCCGAATGCTGAGCGTGGGCAGAGCATAAGCCCCGACATGGATGGTGACAAAAGGAAAAATCCGGAATTGCATCACCCGGTCTCATACGGGTCTTCGTCTTCAGGAGAAAAGTTGTGAAGCAAGAACGAGACTGGCGACCGGGAAAAAACGAGTTTGGGCATCAAAAGATCACTCCACATTTTCAAGCGAATAATTTTCCGTCCGAAAGTTTTACTTCTGGCAAACCTGTTCAAGCCCATGCACGGTAAAGCGTGCCGCGGACCGGACATTTTTTTCGCGGGCAAAGTGCAGTTGATCATGTTGAAGCAGTTGTTACCTGAGCAGGGCGAGCCCGCCGATTGGCTGGGCAGCTGGCATCCGCTCGCCGAGCAGTTGGGCTCGACGAACGGTCTTGCTGCGCTCAAGGAGGTCTCGCTTTCGATGCAGGTGCCGATTGTCGATGATCTCCAGTCGCTCCGGCGTTTTCTCGAAAGTTATCTGCTCCAGATTCTCCTGCCTCACGAACTGCCGGCCATTCAACGCGCATTCGATCACACGGCGCGCCATGAAGTTCGCGAGCTGTTTGAATTCGATCGTCAGCTCGCCGACGAGCCGGTGCTGAAGGCCTTTGCCGAAGCGAGCCGCCGTGTCGGACAGACGGAACTGCTCAAGCTGCGCCCGCTCCGAGACGAGCGGATCATCCGCCGATATCTCGAAGCCGTGGATAAAAAGGAGGCCAATGCGTGGCACACGTTGGTGTATGGCCTGACGCTGGCTCTCTATTCCATGCCGCTGCGACAGGGACTTCTGGGCTACGGTTATCAGACCACCCGAGGTTTCATTTACGCCGCGGCCCGTCCGCTTCAACTTTCCGAACTTCAATGCCGCAACCTTCTCGATGAACTCTGCGGCAACCTGCCGAAAACGGTCGAAGCTCTGATCGCCCAACGCGTCGCAGCGTGACGAGGGCTCGATCACACAATTAACCGTTCGATTTTCCATCCCAACTTTGAGCGGAAATTAAAGTTGGAAGTCTATTCCTGAACGTCCAGATTCACACAAAACCGAAAGGACCCTTATGCCACCAATGCACGAAATCGATTACAAGATCTACGGCAACGAAATGCAGTTCGTTGAAATTGAACTCGACCCAATGGAAGCTGCGGTTGCTGAAGCCGGCGCCATGATGTTCATGGACGATGGCATCCAGATGGAAACCATTTTCGGCGACGGATCGCAGAAGAACACCGGCTTCCTCGGATCGGTTCTCGGCGCCGGCAAACGCCTGCTCACAGGTGAATCGCTGTTCATGACCGTTTTCCAGAACCGCGGCAACGACAAGCGTCGCGTCGCGTTCGGTGCTCCCTATCCGGGAAAGATCATTCCGCTTCACCTCGGCGATCTCGGCGGTGAAGTGCTCGCACAAAAGGATTCGTTCCTGTGCGCAGCGAAAGGTGTGAGCGTCGGAATCGCCTTCACGAAAAAATTCGGCGCCGGCCTGTTCGGCGGTGAAGGTTTCATCCTCCAGCGCCTTCAGGGTGACGGACTCGCTTTCATTCACGCGGGCGGCACCATTTACGAACGCGACCTCGGCATGGGCGAAATGCTGCGCGTGGACACCGGCTGTATCGTCGGATTCCAGCCCACCGTCGATTACGACATCCAGATGGTCGGCGGAATCAAGACCGCGTTCTTCGGCGGCGAAGGTCTCTTCTTCGCAACGTTGCGTGGACCAGGACGCATCTGGCTGCAATCGCTGCCACTCAGCCGACTTGCCGGCCGCATCACGGCCGCATCGCCGCAAACCGGACGCGGCGGACGCGGCGAAGGCTCGATTCTTGGCGGCCTCGGCGGCTTGCTGGATGGCGACAACGACTGATTCCGCATCACGGCACCTTTGAATCATGGGCCGCGCTCGATCAGCGCGGCCTTCTTTTTTGCGCCAGCTGCTTTCCTTGCCGGTCATTTTTCGTGCTGCTAGCTTCCGCGCATGGTGGAAGCCCGAAAACTCATTCCGCTGCTGCTGCTGGCAGCCGGAACTCTTCTCTGCTCCTGCGACCGCACTTCGCAGCCCAGCTCAGTCTCCGGCACGATTGAAGTCGATGAAGTTCGGGTCGCCTCCCGCTACGGCGGCCGCGTCAAAACACTTGCTGTTCAGGAAGGCGATTCGCTGAAACCGGGACAGCTCATTGCCACGCTCGATGCCGCGGAGCTGCGGGCTCGACGGGATCAAGCCGCTGCACAGCTTTCCGAACTCGAAGCCGGTCCGCGTCGCGAAGAAATCGCCGCCGCAAAAGCAGAATGGGAAGCACAGGCCGCCCAGTTGGAATTCGCACGCGCCAACGCCCGCCGCGCCGAGGAACTTTTTGCCGCAAAAACCATTTCCGTCACTGAACGCGATCAGGCGGTCACCCAGGCAAATTCTCTTGAGAAGAATGTCGCCGCGGCAAAAAGCCGTTACGAACTGCTGCTCGCCGGAACGCGTCCGGAACAGATCGCGCAAGCCCGCGCCCTGCTCGCTCAATACGACGCTGAGTTGAGCGAAATGCAGATTGTCGCACCGACCAATTCCGTGTTGGAAATTCTGAGCGTCCGCGTCGGGGATGTGCTCGCGCCGAATCAACAGATTGCAACATTGCTGCTCCCGGATCACATCTGGGTTCGCGTCTTCGTGCCGGAACCCTGGCTCGGACACATCAAAGTCGGCGATTCAGTGAAAGTGCACGTCGATGCCTTCGCGGACCGTGAGTTTTCCGGCGTTGTGGAACAAATCGGCCGCCAGGCGGAATTCACGCCGCGAAACGTGCAAACGGTGGAGGAACGCATCAAGCAAGTGTTCGGCGTAAAAGTCCGACTCGACAATTCCAGCAACGATCTCCGTGCCGGCATGTCAGCGGACGTGTCGTTTGAGCATTTGCGATCCAATTGAATGAGGAAGGACATGAACCATGACTTCTGACGACCGCCCGTTTTCCAACTCTGGGAATTCCGCGGCTCCTCGAGCCGCCGCCAGTGTCATAGCACCCACCCATCACAACCAATCGCGCTGACACCGATCTTTTCATGCCCGCCGAACCGATGATCTCCTGCGAAAACCTGACCAAACGGTTTGGGCATTTCACCGCGGTCGATCACGTGAGCCTGAACATTTCCAAAGGCTCGATCTTTGGATTTCTCGGGCCAAACGGGTCGGGAAAATCAACGATGATTCGAATGCTCTGCGGATTGCTGGAGCCGAGCGAGGGTTCGGCGCAAATCGGCGGATTCGATGTCGCAAAGGAACCGGCCGGGCTCAAGCGGTTGATCGGTTACATGTCGCAAAAGTTCTCGCTCTACGACGAACTGACCGTCCACGAAAACTTGCAATTCTACGGCAGACTCTATGGTTTGCATGGCAGCGCGCTCAACGGTCGGAAGGATGAACTCGTGGAGCTCACGCATCTCGAACCTTACATGAATCGCCGCGCTGCCCTGCTCTCCGGCGGCTGGCGTCAGCGTCTGGCCATGGCCTGTTCGCTTCTGCACAAACCCTCCGTTCTCTTCCTGGATGAACCCACGGCCGGCATCGATCCCGTCGCACGCCGTGAGCTCTGGGATCTGTTGTTTGAATTTTCAAGCCACGGCATGACGCTGTTCGTCACAACGCATTACATGGATGAAGCCGAACGCTGCTCGCACGTCGGCTATATCCACATGTCGAAACTCGTCGTCTGCGGCGTGCCGGATGAACTCAAGTCAATGCCCGCCGTGACACCGCCCGGCACAAAGCGACTCGACATCACCTGCGAGCATGTGACCACAGGGCTTCAGGCGATGCGCCATTTTCCAGGAGTGCGGACAGCAACCGTGTTCGGTCAGTCGATGCATCTTCTCGTGGATGAATCGATGTCCGAGCAATCGATTCGGACGGAACTCAATCGAGTCGGAATTCCACACGCAGACATTCGTCCGATCGGGCCGTCGTTGGAGGATGTGTTTGTGGCGTTGACCGCGAAATGAAAGTTTCAAATCCCAAATTCCAAGCTCCAAAGAAGTTTCAAGCTTCAAGGATCAATGTTGCTGCCTTCCCATGAACTCTCCCTTCCGCGGTTTCACCGCCATCCTCTACAAGGAATTCATCGTGGTGCTCCGCGATCCGGCGACATTGTTCTTCATGTTCTTTCCGCCGCTCATCCAGATGATCGCATTCGGTTTCGCCCTGGACATGGACGTGCGGAACCTGCCGATGTTCGTGCTGGATGAGGATCGCACGTTGGAAAGCCGCGAAATCGTGAAACGCATGGTGAACACCCAGACGTTCAAATTCGCCGGCGACGTCGGGAGCATCGACGAGCTGGCTCTTTTGATGCGGCAGGGAAAGGCTTCGGTCGGTCTTCAGATTCCACCCGGTTTCACGCGCGACATCACCGCGGGAAGACCGGCGCGCGTGCAGCTGATCATCGACGGCTCCAATTCAACGATTGCCTCGTCCGCGTTGAACACGTCGCTCGGAGTCGCCTTTCGTGAATCGATTCTTCAACTGCTTCCCTCAGCCGGCCGCCGCGAAATGCCGGTGGAGGTTCGTCCGCAAATTCTCTACAACCCGGCGATGCGCAGTCCGAATTTCTTCGTGCCGGGCGTGATCGGGCTGGTGCTTCAGATTGCAACGGTGTTTGCCACATCGATGTCGCTGGTGCGCGAACGCGAACGCGGCACGATTGAACAACTCCTCGTGAGTCCGCTTTCCCGCTGGGGTTTGATGCTCGGAAAACTCACGCCCTACCTGCTGATCAGCATGATGATGTCCGCAGGCCTGTTCGCCATCATGCGCTGGGTGTTCAACGTGCCGATTGCCGGACCGGTCACGGCGCTGATGCTGGCGTCGTTCCTCTACATTTTCGCACTGCTCAGTCTGGGACTTCTGATCTCCACCCGAGCGCAGAACCAGATGCAGGCGCTGCAAATTTCAATGATGTTCCTTCTGCCGTCCGTGTTCTTCTCGGGCTTCATTTTTCCGCGTGCGACAATGCCGTGGATTTTTCAGGCACTCGGGGCGTGTTTGCCGGCAACGTATTTCATCGAACTGATGCGGGCGATCATTCTGCGCGGTGCCAGCGTGATCGAGTTCTGGCCGCATCTGGCCATTCTGGCGGGAATGGGCGCGGCTTTGTTCACGCTCTGCGCGCTGCGATTCAAGCAGAAGATTGCGTGAAGATTTTTCCAAAAAGCTCGAAGGACGCGAAGGCTTTTAAGAGGTTTAAACAGGAAAACCCTCAGAAATTCCTTGGCATCCTTCACGTCCTTCGCGTGAGGTCAAACAGAAAGCGTGTGATTTACCACGGCGCCACGGCTTTCTTTCCTGCAGGCTGTTCTGATTCCGGTTTCGGATCGGATCGCATCTGCGGTACGTTTTCCCTGTCTTCGCCGGCATCCTCCGGCGGCATGTAAGTGATCAGCCGCGCGCTCCGCTTGTAGGAGAAATAAGAGTACGCCCATTGGAACAACACCGAGAGCTTGTTGCGAAAACCGATGATGAAAATCAAATGCACGAACAGCCACGCAAGCCAGGCCAGCCAGCCGGAGAACTTGAACCGTCCGATCCACGCCACCGCAGCGGTGCGGCCGATTGTCGCCATGGTTCCCTTGTCCCAGTAACGGAACGGAGGCCGCGGCGAACGTCCGACCCCGAGATCGATCTCGTCCTTGATCAATCGCGCCACATAACGTCCCATTTGCATCGCCGCCGGAGAAACGCCCGGAACCGGCTTTCCTTCTTCGTCCATCACAGAGGCCAGGTCGCCGATTGCAAACACTTCCGGATGTCCCGGCAGACTGAGATCCGGATTCACCTTCACGCGCCCCGCTTTGTCGAGCGGCACATTCAGTTTTTTCGTAAGCGGATTCGCTGCTACGCCGGCAGCCCAGATGATGTTTCCCGCGCGGATGATTTCGCCGTTGTCGAGCTCCACTTCGCCTTCGCGAAGATTTTTCACCCGCGTCGAGGTTCGCACGATCACTCCGAGTTCCTTCAACTGGCGAGTCGCGCTTTCCTGCAGGTCAGGCGGCAGATGCGACAGAACCCGCGGTGATCCCTCAATGAGAATGATGCGGGCGTGCGACGGATCGATCCGGCGAAAATCTTTTGCAAGGACCGTGCGCGACAACTCCGCAAAAGCGCCTGCGAGCTCCACACCGGTCGGACCGCCACCGATCACCACAATGGTCATAAGCCGTTCGTCGTCGGCTTTGTCGCGCGTGGTTTCGGCCTGTTCGAACGCGAGCAGAACGCGGCTTCGGATGCGGAGCGCATCGTCGAGACACTTCAAGCCCGGCGCAAATTTCTCCCATTCAGGATGCCCGAAGTAGCCGGTCTGGCTGCCCAGCGCGATCACCAGGTAGTCGTAGTCGAGAATGCCCGTTTCCAGAAAGACCTTCTTGTTCGCGAGATCGAAATCCACAACCTTGTCGAACAGCACGGTGATGTCGCGCCGGTCGGAGAAAATGGCGCGCACCGGCTGGGCGACATCGGGCGCCGAAAGCCCCGACGTGGCGACCTGATACAACAACGGCTGGAAAAGATGATGATTGGTGCGATCGACGAGAGTGATGCGAGCGTTTGGATGACGGAAGCGCTTACAGAAATCGAGCCCGCCGAACCCTGCGCCAAGAACGACCACATGAACTGGTTTCCGCTCCGACATGGCCACAATCTGTTGTAAGTCTCCCTTTTTCGCAAATGGGCAGAACCCGCGACCCAGCCCGCACAAACGCGTCGCGATCGCGATTCCTTGTTTCTCTTGAGAGCTGCCGCTTCAAACTCCCGTCTCCGGCTTCGCGTCTCTCCCGCCGCGGAATCGCATCTGCGATCCGGTCATCCGTGGCTTTTTGCCGACAGCATCCGCGAACAGAACCGTGAAGGTCATGCCGGCGAACTCGGAGTCATTTACGACCGGCAGGACCGATTTCTTGCAGTCGGTCTTTACGATCCGACATCACCCATCCGGCTGCGCGTGTTGCATGCAGGCAAACCGCAAACGATCGACCACGCCTGGTGGGAACAGCGTTTCAGACAATCGATCGATCGACGCCGCGGACTCTTTGACGAGCGAACGAACGGCTATCGTTTGATCAATGGCGAAAGCGACGGCTGGCCGGGGCTGGTGCTGGATCGCTACGACGAAACGCTTGTTCTGAAAATTTACACGGCAATCTGGCTGCGGCGGCTTGATGACGTTGTCGCGTTGATCAAACACGAGCTGAATCCCGAACGAATTGTTCTGCGCTGGAGCCGAAATATCTCGGTCGAAGTGAAAGCGGCCATGCGTTTCGATTCCTCGGATTTCCAAATTCTTCATGGCTCCGAGTGCGATGGCAGCGTGGTCTTCAAAGAAAACGGGTTGCTCTTCGAAGCCGATGTGTTGCGAGGACAGAAAACCGGTTTCTTTCTCGACCAACGCGAAAACCGCAGGCGAGTTGGAGAGCTTGCGAACGGACGCACCGTTTTGAACGCATTCAGTTTTTCGGGTGGATTTTCGCTTTACGCAGCGCGCGGCGGAGCGATGTCAGTCACCGATCTCGACATCAGCGCCCACGCGTTGAAAAGCGCGGAGCGGAACTTTAAACTGAACGCAGCCGATCCGAATGCGAGCCGCTGCCGGCATGAGTGTGTTCAAGCCGATACATTCGAGTGGCTGCAACAGAATACGAAACGGAAGTTCGACCTGATCATTCTCGATCCGCCGTCGTTTGCAAAACGCGAGGCGGACCGCATCGGAGCCATTCGCGCTTACGAGAAGCTTGCGTTGCTCGGAATGGAACATTTGAAACGCGGCGGCATCCTGCTCTGCTGCTCCTGCTCGGCGCATGTCACCGCGCAGGAATTTTTCTCAGCGATTCGATCCGCGGCGAGAAGGTCAGGACTGCGCTTCGAAGAAATGGAGACGACCCTGCACGCGCCGGATCATCACGCGACGTTCAAGGAAGCCGAGTATCTGAAGGGAATTTATCTCCGGTGCAGTCACGCTGGCTGACAAAAACCGGCGACTGTCAGAAGTGAACCCGGATGCCGGCAGCCGTTACGAAGTCGAGATGTAGGAAACGAAACTGTTCCGACCGGACGTGTTTTCAAAGGCTCCGACCATCCCCTCATTGAAGCTGAAATCTGACCCGGCTTGAAATTTCCCGCCGCAGCCGTCACGCTTCGCCGTTCATGAATCGCGTCCGTCTTCTTTCAGACCAGGTCGCCAACCAGATCGCCGCCGGCGAAGTGGTTGAGCGCCCCGCCAGTGTGGTCAAGGAACTGGTCGAGAACTCGCTCGATGCCAAAGCCAGTCGAATCGCAGTCGAAATCCAGGCCGGTGGACGCAGCCTGATACGCGTCATCGACGACGGTGTCGGAATGAGCCGCGACGATGCGCTGCTCTGCCTCGAACGCCATGCCACCAGCAAGATTCAGCGTGCGGAGGATCTCGCCGCAATTTCCACCATGGGTTTCCGGGGCGAAGCGTTGCCCAGCATCGCCAGCGTGAGCCGGTTCACGCTTACAACCCGCGAACGCGACGGCGATTCGCCCGAAGGCACGCAGGTCATCATCAACGGCGGCAAAATCGCCGAAGTCCGCGCCGCCGGAACCGCCACAGGCACAACCATCGAAGTCCGCCAGCTGTTCTTCAATCTTCCGGCGCGAAGGAAATTTCTTCGAACCGAAGAAACCGAGGCGGCGCACATTCAGCACTACCTGACGCTCGCGGCACTTGCGTTTCCCGAAGTGGCCTTCACCTTTGTGAAAGACACCCGGCTGGTGTGGCAATTGCCCGCGGCGAAGTCCGGCGAATCCGTTTCCGAACGCCTCGGCGGCCTGCGCGAACGACTCGGCGCGCTGTGGGGCACCGATCAAAACCTGCTCGCAGTCGATTTCGCAACCGATCTCTCCGAAATCGCAGACGAAACAGAATCGCTCGACATGCTGCACGATCAGGCGCCACGCACGTCGCGTTTTCGGCTGTGGGGATTCATCGGCGCGCCCGGCGTATCGCGCTCAACCCGCGAAGACCAGCATCTGTTTGTGAACCGTCGCCCGGTGGAAAACCGCGGACTCAATTTCGCCCTGCTCGAGGGTTATCACACCGCGTTGATGAAAGGGCGTTACCCGGTCTGCTGTCTTTTTCTCGAAATCAATCCCGCGGCTGTGGACGTGAACATTCACCCCGCAAAACGCGAGGTGAAGTTTCATCGAGAAGCCGACGTCCGCCGACTCGTGGCCAAAGCTGTTCGGGATACGCTGCTGAAATATCATTCCGGATCGGCAGCAACACAGAATGCGCCAACAGTCTCTCCTCCTCAGAGTTCGCATCCCTCATCAGCGCCTGTTGCATCGGTTCCCGACCGGCAGACAGCATTGCCGGCCTTTTCCGCCCCGCCCGTTCCTGATCCCCGGTCGCAGCAACCCGCATTGCAGATGGGCTTCGGAAATCCCAGCGTGGCAAAACCCGAAAACACATCCCTGCCTTCCCTTTCCACTCCGACGCAATCGCCAACGGAGAGAGCATTTCCGTCCGAAACCGTTCCAGCTCCCAATAATCCGCAATCCGCAATCCCTAATCCGCAATCGCCCCGCCTTCCCCTCCTGAGCGTCCCGCTCCGGATCGTCGGCGTTGTTGGAAAACTTTATGTCGTGCTGGAGTCAGATCGCGGACTGGTTCTGCTCGACCAGCACGCTGCGCACGAACGGATTCTGTTTGAACAGATGTTGAACCGGCTCGAACTGAAGCAGCAGGCGGATTCGCAAAAACTCCTTTTGCCCGAAACGGTGGAGCTGTCGGTTCGCGACGCGGGGTTCATCCGCGATCATCTGCCGGTTCTCACGCGGCTCGGTGTCGGCCTGAGTGAATTCGGTGAGAGAACATTTCTTTTGGACGCACTGCCGCCCTTCGTGAAGGCCTCGAATCCGCGGCAGTTCGTTCTCGAACTCGTGGACGAACTGAAGGCGGCCGGGCAGGAAGTGAATTCGCTTCGGTTGGGCGAACATGTCGTCGCCAAAACCGTCTGCCGCCACGCTGTGAAAGCCAACGATCCGCTCGCGGGACCGGAACTGGAAAATCTCGTCCGCGACCTGCGGCAGTGCGCGATGCCTTACACCTGTCCGCACGGCCGGCCGACGTTGATCGAGATGAACTTTCGGGAGCTGGAAAAAAAATTCGGCCGTTCCCAATGATGGAAACGGCCGTGATCACCGCCAGACCAGCAAGCTGGCGTTGCGGCGATGCGGGTCCCAAAAGCTAGACCCGCGGACGTCTCCCGGTAAGCAGGGAGACGAGAAACAGCACGAGGAACACCACGAACATGATCTTGGCGATCGTCGCGGCGACTCCTGCGATGGCGAAGAAGCCGAGAGCTCCGGCAATCAACGCAACAATCAGGAACAGTAGTGCATAGTTCAACATAGTTACCTCCGGTTATCTGGCTGTCCGCAGCGTTCCAACCAGGCCAAGCACCGACAGAATCGCACCGCCCACCATCATCCACACGGCTTTGTCCGTGGGTGATCCGGTGAAGAAGCGCGATACGTCCGAACTGAACGAATCAGAAGCGCTGAATCCGAAGATGAGGAGAAGAATCCCCCCGACGAGGAATGCGACTGATAGTGCTTTGTTCATAGCTGGCCAAGGTTGCTGGCTGAGAGTGCAGCCAATGTTTCTGTTCTTTCTGACCAGACTCTAGGATTGAACCGCGGCGAAAGCTATGTGGGTGATGTGCCCAACGCGGGCGGGGTGTTTTTCCGAAGGTGCGAGGCACGGGACGTCAGGCGAGAGGAGTGAAGAAAGGAGAAAGGAGTTCTGCGCACGCATCACGCATCACGTTTCACGCATCACGTTTTCCCCCTCACGCCCAATTCACATTCACGCTCAGCTTCTTGCCGAAACGGTTGTGATAAAAGAGCTGCCGGTTTGCACAGCCGTATTCGTGAACAAGCTTCGTGATCTTCACGTCGTAACAGCAATACTCGGCGATGTTCATCAGCTTTCCCTGCCGATACCACTCGATCGCCTGCAAACCTTCCGCCGTCTTCTCCACACCAAACGTCGCCGTGGCGATGGAATCGAGCGACAGACGATGCTGCAGCGTGTTCTGAAGGTCGATCATCATGTCCAGCGTTGGAATCTGACGCAGATCGAACGCCGTGTAGCCGTGCAGCACTTCGTAGTCGAAACGGAGATTGTTGAACCCGACCACGAGATCGGCGCGCTGAAGTTCGCGGATCAATTCGTCCACCTGTTTCTCGCCGTAAATCCGATAGTCCCCGCGCGCCGTGCTGTAGGTCACGCCGACGCTCATTCCCATGCTGCTGATTTTGTCCCAGCCGCCGACTTCCTGAGCTGACTTCTGTGTTTCGAGATCGAAATAGACGATGTTCTTCATCCGCGTTTTTCCAATGCGGTGCGATGATAGCCGCAAACAGGGCAGTCAAAAGTTCAAAATGTGCGGCAGCCGTTAATTTCATCAAAACATCGCGGCAGAACAGTGCAGACAAATTCGCGGTCCATGAAACAAAGCTGCGTTCCGCGCACTTTTCAATTGAATCGTTCCCGACAAAGCCTGCATGTTCTCCCACACGCAGCCACTCAATTTACCCGCAGGATTTTGTCCGTCGTCTATGGATTGGAACACCTGGCATCAACAATACGATCAATTCCCGAACCTTCAGGCACGACTGCGCATCGTTCAGAAACTGATCACGTCCGTCCTCGACGATTCACGCGAATCCATCCGAGTGATCAGCATCTGCGCCGGCGACGGACGCGATCTCCTCGGTGTTCTCGCGAATCATCCCCGCCGGCATCAGGTCGATGGGCTTTTGATCGACAATGATCCCGAATGCATTCAGCGGGGAAGCGAAACTGCGCGCGAGCTGGGTTTGGACGGAAAACTCCGCTGCCTTCACGCCGATGCAACCTTCGCCCGACACTACGCCGGAGCCGTTCCCGCCGATCTCGTTCTGCTCTCCGGTTTTCTCGGTCACCTGCCTCACGATGACGTTCCCCGGCTGATCGAGTTTCTTCCGATGTTCTGCAAACACGGCGCGTCGGTGATCTGGAACCGGCATTTGGTATTGCATGACGGGCGCAATCAGGTTCGGAACATTCGCGACTGGTTCCGCGCTGCTCAATTTGAGGAACTCGAATTCGAGACGACAGCGCCGGACGGTTTTGCGGTCGGGCGCGTTCGGTTCCGGGGAAATGAATTGCCGCTCGATGAAAGCAAGGTGCTGTTTCATTTTGTCGGAGTCGATCGGTTGATGCGTGAAGGCGATGGTGGAAAACCCGGCACTGCCAGCGGCCACCCCTCTTCCAAATCCGCTTTGAATGACGACCTCGGTGACGCTGAGCAAACCTTGTCGGAACGCTTCTCACAGATTGTCGCTGAACATCCCGATCGCATGGCCATTGGAACCGGCGACTGGCGGCCCACCTACACAGAACTCGACGCGACCGCGAATCAGGTCGCGAACGCCATCGTTGCCCGCGGCGGAAAAATCGGAGATCGCGTGGCGTTGTTGATGCGGCATGACGGCCCGCTCATTGCAGCCATTCTCGGCGTGTTGAAGACGGGAAGAGTCGTCGTGGTCATCAACCCGGGCGATCCTTCCACGCGGTTACGACAAACACTCGATGACGCCGAACCCGCATTGATTCTCACTGACGCCGCCAATCGCAAACTCGCCGACGAAATCGCAACCGATTCGAACCACGTTCTGCTTTATGACGATTCCGGAAACCAGCCTTCCACAGCGCCGGATGTTGATGTTCGGCCCGACAGCCTTGCGTTTCTGATTTACACATCGGGAACCACCGGCCGGCCGAAAGGCGTGATGCAGACGCATCGCAACATGCTGCACAATGTGCTGCGTCAAACCCGCGGATTAAATCTCACCGCGCAGGATCGCATCGTGTTGCTGGCGTCGCCGGGCGGCGGCCAGGGCATGGCGACGACGTGGTGCGCGCTGCTGAATGGCGCGGCACTTTGTCCGTTTCCGGCAGCCGAGCGCGGTGTGATCGGCCTTGGTCCCTGGTTGAACCGAAATGAAATCACGGTCTATGTTTCGTCCGTTTCCATCTTCCGGCATTTCATCCGATCGCTCGATCCCACTGATCGTTTTCCAACGGTGCGCGCTGTTCGATTCGCATCGGAACCGGCGGCTGCCGCGGATGTTTGCGCGTGGAGGCACCACTTCCCGAACGACGGCATTCTGCTGAACACGCTCTCTTCGTCCGAAACCGGCAACATCACGCGTCATCGTGTCGATGCCGAAGCTTTCAACAACAACGAGCGGGTGCCTGTTGGAAACGCTGTTGAAGGGATCGAGATTCTGTTGCTGGACGAACATGGCTCCGTTGTCACTGAGAATGGCGCAGCCGGAGAAATTGCGGTGCGAAGCCGGTTTCTCTCACCGGGGTATTGGCGCAACGAAACGTTGACCGCGGAGAAATTTTCGGGTGACGACGCCAACGGATTTCGGATGTTTCGAACCGGTGATTTCGCCCGCCGCGCTCCGGACGGTTCACTTGTTTTCATGGATCGCGGTGATGCACGGGTGAAAATTCGCGGCTATCGGATTGAGATTTCTGAAATTGAGGATGCTTTGACCCGCATGCCTGGAATCACCGCAGCAATCGTCTGCGCACGAGCGGCAAGAGACGGCGAACAGCAGCTCATCGCTTACGTGGTGAATTCGAACGGAGGAACAACGCGACCCGAAGCGCTTCGCCACGAACTCCGCAAAACACTTCCCGGGTACATGGTTCCCGCACGATTTGTTTTTCTGAAGGAACTGCCACTTTCCGCCAACGGCAAGATCGATCGCCAGGCACTGCCTGAACCGCCGGAAGAACAATCTGCGGTGCCTCGAAGCGAAAAGCCGCGCGACATCGTTGAGAAAAGCCTCACCTGGATTTGGGAAAAGGTTCTTGGAATTTCGGCGATTGGACGGCGCGACAACTTTTTCGATCTCGGCGGCAACTCCCTTCAATCAACACAGGTGCTGGCCGCAATCGAAGAATCGTTCGGAGCTTCACTGCCGCCTTCGACACTGATCGAGCACGGAACCATCGAGAAGCTCGCTTCTCTCATCGCCGGGCATGTGGTGATTTCGTCGGACAGTCCGCTGGTGCCACTTCGAAAGGCGGAAAGCGGCCGGCCGTTGTTTCTGATCCACAGCGGCCAGGGCGATGTCGCCACTTACGGACTTCTGGTCCGGCGACTCTCGGAACGCCCGATTTATGGATTGCAGTCAGTTGGACTGAACGGTGAGGTCTGGCCTCTATCAAGCGTGCCCGACATGGCCCGCCGTTATCTGAAGGAGATTCAACGCATCGATCCAACCGGGCCCTATTTTTTCGGAGCCACCTGCATGGGCGGACTGGTCGCGTTTGAAATGGCGCAGATGCTGTTGCAACAGGGAAAGGAAGTCGCCCTGCTCGCGCTCATGGATGTGCGGTTCCCATTGAGGAGTTCGGATCATCCCGACTGGCGCGAACGGTGGTACGGCCCGGTCCGCGACGTCGTGCGCGATGCATTTCGGATGCTGCGCTGGAAAATGATCCGCGGGCTTGGTGCCGGGCGCGGCGATCGGTGGCTGCAATCGTATCGACGCTTCGTGGCACACATGAACAGCCGCGCCAATCGCACCTATGTTCCACAGTTTTATCCGGGACGAATCACGCTCTTTCTGACTGCGGACACAAAGTTCCGCGACCGGGATCTGCGCCTCATGATGCGGCCGATGGCGAAGGAGTGTCGCATGGTGACCATCTCCGGCATCCGGCACGGACTTTTCATGCGGCCGGGAGTGGACGAACTCGCGCAGAAGCTGCAGGAGCACATTGAAATTGCCGAGGGGGAGTTCGCTCAAACCGAAGCCCGCGAGTTTGTCAGGCAAAAACCTCTTTGACCGGCCCCGGGGCGAGAACTTAGGTTTCGCCCGTGCAGAAGGGTAACGCGAGCACGATCGAATCGCCGCAGGTCCGCCTTGGCCTGCGCCTTCTGCCACGTTCACTCACCACGTATCTCGGACGCAAACTGTTCCGCTTTCTCCTCGCCATCCAGGGACTCGGCGCGTTCACGCTGATCACGCTGGGCGTGATGCTGACAAAATTCACGACGGCACGACGCCTGATCCACCCGCTCGTCGTGCAGCAGACATCCCGCTCCGGCCTGCGTCTGCTCCCGATGTTTTTGTTCCTGGCTCTGGCGCTTGGGCTCGTGATCATCGGCCAGACCGTTTCCTGGGCAACACGGTTTGGCGCGATCAATTATCTCGGCACGGTGATGGTGATTGTTGTGGTGCGCGAACTCGGCCCGATGATCGCCGCGCTGCTGGTGCTGTCGCGTGTCGGCGCTGCGAATGTGATTGAACTCGGCACCGCGCGCGCGATGGGCGAAGTGGAGGCGCTCGAAGCGCTTGGAATCGATCCGATCCATTACCTCGTCGTTCCGCGTGTGGTGGGAATGGCCATCGGCCTGTTTTCGCTGACGGTGTATCTGATTCTCGGCGCGCTTTGCAGCGGTTATCTCTGGGCGTTTCTCCAGGATGTCCCGCTGCGTCCGGGCGATTATTTCCGGCAGCTGGCGGAGTCGTTGAGCGGACTCGACTTTGCGCTGCTTGGACTCAAGACGCTGCTGTTCGGATTCATCATCTCGATCGTCACCTGTTATCACGGACTCGCGCAGCCGTTGCGGCTTGAGGAAGTTTCGTTTCAAACCGTCCGCGCCATTGCGCAAAGCGTGATCGCCTGCGTGCTGTTGGATGCGCTGTTCATCGTGATTTATCTGACTGTTTCATGAAGGGCGGGAAATCCAGTCCGATTCTCGAAATGCGCGGCGTTGACATCGGCGCCCTGCGCGATCGGAGCACTGTGATCCTCAAGAACGTGAACTGGACCGTCGCGGGCGGTGATTTCTGGGTCGTCGGCGGCGTGCAGGGTTCGGGAAAAACCGATCTGATGATGACGGCAGGAGGATTGATACCGCCGGTTTCCGGTTCCTGCCAGTTGCTTGGCGAATCGATGCCGATCTTTGAAGAGGGCCGGCTCGCCGCCCGACTGAAGATCGGTCTTGTCTTCGATGGCGGACAGCTTCTGAACCATCTCACCGTTGCAGAAAACATCGCACTTCCGATCCGGTATCATCACAACCTCAGTCCCGCCGACGCAAAAGCGGAGGTGCAGCGGATGCTGGAGATGACCGGTCTTGCGCCATGGGCCGACAACACGCCGGGAGCGATCGGTCGTAACTGGCAGCAACGCGTCGGCCTTGCCCGCGCGCTGATGCTTCGACCGGAAATTCTGCTCGTGGACAATCCGCTTGGAGGCCTCGACCTGCGTCATCGCAGCTGGTGGCTGAATTTTCTTGGAGAACTTTCGGCGGGACACGACTGGTTCGGCGGCCAGCCGCTCACATTGGTTGTGACGGGGGACGATCTGCGACCGTGGCGCAATCGTGCGAAGCAAATTGCGTTGCTCAAGGAAAGGCAATTCGTTGAACTCGGTTCCTGGGAACAGCTGGAAAAGATGAATGACGCTTCCGTGGTGGAATTGATGACGTTCGGAACGCCGACCGGATGAAGAATTCGAACGATTGGGCTGACGCCCACCTGATTTGATATGGCACTACAAGACCTGACGCCGCAGTTGAGAACGCGCTTGAGCCGGATGGAACGCGCGGTCGGATGGTTCGTGCTGATTGCGACCGCTCTGTTGCTGTTCGGCTTCGGCTACTACATCTACAACACCGCGAAACGCAAGGGCTGGTTCACGCCGAAGTTTTATTATCAAACCGGACTCAACAACGCCGCCGGCCTCAAGGAAGGCAACAACGTCATGCTGATGGGAAAACCCGTCGGCCAGATCACGGAAATCATTCCGAACGCTCCGAACGAATACTATGGCATGACAGTTTATTTCTACGTTCTCAAACCGCATTACGGTTACGTGTGGGATGATTCGGTTGTGAAAGTATCTTCGGATTTCCTGGGCAACCGGTTTCTGGAAATCACCAAGGGCAAGGCTGGAGTGCCAACCATCGATGAAGGCACGAACAAAGTTCCTCGCGCGGTGCTGAATCGCGACAGGATCAAGCAGGCCCGGCAGAATGTTCTCGCCTCTTTGAAGCAGTCGGAACCCGATCTGGAGAGCGATCCTTACACCTACAATTATCGTGTGACCGAGGAACTCACCCGGATCGCGAACAGTGATCGCGCTGCGTTTTACACGTCTCTGGATACCAAATACTGGCTCGAACCTGATGAATCGCCCGCGTTGAATGAGCGCCTGGAACGCGTCGCGAATCAGATCGAAGTGGCGCTTCCGAACATCCTTGGTCTCACCAACCAACTGATCACCGTGCTCTCGAACAGCGCCGCGCTCACAGCGAATTTGAACGAGGTCGCGGTGGCCGCGCTGCCAGCTGTCAGCAATCTCACACTCGTCACGGCACAGTTGAATCAGCCCGGCGCCTTGGGCGAATGGCTCCTGCCGACGAATATCAATCAGCGACTCGATTCCGTCCTCGGCGAAGCGGATTCAACGCTGAACTCAGCGAACACAAACCTCGTCGTGCTGGCCCAAAGCCTGAACGAATCGCTGCTGAACCTCGCCAGCATGACCAGCAACCTCAACAATCAGGTTCAGGCAAATACGAACATCCTCAGCCAGGTTTCGAAAGCGATCGTGGATGCCGACAACCTCGTGCAAGGATTGAAACGTCACTGGCTGCTGCGCTCGGCGTTCAAGGATGAAAACAAGGAAAACCGTGACGAACGGGAAACACCGAAGTCTTCCTTGGACCGGCTTGAATCACCGAAACAGCGCGGACGGTGATTGAGCGCCACTTTCCCCATCCCTCTCCTTCGTTCTCGCAGAAATGGAGGAGAGTGTGTCCGCAGAGTGAAAGATGAGGGCCTTCAACGATCTTCACTCCTAAACTCGAGCAGTTCTGGCCAATTCCGTCCGACCCACGCTCCGGCCAAAATCCAGGCAAATCACCGGTGTAAGCGCGCAGAACCGGCTGTTCCGAGGAAAGTTTGACCTGTTTTGGGCCATTCCCTATGCTCGCCCCTCATTTTATGAAAGTTCTCGTTTGTGACCCGATCTCGCCCAAAGGCATTGCCTTGCTGCAACAACGCCCTGAGTTCCAGGTGACAGTTCTTCCGAAGCGCCTCTCCGAAGCCGAACTGCTCCCGCTGGTCTCCGACGTTTCCGCAATGGTGGTCCGGTCTGAAACGAAGGTGACAAAGAAAATCATGGAGGCCGCGCCGCAACTGCGCGTCGTCGGCCGGGCCGGTGTCGGTGTGGACAACATCGACGTCGAAGCCGCCACACAACGCGGTGTAGTGGTCATGAATACCCCGGGCGGAAACACCATCACCACCGCCGAGCTGACGTTCACGATGATCCTGAGCCTCGCCCGGAAGGTTCCGCAGGCGCACGGTTCCATGGTTGCCGGGAAATGGGACCGCAAACTGTATCAGGGCACCGAACTCTTCGGCAAAACGCTCGGCGTCCTCGGCATGGGTCGCATTGGCGGCGAAGTCGCAAAACGCGCTGTCGCTTTCGGAATGCGCGTGCTGGCCTACGATCCTTTCCTCACGGAAGCCCGCGCCAAGTCGCTCGGAGTCGAACTGGTCGCCGAACTGGACGCCGTTTATCGCGATGCGGATTTCATCACGGTTCACATGCCGGTGACCGAACAGACCAAGGGCATGTTGAACGCAGCTGCCTTCGCGAAAATGAAGCCGAAGGTCAACATCGTGAATTGCGCCCGCGGCGAAATCATCGTTGATGAAGACCTGATTGCCGCGCTCGATTCCGGCAAGGTGGCAGGTGCTGCGCTCGATGTATTCCACGCCGAACCGCTTTCCGCCGATCATCCGTTCCGCAAGCACCCGGCAATCATCCTCACGCCGCACCTTGGCGCGAGCACGAACGAGGCGCAGGAGAAGTGCGGCATCGAAGTGGCTGAAGTCATCGCCGCCTACCTCCTCACCGGCGAAGTCCGGAACGCGGTCAATCTCCCTTACCTCGACGCCAAGACCTACGAGCAGGTGAAGCCTTATCTCACGCTCGGCGAGAAGCTCGGCAAGTTGCTCGCGCAGCTGGCGCCCGGTCAGGCCGACACGCTGCACATCACCTACGGCGGCAAGGCGAAGGAGCTTCCGAACATCGATCCGATCACGCGCGCCATTCTCCAGGGATTTCTCTCCCGCGCGGCAGTGAAAGATTTGAACAACATCAACGTGCGCAGTGTCGCTTCTACGTTGGGTTTGAGTGTCGAAGAGAAACGGTCGAACGAGCCCGTAACCTTCAACGAATGGCTGCACGTCCAGGTGTTCAGCAACGGCAAGAAGACCGTTTCCGCCGGCGGCACATTTTTTGGATCGCCGGAGAATCCGCGCATCGTTCGCGTTTTCAGCCAGCCAACCGAGATCGTCCCGATGGGCGTGGTGCTGCTCCTGAACAACAAGGACCGGCCCGGCATCGTCGGCTACCTCGGCACGTTGCTCGCGAAGTATAAAGTGAACATCGCCAGCATGAGCCTCACCCGCGACGCCGCGGGCGGCCTTGCGCTGACAGCCCTGAATTTGGATAGCGTCCCGCCAACTGAGTTCCTGGACGAGATTCGAACGGACCCCGACATCAGCAATGTCGAGGTAGTTAAACTGTAGAACTGTGTTAGACTGACTGACCGAAAATTTATGAAAAATATCACCAAGTCCCTCGTCCTGCTCTGTGCAGCGATGCCGTTGGCAAACCTATCGGCGGCTGAGGAGGGCTCCACCAAAACGCCGGCCACGAAAGTCAGCGAACTGTTTGGCAGCGAAGCTGTCGCGAAAGCAAAAGGCGTTTCCATTTCCCGCGCCCAGCTCGACGAAGCGTTCATTGAAGTCAAAAGCGCCTTCGCCGCCCAGGGTCGCATGATCCCGCCGGAGCAGTCTCCGATCATTGAAAAACAGGTGCTTCTCGACCTGATCCGGATCAAGCTGCTCAATTCCCGCGCTTCCGATGCCGACAAGACCGAAGGCAAGGCTCTCGCCGAGAAACAGATTGAATCGTTCAAGAAACAGGCCGGTACACCCGAAAACTTTGAGGCCCAGCTGAAACTGAACAATCTGACGGAAGAAACTCTCCGCGAAAAGCTGTCCGAGAAACTCATCGCCAACGCCTACGTGAAACGGGAGTTGAAGATCAATGTCTCGGACGAAGAAGTGAAGAAGTTCTATGACGAGAACCCCGGCCAGTTCGAACGTCCTGAACTCGTCCGTGCCGCCCACGTGTTGATCAGCACGCAGGACCCGATGACGCGCACTGACCTTTCCGACGAACAGAAATCCGCCAAGAAGAAAATCGCCGAGGACGTGCTGAAACGCGCCAAGGCCGGTGAAGATTTCGCGAAGCTTGCGAAGGAATATTCCGAAGATCCCGGTTCCAAGGACAACGGCGGCGAATACACCTTCCCGCGCGGCCGGATGGTCCGCGAATTCGAAACCGCGGCATTCTCACTCGGCACGAATCAGGTGAGCGACATCGTGACCACGCAGTTCGGTTACCATATCATCAAGACCTACGAAAAGACGCCGGCCAAGAAGGTCGAACTTTCCGAGGCGGAATCCGATATCAAGGAATTCCTGACCGGCCAGGAACTTCGCAAGCAGCTGCCTGAATTCCTTGAAAAGGTCGAAAAGGAATCGAACGTCGAGATTCTCGATGAAAAGCTCAAAGCCGTTGAGATTCCGAAACAGCCGACCACCGCGGTGTCAGTCCAGGAATAACGTCTGGCTCGATCGAAACCATTTTTGCAAGGCCCGGCATAATGCCGGGCCTTTTCTTTGGAGCGCCTGCGCTCCGCTCCGGACGATGTCAGCTCATCGAAAGTCTTCGACGGCTACTTGCCGCGACTGATGAGTTTGTTGAAGCGTCCCTGTTTCCCGCGGGACTTCTGATGGAGAAACGCGAGTTTGCGTTGGTCGAAGATTTTGAACCATTGATTCCAGGAAACTTTCCTCAGCGACTTCTCCCCGCTGAAGCCGGGAAAGTCGATCCTGAGAATGCCGCCGCCCTGACCGGCCTTGCTCGTTCCCTTCACAATGCTCGGCGTCCCGCCGTGTGTTTCAACCCATTTGCGGATTTCCTGGTGATCGGTTGTTCGCGCGGAAGCCGATGAACGTCCACTGCTCCGCCGACCGCGACTCGCGGTGGACTTCCGTTTTGCGGTGGAAGACTTGGGCCGGCGCGTCGTTGCAGGAAGTGCGCTGCGTGAGCGGCGGGTGGACATGCTTCCGCGTCCGCGGACGTTGGATCGGGAGGATGATGTTCGTTGTTTCATACCTGCCGCTGAAGCTCGCGAACGAATTTTCCCGCCGCAACCGGGGCAATGGCCTACCGTGGATACCGAACAGCAAAGAGATCTTGTGAGACAACTCCGAACAATCACGCGCCCTCACCGCAACAGCTGCGACCGGAAGTAATGCGGATCTTCTTCACCGAAGGACAACGTGAATTCAAACGAACCGTCCTGCGGTGTGTTGGTGCCCATCGCACTCCAGTTCACAAGGTCCGGCGAACTTTCAACACGGTATTGAACGCCATCCATTCCGCTGAACTGCAAACGAAACAGATTCCCATCAATGAAAGTTCTCCCGACCGAATCCGGCCGCACTTGGGAAAGGAGCTGTGCCGGCAGCGCCTCCAGCGCCCGATCGGTTGGAGCCCACTGTCCATTTGGCAAGATCCATAGGAACGGTGATTCCACACTCAATTCCGGAACTGAAAGGATGTCGGTCACTTTGCTGAAATAGTGCCCCGGCTGCTGCTGCCGATTCTCGTTGATGGCGGCGACGATCGTCGTTGCCTGCATCGAATTGGAGGACAACGTCAGCGCCTGTTCCGGAGAACTGTTCGTGTAAACCGTCAGGCCATCGAGAACTTCCATCCATTCCGCCGACGGCATGTTCACCGATTTCAATTGATGAATGTCATTCGTTTGAAGCAGCGGTAACAACGTCTCAACGAGTGTATGGTCTCGAATCGGGATGGTGTTGGTGGCATCCGATGACAGGTTTCCAGTCCATTCTCTCCATTTGGCAAAAGCGGGGCTCGCGATTGGAACTCCATCGGTGGATTTCAGGTAAATGGTCTGCCACGGCGTTCCACGATGAATCCTTCCAATGGTTGAAAACGACAGCGGTTCACCGACGGGAAAATCCCAATCATCCGATGATCGAACGCCCGGGTCCTTGATCGCCAGCGACACGTCGGCAGATGTCAGCACTCCGTAAAGCGGATTGCCTCCCCACGGCGTATATCGCGAGTTGAGCCGGCCAAGGTTGGAATACCAGTCAATTGCTGCAGAAGGCGGTTGCACGACATAGACCAAAAGGGATCGATCGACGTCCAACATGTCAGATTGAATGTGATGCAACAACGGATCGTTCGCGAACAACTGTTGTTTCCACAGGACGCGACGCGTCGGCGTGAATGGTAGTTGTACGATGAGATTCGTCGGATTTGGAGCTGAGACCCCGTTGTAAGACATGTTTTGTCCGAAATAGAACGCACGAAAACGCGCGATGGCCCCATTTCTTGAATCTCCTGCAGGCTGATTGATGCCAAAACTTCCCCAATCGCTAACGGGGATTCCCAGGTCACCGAGTGAAATCCTGATTTGATGCCAAACGCCCTCGGGAATGATGGGATTTACCACGAGGTTGGTATTCCAAAGTCCGTCCACCCCATCACCTGATGTGCGCAGGTCCTCGTCAAGATAGCGTGTGATCATCGGTCCATGCAGCTGGGCATAGTCGAGAATCCGCCCCGTGGAAACTTCCCTTGTGAGAACACGCACTTTGGACTGGAACTCAAACTGCCACTGGAACGGGGGCGATAAAACGGGTTCAAATGGAGCCACATTGGTTCCTTTGAACGCTCCGGAGTTGCGATCAAAAACAACGTTCGGCAGCACCATGACATTCGATCGCAAGGGAACGACGAAGGATGCGTTAGATGAAACAAAAATGGATCCCATTCCCTGCCATTGCGGCACCAGCAAAGTTCTCCGCATGGACATCCGATTGCTCCACGCACCTTCCACGTTGTTTGTCAGCTGCCATTCCAGCCGGCATTCTGTTACGATCTCGACCGGAATATTGAAGTTCGAGCGGTAGGAGTTCCAGAACTCGACACCGATCTCGTTTTCAAGATTCATAACCAACTGCTGCCGGAACTGGAACGTGCTTGGCGGCGACTCCATTGTCGGTCTTTCCACAATTACAGGCCGGGTGACGGAAAAATCGCTCGTCAGCGAGATCTCATTGAAATTCGGCAGCCCCTTCTTTGCGCCGATGATCCACGGAATGCCGAAAATGTTCACGCGTCCATTGGTCGCAATCACCGCCCCAGTCTCCGGCGAACCGAGTTCCAGCGGCTCTGAAAGGAAGGATTCATTCGTAGCGTCCACTTCCTCGAAGCCGTTGATAAAAATGTTCGATCCGTCGGTTCCGAACGTCGGACGGAAAATGGTCGGATACCAGTTCGTTGTCGTGGAGTCGTAGAGATTCGCGCTGACCTGAAGCAATCGGTGCAGGGACGGAGTGTAACCGTTTGTCGGATAAACCGGAATGTGATGCAGATCCGCGCCGAGCTGGGTTCTCAGCAGCCGCGCAGAAACGTTGGTAAAAAATCCGAGCGGCGTTTCACTCTGAACCGCGCCCGCCAGAGGCACCGACAACAGAAGGACCAGGAAAACGAAACCGAATGGGCGAACCCAACAAAACTGTTTTGACGCAGGAACACCCTCCGACATGGCCGCAACTATGCCAGCCGCTTCGAACTGCTACCAGCCAATATCCATCCGACTTACTGACTCACGGGCTCACCCACTCACCCACTTACCAACAGAAAGTAACCGGTAAGCCAGTAGGTCGGTGAGTGCGAATCAATTGATCCGTGTCACTCCGAGTCCATCCGTGGTTGAAAAGGTCCGCCAGCAGTTCCCGGATTTTTCGCGACTTCATCGGCGCTGATTGCTATACAACGCGCCATGGCGAAATACAGAATCGGAATCATCGGCGGCAGCGGACTCTACCACATCGAAGGCTTCACAAAACAGAAATGGGTGAAGATCAAAACCCCGTTCGGCGCGCCGTCGGATGAATTCCTCACAGGCGAACTCGCCGGACGCGAAGTCGTGTTTCTGCCACGACACGGACGCGGCCATCGCATTCTTCCCAGCGAACTGAATCATCGCGCCAACATCTGGGCGATGAAGAAACTCGGCGTCGCATGGATCATCAGCGCCAGCGCGGTTGGATCGCTTCAGGCAAAATACAAGCCGTGCGATGTCGTCCTGCCGGATCAGTTCCTGGACCGCACCAAGCGCGATTTCGAACACACGTTTTTCGGACGCGGCATCGTGGCGCATGTGGCGTTTGCCGACCCGATCTGCAACGAACTGCGGCAGCTTCTCTTCAAAAGCGCAAAGGCGCTCAAGGCCCGGGTCCATAACGGCGGCACCTATGTCAACATGGAAGGGCCTGCATTCAGCACACGCGCCGAATCCATCACCAACCACAAGCTGGGTTATGACGTCATCGGCATGACAAACCTCGGCGAAGCGAAATGCTCGCGCGAAGCTGAAATCGGCTACGCAACGATCGCAATGGTCACGGATTACGATTGCTGGAAGGTGGATGAGGAACACGTGACCGTGGAAATGGTGATCGAAAATCTTCGTAAGAATGCGGAACTGGCGAAGTCGATCATTGCGCGGACGATTCCACAGATTCCGGCGGAGCCTTCCTGGCCATGTCACAGCGCTGTCACCAACGCAATCATGACGGATCGCAAGTTGTGGCCTGCAAAAACAGTTTCAGCGCTGAAGCCTATCCTTGCGAGGCATCTTTGAGCTGAAAGCAAAAACAACAGCTTCCACGGCGCCAATCGCCATGAAAGCTGTTGCTGGGGCTGGGGGTGTATTCGTACTGCGATGAATCTTACGCCGCGCGGCGTCCGGCGCTCTGTCGGGAACTGGATCGAGTCCTCGCCGCACCGCCCGAACCGGCGCCCGCGGCGGTAGCCACGGTCGCTTTCTCCACCTGCTGATGCAGGTTTGCCGGTTGTTGTTCGCCTGAAGCTCTCAACTGAGCCTCGGCTTCCAGCCAGTGTTCCAGATCACGCCCTTCCGGGCAGCCGCGTTCCACGAATATCTGGTAAGCGCGCGCGGAGATTTCTTCTTGGGAGGGTATGTTGTTTTTCATCGCATTCGGTGTTGGGAATTGTCGTGTTTTTCTGTCCGGGCTCCGCTCAGAGCCCCTTCAAAATTCGGTTGAGATCGCGGGCATGACGCGACTCGTCAGCCGCCATTTCCTCCAGCTTCACCTTCAATTCGGTGAGCCCAAGCTGTTCGGCCAGCTTCGCGTGCCGCGTGTAATTCTCCACGTCGCCAAGCTCCAGGCGCAGGTCGAGCTCAAGCATCGGCTTGAGTTCCGTAATCTTCTCCCATTCGCGCGCCTTCATCGTTGGTTCGCCACCAAGATCGCAGATGATGTCGGTAAGGAACCGCGCATGGCCCAGTTCATCGGGAATCTCCTTTTCAAAGATCTCCCGCAACTCCGCGCCGCGCAGTCCGACCGCCTTGGCGGACTGGTAGGTGTAACGCATGATCGTTCCCCATTCCGCGGCGAGGTCTTCGTTCAATCCTTTGATCAGCTCGTCATTGGCTTGCATGGTTTGGTTCATAAATCGTGGCCCGCGGAACCCGCTTGCGCCGGAGTAAGCTTTCAAAGGACGCCCGTCGGAACAATAGGGTGAAGACCTGAAGGGGCGTGGAAACGTGATGCGTGACTTCGGATTTCGCGCGTCAAACGTTTTCTCCCCCCTGCTCCCCCACCCCCTTTCTCCTCATCCCCTTCTCCTTCCTCCCTAAATCCCCTTGCCTGCATTCCACCCCCTGATACCGTGCGCGGCGTGAATTCCTCGACGCCTTGGATAGCCGCCGGCCTGATTTTCGGAACGATTGTTTTGCCCGTTTTTGCCGCTGATTCAGCCCGCTCGCACTTTACCTTTCGCACGCCGCGCCTTGAATCGTTTCGGATCGATACCAACGCGCCAAATACCGCCGTCCGGGCCGCCACAGGCGAATGGATTCGCGCCTGGCGCAACGATGGTTCCACGAATTTTGTCGAGTTCGGACGCCGGGTCGTCGTCCAAGGCGCAACTTCCACTGATCTGAGCCGCGCGCTCACGAACAAAAACCTCCGCATCTCCCGAACCATCAGTTCCAACCTCGTCGTTCTGGAACTTCCGGATGCGCTCTCCGCGCTCGAACAGGCGGAATCGCTTGCCGAAACTCCGGGCGTCACGGCCAGTTATCCCGTGATGAAGCGGTCAAACGTCCTGCATTCACCATACGCCTTTCGCAGCAACGATCCTTTTTTCATCCCCTACTTCAACCCCAACGCTCCTCTCGACGCGCAATGGTATCTGGAGAATCGGCTTTATGACGGCGTTCGCAACGGCATCGACATCAATGTTCTGGCTGCCTGGCCGTTCACAAAGGGCGAAGGCGTGACCGTGGCTGTCGCTGACACCGGATTGGAAATGGATCATCCCGACCTTCAAGCACGAGTGTCCGGTGCGCCTCATTTCAACTTCGCCAATCAAACAACCAATGCGGCGCCAACGGGCGGAGGCGTTTCCGATCCGAACCGCGGCATCTGGACGCACGGGACTTCAGTCGCCGGATTGGTCGCCGCGGAAGTTGACAATGGAAAAGGAATGGCAGGTGTGGCGCCGCACGCATCCCTCGCAAGCTGGTTGATTTTCAATCCGGACCTGAGCCTCGTTTCGGACGAATCCCTGTTCGACATGTATCAATACGCTTCGGACACGATTGCGATTCAGAATCACAGCTGGGGCGGCGGGAACAACACTCCGGCACAGGTCGGACCAACGTTGCTTGAAAAACTCGGAATCGAAAAGGCCTCGATGCTCGGCCGCGGTGGACTCGGAACCATCATGGTGCGTTCCGCCGGCAACGACCGCAGCATCCTGAGCCGGGCCGATGACGACGCCTATGCCGGCGATCCCCGGGTCATCACGGTTGCTGCCGTGGCGAAAAGTGGGCGCGCGACCGATTACAGCGAACCGGGTGCCTGCGTGCTGGTCTCAGCGCCGGGTGGCGGTGCGCCGGATGCGCTGGGGTTGTTCACACTTGATCTCGTCGGCTCGGACCGCGGTGTGAACTCCGGCGTCATTTACCAGGGCGACATCGCTGATTATCGCTGGAGCGTCTATGCCTTCAGCGGAACATCGGCAGCGACGCCATTGGTTTCCGGGATCGCTGCCTTGATGCTTTCGGTGAATCCAAATCTGGGTTACCGCGACGTTCAACACATCCTGATGCTCTCGGCGCGTCACAGCTATTGGGCCGATCCTGATCTTCGACAAAACGCCGCCGGCCTGTGGGTCAGCCACAAAACCGGCTACGGAATTCCCGACGCGGGACAAGCAGTGCGGCTCGCGAAGCATTGGACGAACGTTCCGCCCCTTGTCGAAATCTCATTGGCGAACAACGAACCCACTTCCATTCCTGACGATGGACTTCGCGTGGAAGTCAGTGGCAATGGCATTCCTGCGAACCTATTGTCCATCCGCTCTCGTCCGAGCAACGGGGTTCATCCCGACAGTCCGACGCTTGAATTGCCGCTTGTGAACATTGGCGATGCGACCTCCGTCCCGGCGCTGAACCTCACCAACAAAGGCGCATTGATCATTCGCGGCGGGAACACCTTCGCGGAAAAGATCAGCAACGCTGCGAAAGCCGGAGCCGCCTTTGCCGTCATCTACAATTACTCCACAAACGTGGATGCGGGTCAGGGCGGCGATTTTCTGATCGGGATGGGTTCGACTGATTTTTCGCCGATCCCGGCGGTATTCATCGGGAACACCGATGGCGAAAATCTCAAAGCGCTCTTTCAAACGAATGCTACGGCGAAAGCTCGGCTGGCTTTGCTCACCGCCACGAAATCATTCACTGTAAACACCACCCTCCGGTGCGAGCACGTTGGCCTGCGCGTGCAGACCACGCATCCTGCGCGATCGAATGTTCGCATCACGCTCCTTTCGCCGCAGGGCACCCGCAGCGTGTTGCAGGAATACAATTCTGATCCCGGCCCCGGTCCGGTGGACTGGACTTACTGGTCCACGCATCATTTCCTCGAAAGCAGCGCCGGGGAATGGAAAGTGTCCGTCTCGGACGAAATCGGCGGCAACACCGGAATCGTTCAAAGCGTCACACTAATTTTGCGCGGCACCCAAATCGACGACACCGACCACGACGGCTTGAGCGATACATGGGAAACAGCCCGACTCGGCACGCTCGCTTATTCCGCCAAAGACGATCCTGATGGCGACGGTTCTACGAACGCTCGCGAGCAGATTGCAGGAACAAACCCTGCCGCCGCGGGTCATCCGTTTGCCGTCGATTTGAACTGGTGGGAGCTGTCGGGCTACCGTTTGCCGCGATTGACCTGGCCCGCGGTGAGCGGTCGCACGTATCAGGTTTTCGGCGGAACCAATCTTTCCTCCATGGCACTGATGACCAATGTGCCCGGAACATTCCCTGAAGTAGAATGGCTTTCACCCATTTCGGCGACTGAACCGGCACAGTTTTTCCGCGTCGAATCAACGCCCGCTCCTTAAAAATTTTGAGGGATGCCGCAGCTTTCGTCGTATAAAAGTCTGTGAAAATGGACAAACCATCGGATCAATCCGCGGATGCGGCACTGAATCGAACCCTTCGAAGCTGGAAGGTGGAAACGCCGTTTCCACCGCGATTCAACGAGCAGGTCTGGAAACGGGTCGCGGCGGCGGAAGCGGCGATTGCCGAGACGTCGCCATGGAAAGCAGCGCGACTCTGGCTGGAACAACTGACCCTGAAGCCGGTGTTTGCGGCAACCTACGCCATCGCGTTGGTCGTGCTCGGAATCGCAGGCGGCGCCTGGCATGCGCAGTTGTCGGATGAACAGGAGGCGCGTTCCATGAGCACGCGTTACGTCCAAATGGTCGATCCGTATCAGATGCCGCGCCATTGATGAAACGTTCCTGGATTATTCTCGTTGGCGGACTGCTGCTCGCGGTTCTGGCTTACGGCGGCGTGTTTGCATGGCGCGAATCTCAACGGCTTACTGCACATCAAAAATCCGCGCCTGAACTGGCCTGGCTTAAAAGCGAATTTCAAATTCCGGACCAGGAATTCGAGCGGATTCAGTCGCTGCACTTCGCCTACGCCGCCGCGTGTGCGGAACGCTGCCGTCAGATCGATGCAAAGAACGCGGAACTGCGCGGTCTGCTGGCGACGTCCGACACCGTCACCCCCGCGATCGAACAGGCCATTCAAGATGCCGCGCAACTTCGCGCAGGCTGCCACGCGGACATGCTCCGGCATTTTTATGAAGTTCGACAAAGCATGCCGCCGGAACAGGGAAAACGTTACTTCGAATGGGTGACCGCCCGCACCTTCGGTTCGGAACATCAAGGCATGATGTTTTCGTCTCCTTCAGCGGACTCTTCCGTCGCGCATGAACACCACGCCCGGTGAGATTCAGGACCGTGCGGACATGGCCCGTCTCGCTGGGGGCGACGACGACGCGCTCGATGCCCTCATGTCCCGTCATTCGGAGCGGCTGTTTCATTATTTGATCCGGGTGCTTCACGATGAATCGGAGGCCGCCGATCTCGCGCAGGAAACATTTACGCGAGTGTATCTGAACCGGACGAAGTTCAAATCCAGCCACCGTTTCTCCACGTGGCTTTACACCATTGCCACCAATCTCGCCCGCGACAGACAACGCTGGCTGACGCGGCATCGACAGGTCTCGCTCGACGCGAGCTCCGAATCACAATCCGATTTGAAGGAAATTCTTCCGTCACAGGAAAAGTCTCCGGATGAAACCCTGGCGCAACAGGAACGCGTCGCAGCGGTTCGCACCGCGCTTGCCGCACTGCCTGAAGAACTTCGTCTGCCGTTGATCCTTGCAGAGTTCGAGGAACAATCTCATGCCGAGATCGCGTTCGTGCTCGACTGTTCGGCGAAAGCGGTGGAAATGCGGATCTACCGCGCGCGTCAGCAACTGAGGAAAACGCTGGGACAACTCATCGAATCGGAACCCTGAGTGCCGACGGAAAATCAACCACGGATTTACACAGATAAACACGGATGAGTAAGCACCCCTCGATTTGGGGATGAGCGGTTGAGCGATTCGAATCTCACAGTGTGTCGCAGACCAGCCGCAGCAATACAAAACCATCCAGGACGGGGAATTTGCTGAACGCACTGAACTCTGTTTTCAAGAAATCTGCGATCGGAAAGGAATCTGAACTTCCAACCTTAAACGCCCATCCAACCTCGAATCTCATCCGTGTTATCCGTGTTCATCCGTGGTTGAAAAGTTTTCGGCAAAATTTTTGAGGGGAAAAACGAACTGAAACGTATAATCACTGTCGCTGACAAAAATACCTTTATGAAATTGATTCGAAATCTCTCCCTCGCCGTCGCCGCGTTTTCGCTCGTCGCAGGTCCTGTGGCCGCGGTTGCCGCTGACACCAAGAAGCCGGAAGTGCGTCCTTACAAACTCGAAACCTGCGCGGTCTCCGGCGAAAAGCTGGGCGACATGGGCAAGCCCTACGTCTTCGAATACGAGGGCCAGGAAATCAAACTCTGCTGCAGGAGCTGCAAGAAGGGTTTCGACAAGAATCCGAAAAAGGTGCTGAAGGAAATGGCTGAGGCTGAAAAGAAGGCGGCAAAAGCCGGAAAGAAAGCCGAGAAGGCAGCGGAAAAAGACAGCCACGCCGGCCACAATCATTAATCAAAACCAATCAAAAACTGGCCGGAAGAAGCCAACAGACGTTGAGCACACAGTTCCGGTCAATGGCAGAATGACACCATGAAAACGGCGCTGGCCTTTGTTTGCAGCCTGTTGATCCTCTGGACGCAGTTCGTCCAGGCCGGGACATCAGGAGCCGGCGTGGTGAGTTCAGCACCGTCCTGCTGCTGTGCGACGAGCTGCTGTTCTGCCGATATCCCCCAACCGGGGCCGCAACCCGTTTCTGCGGCTCCCGGTTTCTCTTTCTCCAAGAACCTGCTGCCGGCACAGATGGGCGTGGTTCTGGTCTGGATTCTGCCGGCGGCGCCTGTTTCCCCCTTCTCCGTTTTTCCTGAGGCGCATCTCCCTTCCGAAAGCGCTCCGCTTTACGACTGGACCTGCGCCCTTCTGATCTGACTCCGCCGCATTGAACGCCCGCAGTGTGTACGCACAGGTGCATTGCGGGCCGGATGGGCGACTGTGCTTCCGAGTCAGATCACCATGAAACCGATTTCAGTCATTTTAACATTCTGTTTGCTCGCGCCATGGCTTCAATCCCTGCGCGCGGAGGAAACAAATTCCAATTCAGGAACGCCAGCTGTCCTGCTCTCCAGCAACGCGGTCGTCATCAGCGCTGATTTCCTGAACGAACTCTTCGAACACATGCGGACCAATCATCCCGCCCTGCGCGCCGCGTTCTCCCGAACGAAGGCCGCCGAAGCGAACATCGGAACGATCCGAACCTGGGACGATCCGATGCTCAGCGTGGGAGGAATGGCCGCTGAACGCATGATGCGGAGAAACGACGGCGACCTGATTTACGGCGTCGATCAGAAGATCCCGCTTTTTGGAAAACCGGGGGCCGAACGCCGCGTGGCCGCTGCCGAAGCGTCCGTCGAAGCCGCCCGTTTGGAATACCAGTTCCAGCAACGTCGGGCCGCGTTCGCGCAGGCAGCCTTCCGCGCCGCGCTTGCGAACGAAACGGTATCCATTGGTGAAGAGGATCTGGCCTGGCTCGATCTGATGCGGCGCACGATCGATTCAAAATATGAATCCGGCCAGGCAACGCTCGTGGAGGTCATCCAGCTCAGCAACGAACAGGAACGCCGCGCAACCGCGCTCCAGACCGAACGCGACCAGCTCCGGCACGAAATGGTCACATTGAACCGATTTCTGAATCGCGATCAGCAGGCTGCCTGGCCGCGGCTGCTGTTGCCTGAACCCGGTCCCGCGATCGCGTTCAATCAACGCCTGGTGGAATTCGCGATCAAATACGAACCCAAGGTCCGACTCATCCGCGAAGAGATCCGGACCGCGGAAGCTTCAGTGGATGTCGCAAAGCGGAATCGTTACCCCGACGTGAGCGTGGGGCTTGAGGCGCGGAATTACACCGGCAACGGCAGTTTCCGCCAGGGAATGTTCGTGGTCAGCTCCAGTCTTCCCTGGGTGAACACACGCAAGTATCGCAACGAAGTGAAGCGTGAACGCGAAAGACTTTCCGCAGCGGAACATGACCTCGCCGACTACCAGGCGGAGCTTCGCGAAGAGGTGCACCTGCTCACCGTAAAAATCGACGCCGCCCGCCGTGAATCGTTGTTGTATCGCGACCAGATCATTCCCCGCACCCGCGCCGCCCTCGAAACAATTCGCGCCAACTGGGAAGCCAATCGCGCCAGTGTTCGCGATCTGCTCGAAGCCAGACGGATGCTTCTCGAAGCACGGCTCATGTATGCACGTGCCGTCGCGGAACAATACGAAATGATGTCCGACCTCGTCCTTTGCTGCGGTCTTGGCGACCTCAGCGCACTTGAAATGCTCGCAAACGCCGACGCATCGGCCGCCCCCTCGATTTCCGAATCACCGAAATAAACAACCATCAACACACACCTATGAAATTCATCGCATCAAAGATTCACTGGATCGGACTCATCCTGCTCATCGGCTTCACCGCCGCTGCCGCCGGACTTTACTTCGACACACCGTCGGCTCCGAAAAAGAAAGCGGCGCCAGTTGCCACAACCAAGGTGGGCGACATGACATCGCATGCCGGATGCAATCATCACGGCGCGAATGCAGGTGCTGAACACGGCGGCTGCAGCATGGCAACGGATGGATCTGAATCCGACGGCTGCTGCGGTGGCAAATCCAAATCGTTGAATCTGGTTCTGCCCGCCGGCCATCCGCCGGTGGAAGGTTACACGGTCGCAACAGAATCGGATCCGCATGCCCACTGCAATCACGGCGCGGGTCCGGAAAACGCGGATTCAAACACCGCCATTCATCCATGAAATTCCTTCGAGCCAGCGTCATCCTCGGTGTCATCGCCACTTTGCTTGCCGGGGCGATGTTAACCGGATGCGGAAAATCCGAGTCCGCCTCCGGTGCAGCAAAGGGAGAAGCGAAGTTCCATTGCCCGATGCATCCGACCTACACGAGCGATCGTCAGGGTGATTGTCCCATCTGCGGCATGAGCCTCGTTCCAATCGGCGGCGGCGCAAGCGATTCGGCGGCGGGAATTCCCGGACGCGTGGCCATCGTGTTGTCGCCGGAAAAACGGCAGCTCATCGGTCTGATGCTCTCGACGGTTGAAAAGCGTTCCCTCGTTTCGTTCGTGCGCAGTCCGGGCGTCGTGACACACGACGAAACACGATACGCGCGCATCGCGCCGCGATTTGGCGGATGGGTGAGATCGCTCCAGGTGAACTTCACCGGCCAGACCGTGAATGCGGGCGATCCGCTGTTCACGGTTTACAGCCCCGAACTGTTCACCGCACAAACGGATTACCTGCTGGCGTGGCGGAATGTGCAGTATTCGAGCAACAGTCCTGCAGCGCAGAAAAACTCCGCGGAACAATTGCTCGCGACAGCGCGGCGAAAACTGGAACTGCTGGAAGTCGGCGCTTCGGAAATTCGCGCGCTGGAGGATCGCGGTCGTGCGGTTGATGAAATCCAGGTGCGCGCGCCGATCTCCGGTCACGTGATCACCAAAACCGCTGTGCTCGGCCAGGCGTTCAACTCGGGCGAAATGCTCTATGAGATTGCGGACCTTTCGCATCTTTGGATTCGCGCCGCAGTGCATGAATCAGATTTGCCGCTGATCCGCGTGGGCCAGAAGGCGCGAATCGTTTTCACCAGTCTGGGCAACAAGGCGTTTGAAAGTGCCGTAACCTTCATCGACCCGCACCTCAATCCGCAAACTCGGCGCGGAGAAGTGCGCCTTGAACTGGACAATCCCGAACATCTGCTTCGTCCCGAAATGTGGGCGAACGTCGAATTCGAACTTCGCGGCGATGACGTCCTTTCCGTCCCGGCCAGCGCGGTCATCGACACCGGCACGCGTTGGATCGCGTTCGTCGATGCGGAGAAGGATCACCTGGAACCGCGCGAGGTGAAGATTGGCCGGCGCACGGACGATTACTTCGAGGTTCTCGACGGGTTGAAAGAAGGCGAGAAAGTCGTCACCCGCGCACTTTTCCTGATCGATTCCGAAAGCCAGTTGAAGGCAGCGATCGCCGGAATGACCGCCGGAGAGCACGAACATTGAAACGCCGAGGCACCAAAATGCAAAGCCGCCACCATCCCCAATGTCATCCACTCCCTCTCCTCCATTCGGAATGGAGGAGAGGGCTGGGGAGAGGAGGAGAGCCAACCTGTTCGCAGCTCCGCAAAGCTCAACAATCCTCCTATCTTGCACGCCATCGTAATTGGCTCGGCTTGAGCCCATCCTCTCCCCTTCCCTCTCCTCCGTTTCACGGAGGCGAGGGGGAACGTCTCCAGCGCCTGGCATGCAATGTCGGTATGAAGTTTCTTCACCGCCCGGATGTTCTGAACGTTGTGTTCGATTTCTGACATGGAAACCCAACCTTCCCATCAGCACGCGCATCGCGACTCGCTCATCGAACGCATCATCGAATGGAGCGCGCGGAACAAGTTCATGGTGTTCATGCTCACCGCCGCGCTGTTCGTCGGCGGTGTGTATTCAATGCGGAACACGCCGCTGGATGCGATCCCCGATCTCTCGGATGTTCAAGTCATCGTCTTCACGCAATGGGAGGGACGCAGCCCGAATCTGGTCGAAGATCAGATCACCTATCCCATCGTCACCCGCCTTCTGAGCGCGCCGAAAGTCCGGGTGGTGCGCGGTTATTCGTTCTTCGGCTATTCGTTCGTTTACGCGGTGTTCGAAGATGGCACCGACATTTACTGGGCGCGTTCCCGCGTGCTCGAATACATGCAGGGTCTCGCAGGAACATTGCCGTCTGGAGTCACGCCAACGCTCGGACCCGACGCCACGGGTGTGGGTTGGGGTTTTCAATACGCACTCGTGGATCGCAGCGGCAAAAACGACCTCGCACAACTCCGCTCGTTCCAGGACTGGCACCTGCGTTACTGGCTGCAAAGTGTCGATGGCGTTTCGGAAGTCGCCACGTTCGGCGGATTCGAAAAGCAATACCAGGTGGAAATCGATCCGGACAAACTGACCGCCTACAACATTCCGTTGCCAACGATCGTCTCCGCCATTCGCAACGCAAACAATGACGTCGGCGGCCGTGAACTGGAGCGTTTCGGATCGACCTACCTCGTCCGAGGCAAAGGCTACATCCAATCGCTCGACGATCTCCGGCTTGTTGCTGTCGGCGCCACGGCAGACGGAACGCCAGTGCTGTTGCGCGATGTCGCCCGGAATATTTCCGTCGGACCGGAAATGCGGCGCGGTGCCGGTGACCTGAACGGCGAAGGAGAAACTGTCGGCGGAATCGTCGTCGTTCGTTATGGCCAGAATGTTCTTCAGGTCATCGACCGCATCAAAGCCCGGCTGGAGGAATTGAAACCTTCACTGCCGGAAGGCGTGGAAGTGGTGATTTCCTACGATCGTTCCGAACTGATTCGAAAATCAATCAGCACACTCACCAACACGATTGTCGAGGAATCGATCATCGTCGCCATCATCATCATTATCTTCCTTCTCGACTTTGGCGGCGCCACACGGGCGATCGTCACACTGCCCATCGCCGTCGCGCTGGCGTTCATTCCGATGTATCTGATGGGGCTCACAGCGAACATCATGTCGCTGGCCGGCATTGCCATTTCGATCGGCGTCCTGACGGATGAAGCCGTCGCGATGGTGGAGAACGTTCACAAACGGCTGGAGCACGCGCCGCCCGGACTCACGCGCGCGCAACGGCAGGAAATCATCATCTCCGCATGCAAACAGCTCGGAAAACCGCTGTTCTTCGCACTGCTCGTGATCACCGTCAGCTTCATGCCGGTATTCACGCTGGAGGCGCAGGAAGGCCGGCTGTTCAAACCGCTAGCATTTACGAAAACATTCACGATGGCCTGCGCGGCGTTTCTGTCGATCACACTCGGGCCCGCGTTGATCGCACTGATGACCGGTTCCAAGGTGATTCCCGAACATCGCCATCCAATCAGCCGATTTCTGCACCGAATCTATTATCCGTGGGTCAGCGCGTTGATGCGCCGGCGCTTTCTTTCCATCGCGATCGCCATCATCGCAATCGGCTCCTCCATTCCTCTCTACAAGAAGCTCGGCTCGGAATTCATGCCGCCGATCAACGAAGGCACGATTCTCTACATGCCGACGACGTTGCCGACGATTTCCATCACTGAAGCGACCCGCCTGATGCAGATTCAGGATCGCATTCTGAAACAGTTTCCTGAAGTGCTGTCCGTACACGGAAAAGCGGGACGCGCTGAGACCGCGACTGATCCCGCGCCGATGGAAATGTTCGAAACCGTCGTGCAGCTCAAGCCGAAGAATGAGTGGCGCAAAATGGATCAGCACCGGTGGTATTCGAGCTGGGCGCCGGACGGATTGAAATCCGTTCTCCGAAAAATCTGGCCCGATTCACGCGCGATTTCCTGGGACGAACTGATCGCTGAAATGGATCAGGCACTCACGATTCCCGGGCAGGTCAACGCCTGGACGATGCCGATCAAGGCACGCATCGATATGCTCAACACCGGCATTCGCACGCCGGTTGGAATCAAGATTTTCGGATCCGACCTCAAGGAAATCAGCCGTCTCGGCGAACAGGTTGAAGCCGTCCTTCGCGACGTGCCCGGCACGCGAAGCGTTTATTCCGAACGCACCATCGGTGGATTCTACCTCGACATCATTCCGAACCGTGCCGAGATCGCACGCCACGGATTGAACGTCGAGGACGTGCTGATGATGGTTGAAACAGCGATTGGCGGCATGTCGATCGATCGCACGTTCGAAGGCCGCGAACGCTATTCGATCAACGTTCGTTACAGCCGCGAGTTTCGCGATGATCCGGAGAAATTGAAACGCGTTCTGGTCCCGATCGGAACGGCAGGGGGGAAAGGGAGCGGCGGGGAAAAGGAGATGGGGGCAACAGCGCTGGCCACTGCGTCAACTGCGGTCCGTCAGGTGCCGCTGGGACAACTCGTGGATATTCATGTAACGAGCGGGCCGCCGTTGATCAAAAACGAGGATGGTGCGCTCACGGGCTGGGTGTATGTGGATGTCGCAGACCGCGACATCGGGAGCTACGTGAACGAAGCGAAGGAAATCGTTTCGCAGAAGATCGAACGGGCCGGATTGCTTCCTGCAGGTTACCGCCTTGAATGGACCGGTCAGTATGAATACATGCTCCGCGTGCGCGAACGGTTGAAGGTGGTCGTGCCGCTCACGCTCGCGCTTATCTTTGTGCTGCTTTACCTGAACTTCAAAAGCGTCGGCGCCACGTTCATCATTCTGCTTTCCATTCCATTCGCCATGACGGGCAGCATCTGGATTCTTTGGCTGCTCGATTACAATCTCAGCATTGCGGTGTGGGTGGGAATCATCGCGCTCGCCGGACTCGCCGCGCAGACCGGCACGGTCATGATCATCTACCTCGACGAAGCGTTTCACGCCTATCAGCGCGCGGGCTGGATGAAAACGCAGCACGATCTGTTTGAAGCCATCACCTACGGCGCCGTCCAGCGCGTGCGCCCGAAACTGATGACCGTTGCGACGACGATACTGGGATTGATCCCCGCAATGTGGGCCACCGGTGCAGGCGCGGAAGCGATCCAACGCATCGCTGCGCCAATGATCGGCGGCTTGATCACATCCACAATCCTGACGCTCGAAATTGTTCCGGCCATTTACTCACTCTGGCGCAGACGCCAGATCCAGTGGGTGAAGGGAACGCCACCGCCTCGAAAGAGCTGGAGCGAATTGAGCCAGCGATTCATCGAACTCGAAAAGCAAGAGCACGGTTCAATCACGGCCGCGCCTTCAAAGGTTGAATCGGAGTCGCCAGCGTCAGCATCAGCATCAGCTCCACAAGGCAAAAATCGCGGACTTCTTCGCATCGTCTTTTTCGCTCTGTTGATCGCCGTCGCAGTTGCGGGTTGGTTTGCATTCACAAAAAGCCGATCCGCATACGACGGTTCCACCGCGCCCGCAGTGGAAAGTCCGGCGAAACCTGACGATGCCGCGATTGAACCGGAATTGCCGCCAATCGAACTCTCCTCGGAACAACGTCAGCGCGTGGAAGAATTTCTTCGCGTTGCGGACGCGGTGACGAGCGCGCTCGCATCCGACGATCTTCAGGCCTACAACGCGGCACAGGCAACCATTCCTCAGGCATTGAATCAGACGCGGGAGACGTTCGCAGCAGATCATCCCTGGACTCCCCTGCTCCAACGGATTGCGGACAGTCCGCTTCAGAACGCGGGCGATTTGTCCGATGCGCGCGCGGCGTTCATTCCGTTCAGTTCTGCTGTGGTTGAATTCACCCGTGTCGCACGCAGGCAGACGGAGCTGGATGTGAAAGTATTCCGCTGTCCCATGGCGCCAAAACCGGGCTTCTGGATTCAGCTCAAAGGTCCGCTTCGCAATCCTTACTTCGGCGAGGAAATGCTCGACTGCGGCGTCGAAGTGGCGCGCTGATTGAAACCGGATTTCTTTCGCGACTCCGTCATTCCATTGTGAACCATCCGTGGTTGATTTCGCTTCTGCCGACACTCCGTCGCGAACACAATTCGCAACGCCAACTTGCCAGAACCGCAAACTTCATCGACTATCCACGCTGTCCCGGCATCGCCGCAACAATCGATGAGCGCAGTTTCGTCAGCATCACGGAAAGAAAACCAGCCGAGCCGAAGCGACGCTGGAAAAAAAGTCAATTTCAGCGAAAGCGCTGCGTGGCGCGACGTTGGCGCCGGCTGGCAACCGTTGTTCGGAAGCTTCCGCGGCGTCGGTTACTCCATCGAATGGCACGATTTCCTCGCGAAACGCGAATTCGACTGGGCGGCCAGTTTTCATCCAGGCTCAGTCGAGCTTTGCCTGAATCTCGAAGGAACCGGTTTCGTTGAAGGACGCGGCGGCAAGACGGAGTTTACTCCCGGCAGCGCCGGATTTTATTTCCGTGAGAACGAACCGCTGAAAGCCAAACGGAAAGCGGGCGAACGTCATCAGTTTCTGACAGTCGAGTATTCCTGCCCCTTCCTTGCGAAACATCTGGCCGGCACCGAAGCCACGCTGCATCCAACCGTCCGCGCCGCCATTGAAGGTCGATCGCCCGAATCCGTTTCCGGGGTCATCACCAAGCTCACCGCCGCACAACAGCAGATCATCGCCACATTGCGTCAACCGCCCGTTTATCCTGCCGCGCAGGCCGTCTGGTATCAGTGCAAGGCGCTCGAGCTCGCCGTCACGTTCTTCCTTCAACCGCCGCCGGAGGAGGAAATGTTCTGCACCCGCCAGCAACGCCTCGCCCAGGAACGTGTCGAACAGGTGATCTTCCTTCTGAAACAGGATCTCGCTGAACCGCCGTCCCTTGAAGAACTCGGAAAGAAGATCGGTTGCAGTCATTTCTATCTCAGCCGGATTTTTTCGAATCACACCGGCAAGACGATCACGCAGTATTTGCGACAGCTTCGAATGGAACGCGCTGCGGAACTGCTTCGATCGGGCGAATACAACGTGACCGAGGCCGCGCTCGAAGTCGGTTACGCCAGCCCCAGCCACTTCAGTCAGGCGTTTCACGAAACCTTCGGCTGCTGTCCGGGTCTCTATCCGCTCAAGACACCAACGCAGCAGCGCTGAACATTTGTTGCCAAACGCATTGGCAATCCTCCGACGATAATCTGCAAACGCGCGGCGGCAGTGTCGGCAGCGGCTCTTTACTTTCTGCCGCCATGAGTCCTTCTCTAACTCGATCGATTTCAGCGTTGGTAATGGCGCCCGGCGCTGCGGCAATGGCACAAGACACGGCAAATACGCCGCCGCCCGCGTCCACCGGAACCAATGCCCCAAGCCAGCTGCCCGACGTTGTGGTGGAAGGACAGAACGATCCTTACAAGCCGGAAGCAGTCGCTTCTCCGCGTTACACCGAACCGGTGCGCGACATCCCGCAGACAATCACCGTGGTGCCGCAAGCGGTGATTCAACAACAGGGAGCGACAACATTGCGTGACGTGTTGCGCAACACGCCCGGCATCAGCATGCAGGCCGGTGAAGGCGGCGGCGGTCTGCCCGGCGACAATCTTTCAATCCGCGGTTTTTCCGCGCGCAGCGACATTTTCGTGGATGGCATCCGCGATTTCGGCGCCTACTCACGCGATCCGTTCAATCTCGAACAGGTGGAAATTGTGAAAGGCCCTTCCTCCGCGACGACAGGTCGCGGATCATCGGGCGGTTCCGTCAACCTCGTCAGCAAGACTCCGAAACTTGATCGCTTCTACAGCGGCTCGCTCGGTTTCGGCACGGATGATTACAAGCGCACGACAGTGGACCTGAACCAGCCATTGAAGGACCTCGGACTCGAAAGCGCCGCGGTGCGCTTGAACGGCATGTGGCACGATGCGGAAGCGCCGGGTCGCGATGTGGTTGAAGAGAGCCGTTGGGCGTTGGCGCCGTCGCTGGCATTTGGATTGGGAACACCCACCCGTCTCACGCTCAGTTATTTTCACATGACCCAGGACAACGTTCCGGACTACGGAATTCCCTGGGTTCCCCTCAACACCAATCCGGATCTTGAACAGTATTCCAACGATGCGCCGCCGGTCAGCTACCGGAATTTCTACGGCCTGAAAGGTTACGATTTCGAGGATATCCAGACCGATGTCGTCACGGCGCAGGTCGATCATGATTTTACCGATTCGCTTCGCCTGCGACAGGTGTTCCGTTACGGACGAAACTATCGCGACTCCGCCATCACCGCGCCCCGCTTCACCAGCGTAAACACCAGCACGGACATCAACCGTCAGTTGCAGCGGCGCGAAATGGAGAATGAAATCTTTTCGAGCCAGACCGATCTGCGAATCGATCTGGAACATGGACCGGTCGAACAGGCGATTGTCACCGGACTGGAACTGACGCGCGAACTGCAGAAAAACCGCAACTCCGCGCAGACCGCCAACCAGCCGACCACCGATCTGTTCAATCCGAATCCGAACGATCAACCCCTTGGCCCGATGCCGCCGATCACGGGAATTCCCAGTAAAGCCCAGGCGGACACCATCGCCCTGTATGCATTCGACACGATCAAGCTGGGCTCCATGGTGGAACTCAGCGGCGGCGTGCGCTGGGATCACATGGAAGCGGATTTTCGCAGCTCGACGAACCGCTTTGAGCGGACCGACGACATGATCAGCTGGCGCGCCGGCATTGCCTTCAAGCCGGTGGAACGCGGAACGATTTATTTCGGCTACGGCAGCTCCTTCAATCCGTCGATCGAAGGCAACACCGGCCTCACGCTTTCAGGCGCCACCAACAACGTGAACAGCGCCAACCTCGATCCCGAGGAAACGCGCAGCTTCGAACTCGGAACGAAATGGGAGTTTTTCGACAACCGCCTGCTCGTTGGCGCGGCACTGTTCCGAACCGAAAAACACAACGCCCGCACACAGACCACGACATCGGATGTGGTCACGCTGAACGGCGAACAGATCGTGGAAGGTGTCGAGTTGAGCATCGCTGGAAGCATCACGGAAAACTGGCGCGTGATGGGCGGATACGCCTACATGCAGAGCGAAATCCGCCAGTCGAACAACGATTCCGAAACGGGTGCTGAATTCGGGAACACGCCGGAACACTCATTCAACATCTGGACCACCTACTCGTTCTGGAAACTTGAAATCGGCGGTGGCGTCCAATACGTCGGCGAACGTCTGAACAACAACAGCGCCAACGCCAACGTCCGCCGCGCGCCGGATTACTGGCTCTTCGATGCGATGGCCACCTACAAGGTCACCGACAACGTTTCGCTGCAGCTGAACGTTTACAACATCGGCGATGAGAAATACATCGACCGTCTCGGTGGCGGACATTTCGTTCCCGGACGCGGACGCTCCGCTGTTCTGGCTGCAAACTTCTCCTTCTGAACACCCCATGCTGATCAACATTCCAAACGTCCTGACACCGGAACAGGTTGCTGAAGCGCGAAAAATCCTTGAAGCCGCCGAGTGGATCGACGGCAAGGTGACCGCTGGCTATCAATCGGCGAGAGCCAAGGACAACATGCAGATTCCGGAAGGTCATCCCGCTGCGCGTCAGGTCGGGGAAATGATTCTGAAAGCGCTGAGCGGCAATCCGCTGTTTCTCTCGGCCGCCATTCCAGCCCATGTGTTTCCACCTCTGTTCAACCGCTATTCGGGCGGACAGTCGTTCGGCACGCATGTGGACAATGCCATCCGCCAGATTCCCGGCACGCCGCATCGCATCCGCACCGACCTGTCCGCGACGTTGTTCTTTGCGGAACCGAGCGAGTATGACGGCGGCGAACTTTGCGTCGAGGACACCTATGGCGTTCACAGCGTCAAACTGCCGGCCGGCAGCATGGTTCTCTACCCCTCCACCAGCCTGCATCACGTCAAACCTGTGACACGCGGAGCCCGGCTTTGTTCCTTCTTCTGGCTGCAGAGCATGATTCGCGACGACAGCCAGCGTTCGATTCTTTTCGATCTCGATCTGGCCATTCAGCGGTTGTCGAAGGATCATCCGAATCATCCTTCCGCCGTTCAATTGACAGGTGTCTATCACAATCTCCTGAGGCAATGGGCGGAAGTCTGAAACGGATCGGTCACTCATGAGCTTCCGGAAAATCATCTTCTGGCTCCACCTCATCGCAGGTGTCGTGGCCGGAATCGTCATCGCCATCATGTCGTTCACCGGCGCGGTGTTGGCGTTCGAAAAGGAAATCATCGCCTGGGCAGAACGCGATTCACGAACGGTTCCATTGCCACATTCCACCGACGCTGTTCCGCTGGACGACATCGTCGCCAAAATTCGCGAGGAAAAGCCGGAGGCACGTCCCTCAACGATCACTGTTCAACGAAATCCGGAGTCTGCCGTGATGCTGGGCTTCGGACGCACCAACTCCGTTTACGTGAACCCCTACACCGCGGAGATCCAACCGCCATCGGGTACCGGTATGCGGAGCTTCATGCAGACGATGATCAGCTGGCATCGTTATCTCGGACGTGCCAATGATCAACGCGCCACAGGCAAGGCCATCACCGGCGCGTGCAATGCCGCCTTTCTGGTTCTGGCGGTGACGGGCATTTATCTCTGGTGGCCGCGCAAATGGAACCGCGGCGCATTTCGCGCAGTAGCGGTGTTCAGCCTCAAGCTTCGCGGCAAGGCCCGCGATTGGAACTGGCACAACGCCGTCGGTTTCTGGACCGCACCGATTTTGATTGTTCTGACCGCAACGGCTCTTCCGATTTCATATCGCTGGGCCGGAGATCTGATTTACAAAATGACCGGCACAACGTCCCCGCAGAATGCCGGTCCGGGTGGAATAACGGCGCCCGCAGTTGAAATTCCGACTCCGCCCGAAGGTGCGAAGCCGTTGAAACTTCAGGAACTGCTCGGCAACGTTCAGCGCGAGTTTCCGAACTGGAAAGAGATTACGTTCCGCATGGGTGGCCCGGGGGGGCGTGGTGGAACTGGGGAACGCAGGTCGGGAAGCCGCGAGGGTGCGACGGAGGCTTCCCGATCTGAGATCTCAGCCACAAATGCGGTTGCATCCGCTGCAAGTCCTGGAAGTCGGGAACGAGGCGAAGGTGGTTCTCGTGAAGCCGGCGGACGTTCCAACCGGGCTCCGCAGCCCGTGTCGATCACTCTCAAGGAAAAAAATGCCTGGCCGCTCTTCTCCGCAGTGCAACTGACGCTGGATCCTTTCACCGGCGCAGTGTTGCGCAAGGAAACCTACAGCGATCAAAACCTCGGCCGACAGGTGCGTTCATGGACTCGCTATCTTCACACGGGCGAAGCATTGGGCGTGGTTGGTCAGCTCGTCGCCGGCGTGGCCTCGCTGGTTTCGCTGCTGCTCGTCTGGACCGGATTCGCCCTCACCTGGCGCCGATTCTTCAAGCGCAAAGAAACCACTGCGACGACGTCGTGACGCTCTGGCAATTGTATGCCGTTCGCCCTGTCGCGCTGGCCGCGTACCATTTTTCCCGTGGCCAGTGCGTATCCAACCACGGTTGAACACAAACGAACACGAGCCGGATCTCCATGTCTTGAGATGCGCTTCTTCTGATTCCGCGCCCAATCCAGACTTGAATCCGAAGTTTCGCCCATTGAAACTCTCGCGCGCATGAACCGCATCGTTGAACGCTTTGCCCGGCTGAAGCGCGAACAGAAAAAAGGCTTCGTCGTTTATATTGGCGCCGGCGATCCACATCTCGACGCCACGCGCCAGCTGGCAGTTGCCTTCGACAAAGCAGGCGTGGACGTGCTCGAACTCGGCGTTCCGTTCAGCGATCCACTCGCCGACGGGCTGGTGAATCAACTCGCAGCTCAACGCGGCCTCGAATCCGGTACCACGCCGCCCAAGGTTCTCGAAACGGTTTCCGACATCCGCCGCGAGTCACAGGTCCCGATCGTTCTCTACATCTATTTCAATCTTATTCACAAGGTGGGCCTGGAACGGTTCATCCAGGACGCCGCCAGCGCGGGAGTCGATGGCCTGCTCGTCCTCGATCTTCCCCCGGAGGAAAGCGCGAATTACGAAGCGCTGATGCAAAAGGCCGGTCTGTGTCCGATTTATCTCGTCGCGCCGACCACGCCGGAGAATCGCATCGAATTCATCGTCAAACGCGGAGCCGGATTCATTTATTACGTGTCGCGCGAAGGTGTCACCGGCATGCAGCAAAAGATTTCGGACACGATCGCGTCTATGACCGCAAAGATCCGCGCGCACACCGATCTCCCGATCGCCATTGGATTCGGCGTCTCCACGCCGGACCAGGCGAAGACCGTTGCGAGCTACGGCGACGCGGTCGTGGTGGGCAGCGCGATCGTGAATCAAATTGCCGAACACGGAAAATCGCCCGAGCTGGTCCAGCGCGTCAGCGCTTTTGTGAAATCGCTCGGTGATGCGGTGAAAGCGAATTGAGGAGCCGCAGATGAAACACGGATGGGAACACAGGTAAATTCAAAGCGGAATGAACTCCTGAATCTGTGCAAATCTGTGTTTCATCTGTGGCCTGAATAACCATTCCCCATGAAAACCAAAACTGACCCCAAGGATCGTTTCGTCATCATCATGGCCGGCGGACGCGGCGAGCGTTTCTGGCCTGTCAGCCGCGAAAAAACGCCCAAGCAACTGATCAAATTGCTCGGCAAAAAATCGTTCCTTCAACAGGCCGTCGAGCGCGTTCTGCCGGTCGTGCCGCTCAAAAACGTTTTCATCATCACCAACGCCGCCCAGGCGCCTGAGGTCCGCAAGCAGCTTCCAAAACTTCCGAAGGACAACGTCATCGCCGAACCGATTGGGCGCGACACCTGCGCCGCCGTCACCTTGGGCGCCGCCATTGTTGGAGCACGTTCCACCACCGGCGTCATGGCGGTGTTGCCGGCCGATCACGTGATTCCCGAGGAAAAGAAATTTCAGCAGGTGTTGTCAGACGCCTTCGATCTCGCGAGCCGCGGCCAGGCGATTGTCACGATCGGCATCAAGCCAACCGAGCCTGCGACGGGTTACGGTTACATCCGCGTTGGCGAACCGTTGCCTCCGCCTGCCGGTGTGAAGGCTTACAAGACGGTTTTCCATCGCGCGGAACAGTTCGTCGAGAAACCGAACTTCGAGAAGGCCACCGAATATCTGAACAGCGGCCAGTATCGCTGGAACGCCGGCATGTTCATCTGGAGCTTCGTCACCATCACCGAGGCGCTCCAGAAACATCAGCCGGAAATGTACGAAGCCTGCCAGCGCTGGTTTAAAGCCGCCGCCCAACCGGCCAAACTCACCAAAGTGCTTGCAAAGGAATATCCGGCGATCACCAAAATTTCGATCGACTTCGCGCTGATGGAAAAGGCGCACAACGTCGTCTGTGCGGACGGTTCATTCGATTGGGACGATCTCGGCGCATGGAACGCATTGGCGCGACACGTCAAATCGGACGCGGAAGGCAATTGCGCGGTCGCGGACTTCATCCATGTCGATGCCGCGCGAAACATCATCTTCGACGCCCGCACGAAAAACCGGACGCCGATCGCGGTCGTTGGCCTCCGTGATTCCATTCTCGTGCAAACCGATGATGCCGTCCTGCTCGCCCACAAGGGCCAGTCGCAAAAGATCAAGGAACTGGTGAAAAAGCTGGGCGAGAATCCCAGGCTGAAGAAACTGGTTTGAACGCTGATTAAACTTCAAGTTCCAAGCCTCAAACTCCAAAGAAATTCCAAGCTTCAAGAATCAACGGCGCCATTCTCATTGGTAATGCGACACCTGCCGCGTAATGCTGATTGGAAGTTGAGATTTGAAGCTTCTTTGGAACTTGGAATTTGATCCTTGGAGCTTGGAACTTCCCCCATGAAACACGTCACCATCCACACCGACGGCGGTTGTGAAGGAAATCCCGGTCCGGGTGGATGGGCGGCGGTGCTTCGTTATGGCGACAAGTGCCGGGAGGTCAGTGGCGCGGAGATCGCCACGACGAACAACCGGATGGAACTGCGCGCGGCGATTGAAGCGCTTCGGGCGCTCAAGGAAGCCTGTGAAGTGACGCTGTTCACCGATTCAGAATATCTGCGCAACGGTATCACCGGCTGGATTCATGGCTGGCGTCGCAACGGATGGCGCACGAAGGACAGGAAGCCGGTCAAGAACAGCGATCTCTGGCAGGAGCTGGATCAGCTCGCCCGGCAACACGTCCTGAAATGGGAATGGCTCAAGGGCCACGCCGGACACAAGGACAACGAGCGTTGCGACGTGCTCGCCAGGCAGCAGATCAGCGAGCTGAGGAAAAAGCATTCCAAGGCTGAATTGAAGCAGGCACTGGAAGCGTTCAAGCAGGGCGAACAGCAGCTTTCCCCTTCCCTGCTCTGATCCAACTTCAGTTCAGCGGAACTCCAAATGGGCTTTTTGATCGGCTCCGTCTTTTGGGGTTACGCCCAGTTGCGAACTTTTGCCAACAGGCGAAATTGGTCGCATGAAGTCACCTCGGGCAAAGGATGCGTTCGAAAAAATTCGTCATGCTCTCCGGATGGACGAACTCTCGCCAGCGGTTCGAAAGGTGATCGTTGGAATTGTCGGAGGTTGCGTGCTCATGGCCGGATTCGCCCTCCTGTTTCTTCCGGGCCCGGCCTTTGTGGTCATCCCACTCGGACTGGCCATTCTCGCCACCGAGTTTGCATGGGCGAAACATTACCTCGACAAGGCCAAAGGCTGGGTTGAGCGCAGCAAGGAAAAATACAAGCGCCGCCGGCAACAACGCCGCGGCACACGCGCGGCGGTTGCCAAATGATCACTCGCGCATCGTGGCCTGCAACACCTGCTTCAGCTGGGCCACGACTTTCTCATGCGCCGCATTCACTTCGGCCTCGGTCAGCGTCCGCTCGGCATTTCGATACGTGAACGCGTAAGCCATGCTCTTCTGCCCGGCCGGAACGTTCTTTCCGCGAAACACATCGAACAGCTCCACAGCCTCAAGATTCGCCGGTTTCGCCTGCTTCACCGCCTGCAGCACGGCGTCGTGCGTGACCGATTCGGCAACGAGCATCGCAACGTCGCGGCGGCTTGACGGGAATGAAGGCAAAGACTTGAACGACTTTGCAGGATTCCGCTTCGAGATCAGCTGATCGAGGTTCAATTCCGCCAGAAACACCGCATCGCGCAGGTCGTATTGTTTCGCCAGCGGCGGCAACAGCTGACCCATTTCGCCCAAAGGCAATTTGCCCAGCTGAATGGTCGCCGATTCCAGGAACAGACCGGTGCTTCCTTCGCGCTTCATGAACACCAGTCCGCGCATGCCGAACTGCTCCAGAAACTCCTCCAGCAACCCTTTCAAATCGTAGATGTCGAACTTCGCATCACGATTGTCGCCGCTCCAGAACAGCGCATTGCGCTGGCCCGTAATGGCAATGGCCACGCGTCGTTCCTCCTTCGTGGCGCCATTGACGGACGAAAATACCCGACCCACTTCGAACAGAGCGATGTCGTAATTCTTCCGGCTGACATTGTGCCGAAGCGAATGAATCAAGCCGGTCAGCAACGTCGGCCGCAGCACGTCCATGTCTGAACTCAGTGGATTCGAAAGCGGCACGAGTTCTTCGCCCGATTTCAAATTTCGGATTTCGGATTTCGGAATGAGCGTCTGGCCCTGGGCTTCGTTCAATCCGAGTCCCGCCAGAATTCGACGCGCCTCGGCAAGCTGATCGTGAAGGGCGTCGTAGGGATGTGATCCAATCGCGCCGCGCGGTGGAGTGGACGGAATTTTATCGACGCCATGCAGGCGTGCGACTTCTTCAATCAAATCCACCTCGCGCTTCAAATCGACGCGGAAACTTGGAATTTCGAACACACCGGAAGCTGCAGCCTTGAGTCCCAGCGCGGTGAGATGTTTTGTTTGTTCTTCCGGAGAAAGATTGGTCCCGAGCAGTTCGTTTGTTTTTTCGAACCGCAGTGAAATCTGCTTCGGCTCGGCCGGCTTCGGATAAACATCGACAACTCCGTCAGCCAGTTCGCCTCCGGCTGTTTCAAGAATCAACTGCGCCGCGCGCTGACCAGCCCAGTCGGCAATGCCGATGTCCGCGCCGCGCTCGAACCGGTAGCTGGATTCGCTTCGAAGCCCGAGTTGCTTGCTGGTGCGTCGGATATTCGTCGGATTGAAGCAAGCGCTTTCGATCAGCACATCGACGGTCTGATCGTTGATCTCTGTGTTCTGGCCGCCCATGATGCCGGCCAGAGCAATTCCTTTCTGCTCGTCAGCGATCAACAGCATCTCGCGGGTCAGTGTTCGTTCCTGTCCATCGAGCGTTTTAAATTTCTCGCCGTCCGCCGCGCGGCGCACAACGATGGTTGGCTTGCCGTCCGCGCCTTTGGCGATCAGGTGATAATCGAACGCATGCAGCGGCTGCCCAATTTCCAGCATCACGAAGTTCGTCACGTCCACCACGTTGCTGATGCTGCGAATGCCGACTTTCTCCAGTGTACTCTTCAACCAGTTTGGACTCGGACCGACCTTCACGCCCTTGATCACGCGGGCCGTGTAACGCGGGCAAAGTTCAGCATCCTCAATACGAACTGACACAAGGTCGGCGGCTTTGAGTTTTGAGGTTTGAGCTTTGAGTTCGGGGATATTGAGAGGATTTCCGGTAAGCGCAGAGATTTCACGGGCGATGCCAATCACGCTGTTCCAGTCGGGCCGGTTCGGCGTCGTCTCAAGGTCGTAAACCACATCACCGCCGCTGCGCCCCAAATACTCGGCAAACGACTGGCCGACCTTTGCGTCTTCGCGCAGAATCAGCAATCCGTCCTCCTTTTTGTGTCCGATTGCTTCCGGATCAATGGCCAGCTCTTCGTGCGAACACATCATGCCGTGCGATTCCACGCCACGGATTTTTCCAACCTTGATGGTGAAGGGTTCCTTGTCACCGGGCTTCATGGGCAGCGAGGCGCCGGGGAGAATCAATGGAACCTTGTCGCCGGCTTTGAAATTCTGCGCGCCACAGACAATCTGCCGCTCGCCTTTGCCATCATTGACACGGCAGAGCGAAAGTTTGTCGGCGTTGGGATGCTTGTCGCGCGTGATGACCTGGGCAACGACGATGCCTTCGAACTCGCCGGCGACCTTCTGAACGCCTTCGACTTCGAGACCAAGCATCGTGAGCCGCTCGGAGAGTTCCTCCGGCGACCAGTTGAAATCGACGTATTGCTTAAGCCAGTTGAGCGTGACTTTCATCGGAGCCGGGACGGTAAACGTCAGGCAATGGCCAGTCAACACGATGCTCCGGGCGCATTGAGCAATCCCCCTCTTTCGTCATCGTTCTCGAATCAATCCGAGGAAGAGACGATTACAGGGAGATGGGCGTCATTCCTCCGAACAACCTTCCGCTTCGGCAGCAGCAATAAATGTTCGGAGCAGTTTGATCCTTGGCTGCGCCAGCAGGCGTGAGGTTCCGAGCAACAGCTGGCCGGGAAGCGAATCCGCGTTTCGTCGCAGCACAGCGAGCGCGTCAGGAAAACGCTGAAATCGTGTGTCGCGGCCGATCTTGCTCACGGTTCTCAAAATCGCTGTGGCACCCAGCTGCTCCAGAATGTCGGCGTCGCGAACGATCGTTCCTTCAATCGTGGTCGGTGTCGCCGATGGCTGATGTGTTCGAATGACTTCAACGACCGCCGGAATCTTCTCTTCCGGAAATCCAAGTCGTTTCAAAATGGAGGGCGTCTCTCGCATCGCATAAGCGACACAATCCCAAGCCGCCAGCGCCGCCAGATCTTCAGGACGATGACCGACAAAGACACCGAGGTCATGCATCCATACCGCCGCGAAGACCACGTCGTCGTCGTACGCTTCATCGGCGCCGATCATCTTTGTGAGTTCATAAAGGCGGGCCTGATGACTGAACTTGTCCACCGGCTTTGCCTGCTCGCGGATGAATTCGATCAGCGCAGTTCGAAACTCATTTGGTTTCATGGAACGACGCGAGTGATAACGGATCAGGTTGCGTTTGGCGACGGAAGTTTTGAAATGGAAGAGGCCGCTGAGGAACGCGCGCGCTCTGACGCGAAGCCGGGCGACTCTATTCACAAATAAAAATGCGAAAAAAACTTCGATCTCTGAAGGGTCTCGCCACGCGCCCGTCTGATTTTACGTATGAAAAAGTTACTCTTAATAGCCGCAGTTCTCGCAGGAGCGGTGACAGCGTCGCAAGCTGGAGTCGATGTCCGCATCGGCATCGGAATTCCCGCGCCGCCTCCAATTGTCATCAGCCGGGCTCCGGCTTATTACCATCCTCCCGTCGTGGTGGCGCCCAGTCTTCCACCCCGGCCCTGGACACCCGTGGTTGTCGTGCCGCCGGCACATCATCACCATCATCATCACGGTTATGCGCCTGCACACAGGCCGGGCTATCGGGTGAAGGCAAATTACTCGAACAACGGACGTCACGAGCGCTACACCTATCGCGAACGCTGGCACTGATTCCAAACTTTCAACCACCGAACCAGCGAGGCCGGGGCTCAAGGGCTCCGGCCTTTTTCTTTAAGTCCGGTCACTCAGAAAAGTTGACCGTGCCGTGCTGTTCGCCTTCACGAACGTGCGGTTGCGTTCCTCGAACATATGCCCGGGCCGCTTCGAACAGGTAGCGGACGCTCTGGAACCCGGATGTTTCCCAGTATTCCGCAAACACAGCCTGCGCGCGGATCAGCACCAGTTCCGGATCATTGACGCCGCCGGGGAACCAGGTCTGATACGACTCCTTCCAAAACTCCGCCGCTTTGTTGCGATCGAAGATCAGCTTCGCCGCCGCGTTCAGTGTGAGGTAACGGCTCATTTCGTCCTGGCAAACGATCAGCACGCGTTCGTCGTTTTCAATTTCCTTCGCCTTTGCGCTGCTTCTGCCGGTGAAGAACCAGATATCGCAATTCGGTTCCACATGCGCGATCACCATCGGTCTTCCGTGAAACGGCGTTTCATTGCCGTGTGTATGAGTTACGAGCAACGCTGTCTCAAATTCGCTCAGCAGCTTCCGGATTTTGTCAACCTGATCATTCATAAAATTCCTCCGACTGGTTTTCTCACCGTCCAACACAGCTTTCACAGGGTCAATTGGGGTCCCTTCTCCTCGGTAGAAAAGATTTCTTGTGAGAAATCTGAAACTGCCGATGGAAAGATCACGGTCCTGTGGTAGGCTGTCTGGCTTTTTAAATGGCTGGAACAAAGGAACCCGATCGCCGGGCCAGCTCACAGGATCAGCTTAGCACCATGAAGTGTCGGTTTGTCGGTTTTCGTCATTTTTTCACCAGTGCAGTTTCGGTCGCGGTTCTTTCCGCGCTTAACGCATTCGCTCAACCTCAACAGGCGTCGCCGCCCAGCGGTCCCCGCCAGTTCCATCGAGGCTCGATCAACCGTGTCGAAGATGTCCCCGCGGGACGCTTTCGAAACCAGCTCGACCGTCTTCGTCCCCAGGCAAAGTATCGCGCCGCCGCCTGGCTTCATAATTTCCATTTCACAGAACTCGATCTCGCGACACTGCACACCGACCCGGACGGAGCCATTTACTACGTCGATGCCTTCACATTGCCCGCCTCTGCGGAAGCTGCGAATTCAGAACCGGTCACAGCCGCGGCGACCGTGCCGGTCACGCCTTTTCCTTCCGGCCTGATCTTTCACAGCAAGCCGGGCGCGCCCAACACGATCTATCTCAACTTCGTTGGAATGACGGTCACTGGCACCGCGTGGAACTCCTCTGAAAAACGAACCTCTTTTCAGGCAGTCGCCTTCAGCATGGACGCGGACTTCACCACCTTCAGCGATGCGGAACAAACCGCGATCCGGCGCATCTGGCAGCGCGTTGCCGAGGATTACGCGCCGTTCGACGTGGACGTCACCACCGAAAAACCGGCGGTGTTCACCGAGCGAACCGCGATGGCGCTCATCACTCGAAGCACCGATGCGACCGGCGCGAAAAATCCTTCATCAACCGGCGGCGGTGTTGCCTACATCAACGTGTTCGGCGGATCGAACTTCGGCTATTACCGCCCGGCTTGGATTTACTACGACAATCTGGCAAACACGGAATCTTACATCGCGGAAGCGGCGACGCATGAGATCGGACACAACATGGGCTTGAGCCATGACGGAACCACGGGCGGCGGCGGCGAATATTATGGAGGCCATGGAAGTGGTGAAACGTCCTGGGGGCCGATCATGGGAACCGGTTACAACCGCAACGTCAGCCAATGGTCGCGCGGCGAATATTACCTCGCGAACAACACACAGGATGACCTGGCTTTGATCGCAGCGAAGCTGACCTACATCAGCGACGACCATGGGGATTCGTCAGACAACGCCACGGCGCTTACGTTTTCAGGCGGAACCAACATCGTTTCGACCACGCCGGAAACCGATCCGACGAATTCCAATCCAGCCAACAAGGGCGTCATCGAGCGCAACACAGACGTCGATGTCTTTTCGTTCGACACTGGTGAAGGGACCGTTCGCCTGACAGTAAAACCATGGGTGGTCGCGTCGGGAACACGCGGAGGAAATCTGGATGTTGCGCTTGAACTGCGCGACGCCAGCAACAACGTGATCGCCACAAACAATCCTTCCACCCAGACCGGTGCGCAGATTCAAACCGCCGTTCCGAGCGGAACGTATTATCTTTTCGTCAGAAATTCCGCCGCGGGAAATCCGCTCAGTTCAACGCCGACCGGCTACACTTCGTACGGCAGCATCGGACAATATTTCATCAGCGGATTCATCGTCGCGCCGCAATCGGTTCAACCACTCGTTCAGCTGACCGTCACCGCCAACAATCCTGAATGGGGATCCGTGTCGCCGTCCGGCGGAACGTATGAGCTGGGAACACAGGTTCAGGTGACTGCAACACCGGCGAGCTATTATCAGTTTGCGCACTGGACGAACGGAGCCTCGGGCGAAAACGCAACGACGACCGTTCTGCTCAGTTCGAACACGACGGTTCAGGCCATTTTCCAGGAAACGCTGACCACAAATTCGCCAACACCGCTCTGGTGGCTTGCGGCGAATGGTTTTGGAAGCAACCCGGAATCAGCGGTCAATCAGCGCGGCGCGAACGGAATGTTTGTCTGGCAATCGTATGTCGCGGGCCTCGATCCGAACAATCCGTCCGATCAGCTGAAGCTCGCGCTCCATCACGGGACAACTGGCGATGTGCTGAGCTGGAATACCGTTGCGGGACGTGTTTATTCGATTCGCGCGGGCAGCGACATTGCCGGCGAAATGACACCGTTGCCCGGTGCAGAGGATTTGCCTGCGACAACGCAGTCGTTCACGAATTCATCGTCAACCCCAGGCACGCGATTCTACCGGCTGGAAGTAAAGAAGCTGTAGCGCTCGCGTTACTGCAACTTCAGCGGAAGCTGAATCAGCTGGGAATGAAGTCCTGACAACACCTCACCCGTACGCTGCGCGCGAACATTGTTTCCGAAACGGAACGTTGCTCCCGCATCGAAGTTCCGGATCATCAGGCAATAGTTTCCGTTCACCATGATGCCGAGCAGCTCGCCTGTTTTGCTGAAGACGAGATCGCCGCGGGAAGGATTGAATTTGCCGAACAGTCCGCGAATGAAACTGTTGTCGAGCCGGACGTAACCGGGAGTGCTGGGATCGATCTGGAACCGGCACTCGCCATAATAGTCCTCGCTCGCGCCAACCAGCACGGCGTCCTGAAACTTGAAGGGATCGGTGGAGCCGCGATAAACCTTGCTGCCAAGAGTCTTCGCCTCAGCCTCGCTCACCGGCATCCAGACCACGCGCGGATCCTTGAAGCTGAACGAGAGCGAACGGATCGGCACCTGCGCCGAGCGATGCGCCAGCACGCCGGTCATGTCCTCCCAATCGGTGCCCGGACTGTAGATCACGAACGGCGTTTCCTGCACGTGACACAGCGCGAAGATGTTGGTGCCGTCATTGACGAGCACAGTTCGTGTCGCGCGGCGTCGCGACGCTTCGTTGCCGAACAAGCCAGGGCGGGTCAGGTCGATTCGCGCTTCAACACGATTGCTGACGAAGTCGTTGAAGATCGTGTTCGGGGCAAGCGGCCGGTTCTCGCGAATTTCCTGGGCGAGCCGGGTTGAATTGGTGGCGAGCGATTGAACACCCTCCGCGAGCTTCACCCTTTCCTCGCGTTCAAGCTTCACCTGTTCCTTCGCAGCGGCGGCCTGTTCCATCGCATGACGCCGCTCCACCTCAGCAACCTGAAGACGCGTCGCGAGCTGTTGCTTTTCATTCAGCACCATCTGATTGCTGCGCACCAGATCCGCCAGCTGCTTTTGCAATGCCGCGGCCTGCTCGGCCTCGCGCTGTTTCTCCAGTTCAATCTGTGCCAGACGTTCGCGTGACTGAGCGGCGTCGCCGGCCGTGGATTGAAGCTGCTGGGTCAGGCGCATCAGATTCGTCTGCGCGGCAAGGAACTGATCCTGAAGCGAAGTCTGCCTTTGTTGAAGCTCCCGGGCTTCCCGTTCGCGCGACTGCAACTGTTGCTGCAACTGCTGCGCCTGTTGTTCGCGGGATTGAAGCTGCTGTTGAAGCTGGCGTGCCTGTGTCTCGCGCTCGGTCGCGGCGCTGCGAGCGCGTTCGAGTTCGCCGAGCAGCTGGTCGCGGCTCTTGCGCTCCTCATCAAGCGCCAGCTGCATCATGGCAGCGAGATCGCGATTGGCCGTATCCACGCGATTCGTCTGCATCTCCATCCGCGGCGCGGTGCTCTGGGCGCCTTCCTGACCGACCTTGTTGATGTCCACCGACGAAAACGCCAGCAGGCTGATCAGCAGGAAGTCGCAGATGACGATCAGGATGCTGCGATTCATAGTGGCGCGGTGAAGGGATTGCCGGCGGCCGGCTGTCCGACGGGCGTTGCCTCGGCTTCAAGCAGCAGCTTGCGCTTGGTCGGGCGGAGGTGGACGACCTTGAACACAACGACGAACAGAATGCCGAACGACGTTGCGGAATAGGCGGCCATCAGGCTCGGCTGCTTGAACACGCCGAGCGAGACGAGAATCAGTGAAATGATCGTTCCGAGGAAGCCGAGGTACAGGCCGGCATCGAACAGATGTTCCTCGTTTTCGAGCAGTCTGAGCTTCATGCGCGCGGCGACTTTCTGGCGGCGGATTTCGGCCAGCTTCAGCAGGCACGCCACATAGAGCAGCGCCTGGAGCACAAAGAAGATCAGCATGGTGATCAGGACTTCAGGGTTCATAAACGTTGTCACTTTCGCGGGTTCGCCTGCGGGCGCCGCGCTGCCCACCGTGGGCAGCTGGAGCCGGATTGGAAAATCCACCCGCTGGCTTTCCTGCGCGAGATACGGCTCGCTCAGGAGCAGCACAACCAGCAGCGCACCCAAACCAAACAACACGGCGCGCGCAATGTAAAACCCGCGCACCTGCAACGGACGTTCCAGCGGCGCCGCACCCGGCAACGCGAAATGTAACGCCACTGCAACGAAAAATCCTCCGGCAATGTAAAGCAGCCACTTGATCGCCAGCGCAAACCATGGCGCCCGCAAACTGAGATCGACGAACAACGGATGAAACGGCGATACGGACAGCCGTTGATTGCGCTGAAGCAGTTCGTTGATCCCGCCCGCGCCGTAACGCAACGCCGAACCGACGTCGCGCAAACCGGTGTTGCCGAATGTCGTCAGATAGTTCGCCACGCCAGCCGGATTCGATGAAAGCTGCACTGCTGAAAATAGAATCGGAAGCTCGGTTTCATGACGTCGGACCAGGTTCGCCTGAAGCCTCAACGTTTCCACGTCGTCGATCCGCGCCAGAAACGAGGAGAGCTGGCCCCAGTTCATTCGTTGTCCGATTGAAAGAATGTCCATCAGTACCTGCTCAAACGGCCTTGAGTTCCCGCCTCTCACCGCCTCGCCGGCGAGGGTAATGATGGAATTGCTGAGTGACGCGCTGAGGCGGCGGGTGTCAGTCAGCAACCCTGTTATTACCAACGCGGCGTCGAGCGCCTGGCCGGACGCGGATTGGGAGGATGGAAACAGTGTCGTGTTGGTGACCGAGCGAAATCGCAGCAATTCCTGAACGGCGGGATTCGAAGATAGTTCGAGAAGTCTGAGCGCCCGCTCGCGATTCTCAGTTCGAATCACGAATTCTGCGAACGGTTCCGGCTCACCCGCAGCGCGCGCGGTGGATCGGCTTGATTCAAGCAGTTCGCCGGCGAGGTTGACCTCCATCGTCCCATGCTTTCGCAAAAGTGGATTGTTCTTTCCGACTTCAAGAACTGCCGCTTCCAGCTTGTCGCGACCGGGAAGATTACGAAGCTGAGCCGCGCGCATCAGCCAGTAAGCCGCGCCGAAGTTGCCTTCGTACGCCTGGGCCAGACCTTGGTTTACAAGGCCGGGAGTTTCCTTCGACGCATGCGCAAGGACAGTGTCATCCACAGATCGAAGGTGCGCCGGCACCATCAATCCGCCGATGACCGCTATCGCGCCAAGGATGGCGCACGTCAGGAACAGGCCCCAACTCTTCATGAATGTTCCGCGGGAAACCGCAGTTGCACTTGGACGTTGAAAAGAACGCCGACATTCAAGGAAAGTTTTCCCGCGCGGTCAAATGGTGAAAGACCCCACAGACCGAAACAACGAAGAGCAAATGGGATTAACGGGAGGGATTAACAGAAGGAAACAAAGGGAACGAAGAAGGCATTACTTACTTAAGGAATAAAGTCGGCCGAAATTATTCAGTCTGCGGAAGAATTGCCTGAATGATCCAGCCGAGTTTCTTCCACAGAACCTTCGTTCCCTTCGTTTCCTTCTGTGAATCCTCTGTGAATCTTCCGTCAATGCGGCGTTCCTGAAGCAAGATCGGGCGGATTGGGCCGTTCCAGCGGCAGGATCGCGATTTCGATCCGGCGATTCTTCGCCCGTCCCTCGGCTGTTGCGTTGTCCGCCACCGGATGATGTTCGCCATACGCCAGCGCTCCGACGCGTCGTGGATCCATGCCCGCCTGCTCTGTCAGAAAGTGAACCGCAGCCAACGCTCGCGCCGCCGACAGTTCCCAGTTGCTCGCAAAACGGTTCCTCGAATCCGCACGGATCGGAATGTTGTCCGTGTGCCCGATCACATGAATCTTCAGTTCCGGACGTTCGGCAAGAAACGCGGCGACCTTTTGCATCACCGCTTCGCCGCCGGGTTTCAACACCGCTTCGCCGGAATCGAACATCACGTTGTCGAGAATGTTCAACGTGAGCCGGCCTTGCAGTTCGGAGATGGTGACTTCCTTCGATTCCAGCGCAGCGCGCATTTCGGATTCAAGTGTTTGCGCTGTGGTTGCGACTTTTTCCTTTTCGGCTTCCAGCTCGGCGATACGCGCGTTGAGCGAAGTGATTTCCTCTCGGGCTTCGTGAAGATGATTCGTCGCCCCGGCGAGTGCAGATACAAGGGCATCGCGTTCGTCGAGGGTGGATGCAAGCAGCCGGTCCTGAACCCGGACGTCATTCGACACCTTCATCACCCACAATCCCAATCCGGCGGCGATCAAACCGAACAACGAGGCAGCGATCACGGCTCCGCGGTTGGAACGCGTCCTTGCCGGCTGCTGTGTGAATGGATTGCTCGAACTCATAACCAAATCGCTGGCCGCATTGTATCAGTGATGGACGAACAAAGTGCCAGCGGATTCGATTTCCTGTTGGAGTTTTAAGTTTTGAGTTCTGAGTTTTGAGTTTTGAAGTGCCGAAGCGGATTCCGCCGTGACTCACTCACTGACCCACTCACTCACTTGCTGTTCAGCTCATGGAATGTGAGTGGGTAAGTGGGTAGGTCGGTAAGCGAGTGGGCGGAAAGCCGGCGGAAGGGCATTCGCCCTGCTTCTACCTTTGCGCCCCTTTGTTAATGATGTAGTGTCCTGAGCCATGAATCTCGCCAGTGCCTTTGCCGAATCAGCTCAACGTAACGCCGAGAAGAACGCGCTTTACTGGGGCGAACGAGCCTACACGTATTCGGAAGTCTGGAGTCAGACATTGTTCACCGCCGGCATCCTGAACCAACAGCACGGTGTCCGGGCCGGGGACCGCGTCGGAATCTGGATGAAGAACTGCCCCGAATTCATCGCGTCGCTTTTCGGCATTCTCCACACCGGTGCAGTGGTCGTTCCGATCAATAATTTCCTGAAGCCGGACGAAGTGGCCTACATCCTTAACGATGCCGGGATCGACGTGCTCGTCACCGATTCCGATTTAAGCCGGCACACCCAGGCGCTGATAGCACAGCGGCCTTCGCTTCAATTGATGAATGCGGAACAGGCGCTCTCCACCTTTCCGATTCCACCGGCGAACCTGAAGTTTGACACACAACTGCTCAGAAACCCGACACGAACCGAATCCGACCTCGCGGTTCTCATTTACACTTCCGGCACGACGGGTCGCCCGAAAGGCGCGATGCTCACCAACGGCAACCTGCTGCACAATGTTGAGAGCTGCCGCACCTGTCTGCGCACCGTTTCAGAAGACCGGCTCGCTGTTCTGCTGCCGCTGTTTCACAGTTACATGCTGACAGTGGGAACCTTGCTGCCGCTGCTTACAGGCGCTTCGATGATTCTGATCAAGTCGCTGCATCCGGTGAAAAATGTGATCCAGGAAATCTTTGTGCGCCGTGCCACCATTCTTCCAGCCATCCCGCAATTCTACCGCGGGCTGGCCAACGCGGAGATTCCGGCTCCGTTGCCGCTCCGCATTTGCATCAGCGGATCGGCGCCGCTTCCAATGCAGGTGCTTCAGGATTTCGAACGCAAATTTCACATTCCACTGATTGAAGGCTACGGATTGAGCGAAGCCAGTCCGGTAGTCGCTAAGAACCCGCTTGATTCAACCCGCAAAGCCGGTTCGATCGGCCTTCCAATTCCGAACGTGGAACTCACGGTTCAGGATGAGGTGGGAAAGATCCTCGGACCGGGCGAAATCGGCGAGTTGTGCGTTCGCGGCGGGAATGTGATGGCCGGATACTGGAATCAACCCGAGGAAACCGCGAAAGCTTTCCGGAACGGCTGGCTGCTGACCGGAGACGTCGGTTATCACGACGAGGAAGGCTATTTCTACATCACCGATCGCAAGAAGGACATGTTGCTGGTGAATGGAAACAACGTTTATCCGAGGGAGATTGAAGAAGTCATCTACCAGTTTCCGAACGTGAAGGAAGCCGCCGTGATCGGACGTCCCGATCCGCGTCGCGGAGAACAGGCCGTCGCGTTTGTCGCTCCCAACGAGAACACCACGATCGATACAGAGGAACTGCTGAAATTCCTCCGCGGCAAGCTGGCGGACTACAAAGTGCCCCGGCGCATCGTCCTGACCCAGGCCCTGCCCCGAAACGCCACAGGCAAGATCCTGAAAACAGTTCTCCGCCAGCAACCCCTTGAGTAGCCCCCCCCGCGCCGCCATCTCAATCTCCACTCTCCATTCATAAATCTTCATTCTCCTTTCTCCTTTCGAATAGCTCATTTTCGAGATTGATTCTTGTCATTCAGGAACTTGGATCAGGCGCACCCTTTTACCAGTTGACGCTCGCAATCGGCCGCTCGTAAGCTTCGCCGCGTAGCTGCTCCGGTGCATGAAGCGCCGGAGCGGGAATTTTTTTATGCCTGAAGGATACTGCGTTAAATGCAAGGCCAAGAAGGAGATCACGGACGGGGTGGAGGAAACGATGAAAAATGGTCGTAAGGCCATCAAAGGTAAATGCCCCACCTGCGGAACCGTGATGTTTAAGATTTTGGGCGGAAAAGCTCCGGCGCCGGCATCCCCAACTGCCCCCGAAGCCACCTCCGCGCCGACCGATACGAACAACAACTAACTATGGCTCAAGAGCTAGCTTACGTCATTATCACCCCCTATTCGCTGTTCAAGTCGCGAACGGGCGGCATCCTCAGCCGTCTCATCACGCGGACCGGACTCGAACTCGCCGCCGTCCGAATGTTCGCGCCCAGCCAGGAGCTGGTGAAGCAGTATTCCGAAGCGATCATTTCCGCCAACGACCCGCAGGACCGCAAGATTCAGGAACTGATCTACAATTACATCCTCCAGAACCTTTCCCCCGATCCCAAAACCGGCCGCCGTCGCCGCGTCATGATGCTCGTCTTCCGCGGCGAAGACGCCGTCCGGAAAACCCGTTCCGTTGTTGGAAACATCAGCTCCGAACGTCGCGGCGGCGAAACCATCCGCGACACTTACGGCGATTTGATCGTGGATGAAAACGGCCAGGTCCGTTACTTCGAACCCGCCGTGCTTGCACCGCCCACCAAGGATGAGTGCGAAGCCAAACTCAAACTCTGGACGCAGTATTCTGACTCCGACGGCGGTGTTCTGGAAAACATCATCACCTATTCCGCCAGCGAAAAACCGCAGCGCACGCTGGTTCTCATCAAACCCGAGAACTTCCGCTTCCCTTCCGGCCGTCCCGGGAACGTCATCGACTTTTTCTCTCGCACCGGACTTTACATCGTCGGCATCAAGCTCCATCGCATGAGCGTTGCGCAGGCGCTGGAATTCTACGGTCCTGTTCGGGAAGTGCTCCGCACGAAACTGAAGGACGTCGTCGGTTCCAAAGCCAAAAACGTTCTCGAAAAGGAATTCGGGTTCAAGATCAACACCGACGTCGAGAAGCAGCTCGGCGATGTGCTCTGCCCGGCGTTTGGCGACAATCAGTTCGAGAACATTGTCCGATTCATGTCCGGTCGCGCGCCTTCCGAACTGCCGGAATCCGAGTGGAACAATCCCGGATCGGAACGCTGCATCGCGCTGGTCTATGAAGGCGTGGAAGCTGTGCGCAAGATCCGCGACGTGCTCGGGCCGACCGATCCTTCCAAGGCACCGCCCGGATCGATCCGCCGCGAATTCGGCCAGACGATCATGATCAACGCCGCGCACGCGAGCGATTCCGAGGAAAACGCCAAACGCGAAATGGGAATCGTGAACGTCGGCGAAAACAACTTCCGCAAGGTGGTGGAAGAGTTTTACGGGAAGGTCTAAACAAGACATGGCTTTGAAAGATCTGCCTGAAGGCATTCGCCGAAAATATCGTGTTCACGAATGGCGCCATGCTTCGGCCATTCTGGCAAAGGATTTTCCAGAAGAATGGTCGGATATCATTCAGGTTCTCAGTGCATTTAAGATTCGTAAGAGTCACATTGCAGTGGGCGGCGGCGGAAAGACCAAACTCGCTGGGTCAATTGATGGAGCATTCGTCGCTCGTGGCTGGAAGGAGAAAAAATTTGCCACGCAGATTCGAGTGGACGAAACCATTATCGACAGTCCGACTCATAAAGTGGATTGCTTCAAAAATGGAATCGGCGTCGAGATTGAATGGAACAACAAGACAGAGTTCTACGATCGCGATCTGAATAATTTTCGCCTGTTGTTCGAGCTTCGCGCTCTGAATGTAGGTGTTATTATTACTCGCTGCGATGAATTGCAGGAAATTTTTGATTCTTTGGGACGAGGATCAAGCTATGGGCCGACAACCACCATTCTCAGCAAGTTGCTCCGTAAAATGGAGGGAGGCAGCGGTGGTGGCTGTCCGGTACTGGTATTTGGGATGACAAAGGAACTTTATGACGAAAATAGTTAGCGTAACGGAGCCCACAGCAGCTAACGATTTGCTCGAAAAAATTGACGGCTGCTATTCCACGATACTCGCGGATCCTCCATGGCAGTTTCAAAATCGAACCGGGAAAGTTGCCCCAGAACATCGTCGTTTGTTGCGTTATCCGACGATGGAGCTTCAGGAAATTATAGAACTCCCGATAAGCCGCCTCGCCAGCGCCCGATCTCATCTTTATCTCTGGGTTCCCAATGCGCTTCTGATGGAAGGTCTTCAGGTCATGAAAGCCTGGGGATTCACCTACAAGTCAAACATCGTCTGGTTGAAAGTGCGCAAGGATGGGGGGCCAGATGGACGCGGTGTTGGTTTTTATTTCAGGAATGTCACAGAACTCTTGTTGTTCGGAGTCCGCGGAAGCATGCGAACGCTCCAACCGGGACGCACTCAAGTCAATGTACTCGCGACGCGAAAACGTGAACATTCGCGAAAGCCGGACGAGATTTATCAGCTTATCGAATCATGTTCACCCGGCCCTTATCTGGAGTTATTTGCGCGATTCAAACGAAAAGGCTGGCAACAATGGGGAAACGAAGATGTTGAGCAAAATTCAGACGCTAACGTCGCTCAACGCAAAGGCCACATCGATCCGCAACTTCGCCTACTCGAATCGCCGCGAGGTTACCGCCCGTAGGTCGCCCGTTCTTCGGAACACAAACGTCACGCCGTCAGTCCGCTGTGGCTTTCGATGATGCCTTTCGCAATCGCATGGCGTGTAAGGCCGGCGACGTCGTGGATGCCGAGCTTGTTCATCACCTGCTGGCGGTGTTTCTCGACGGTCTTGATGCTGATGCAGAGTTCGGCGGCGATCTGTTTGTTGGCGCGGCCTTCCGCAATCAGCTGCAACACCTCGGCTTCGCGCGTCGTGAGATGATCGGTGCGCCGACGGGCGGGCTGGCCGCTCGCAAAGGCTTCACGACATTGATCCCGCAACCGTTTCGCAATGCTCGGACTGAAATAGGCATTCCCCCTGTGAACTTCGCGGATCGCCTTCAGCAGTTCATTCGCGGCGGTTTGTTTGATCAGGTAACCGGCAGCGCCGGCTTCCGTGAGCTGCTGGACATATTCGTCGTCACTGTAGGAGGAAAGCACCAGCACCTTCGTCGATGGCAGTGAGTGCGTGATCTGACGCGTGGCTTCGAGGCCGTTCAGCTGCGGCATCGCGATATCCATCACGACAACATCAGGCATCAGCTTTTTCACGTTCTGGACCGCTGCCCTCCCGTCCCCCGCTTCGCCGACGATTTCGATGTCGCCTTCCGCGATTAACAACGCCCGAAGCCCCTGTCGCACCACCGTGTGGTCGTCTGCCAGGAAAACCGTGATCTTTTGCATACCTTTTCGTTGGATAACTGGTTTTATAATTTCGGGAAACGTAACGCGAGATCGATTTTGCGCTACGGGCATTTTGAAGAATTTCACCCGGGAAAAACCCCATCAAAAATCCTCCAACCTTCGTTCAGCTTCGGCACGATGCGCCGTATTCTGACTTTGTTCCTGTTTGCGCTCGGAAGCCTGGTTTCCCTCGGAGAGTCCTGCATCAACGCCCCATATCACCTGCCACAGGTTGGCGATTCGGAACTTTGCATCCTTTCGCCGACAATCCTTGAAATCACGCAGATCACGACGAAGAACAGCCCGGCTGCTCAACCGAAGGAATGGAACCTGGTCTCAAACGGGAAGTTGCGATTGCCCGAAGCGAGAGAGTTTTCCGTGACGGCAAATGGTCGCGCGATCGAAGTGAAATCGACCGGCTTCAAACGCCGTGTTCTCTACGCGCCTTTGAAGCAACGCGATCTGCGGATCGGGAATCATCTTTATCTCGAACTCGCCAACCCGGTTCGAGACGGCGAAACCGTCGAGGTGAAAATCCCGGCCGCGAAATTCGGGTCAAAGTCCGCTCGCTTCACCGCCACAGCGGACCCGATGCGCTGGTCACCGGCAATTCACGTCAACCAGGTTGGTTACCTTCTGAACCAGCCGAAGACGGCGATGATCGGCTTTTATCTGGGAAACCTCGGTGAATTCGATCTGTCAAAAAACGCGGCCGGAACCAACAAAACCATTTCGTTCCAGCTGATCGAAATGGTTTCCAAAAAAACTGTGTTCAGCGGCGAACTTAAGTCACGGCCGGATCGTGGTTTTCCATTCTCTTCATATCAAAAGGTTCTCGAAGCCGACTTCACGGATTTCAACCGGCCGGGCGAATACCAACTGGCCGTTCCCGGTCTGGGAACTTCCTTTCCCTTTCGCATCGGCGATGAACCCGCTGCGAACTGGGCGCGCACTTATGCGCTCGGCATCTACCATCAGCGATGTGGCACCGACAACGCCCTGCCCTTCACACGTTTCACGCACGGTCCCTGTCATGTGGCGCCTGCCGAAGTTCCAACTCTGTCGAGAAAATTCGAAAACGTGAACTACGTGCTCGAACAGGAAACCGAGGACGCAAAAGAGAACCGCCGTCATTCCGCCAAACCGCTCAAGAACGTTTTGGCGAGCCTCTATCCTTTTGTGAATCGAGGACCGGTCGATGTTCGCGGCGGACACCACGACGCCGGTGACTACAGCAAATACACCGCGAACAGCGCCAGCTTCATTCACGCGCTGCTCTTTGCGGCGGACAATTTCCCGGGCGTTGTCGATCTCGACAATCTGGGCCTGCCCGAAAGCGGCGACGGCAGGAGCGACATCCTTCAGGAGGTGAAATGGGAGGCCGATTTTCTGGCAAAGATGCAGGATGCCGACGGTGGATTTTACTTCCTCGTTTATCCACGCGATCGCCGTTACGAGAACGACGTCACTCCCGATAAGGGCGATCCGCAGGTTGTCTTTCCAAAAACCACCGCCGCGTCCGCCGCCGCAACCGCTGCGCTCGCCCAATGCGCTTCGTCTCCGAAGTTCAAACAGCAGTTTCCCGAAGCCGCGGCGCTCTACCTCGAAAAGGCGAAACGCGGCTGGGCCTTTCTCGAAAAGGCCGTTGCGCAACACGGCAAAGACGGCGCGTACCAGAAGATCACGCATTACGGAAACGATTTCATGCACGACGACGAACTCGCGTGGGCTGCATGCGAACTGTATCTGGCCACGGGCGATCCGAAGATCGAAGCCGTGTTGCTCGACTGGCTGAATCCGAACGATCCCGCGACACGTAAATGGAGCTGGTGGCGGCTCTATGAAGCCTACGGCCATGCGATCCGCAGCTATGCGTTCGCCGAGCGCAGCGGTCGTTTGAAGGCGTCACAGCTCAACAAAAAGCTGTTCCAACAATGCGAGGACGAAATCATCATTGCGGCTGAAGAACAGCTCGATCGCGCCGAGAAAAGCGCCTACGGCACCAGCTTTCCAACGGAAACAAAGAGCACCCGCACCGCCGGCTGGTATTTCTCGAGCGACGCTGCGTTCGACCTGGCTGTTGCGAGCCAGCTGAATTTTCCGAGCCGCAACGATCCACGTCCGAAATTTCGCCGCGCGCTGCTCAGCAACATCAATTACGAGTTCGGCTGCAACCCGGTGAATGTCACCTTCCTCACCGGCACGGGATCCCGTCCGCCGCGCGAAATCGTGCATCAATATGCCCAGAACGATCGCCGCGTGCTGCCGCCGGCGGGCATTCCGCTGGGAAACATCCAGGACGGCTTTGGCTGGCTCGACTTTTACGAGAAGGAACTGGGCGAGTTGAGTTTTCCTGCGGACGACGACCACGTCGCGCCCTACCCGATTTACGATCGTTGGGGCGACAGCTTCAATCTCAAGACTGAGTTCGTCATTTCGAATCAGGCCCGCGCCCTCGCTTATCTCTCATGGCTCATGGCTGAGACGTCATTGAAAACGCAGGCGTGGAAAGCAGCGTCGGCCAAAATCACCCCCGTGCCATCGACATTGAATCCGAGGGAAACCGCTCGGTTTCAACTTCACGCGCCAGATTTGGATCTACTTTCGTCGAGAATCATTTGGGAATCGGGCGGCGAACCGAAGCGGGGTGCCGCGTTCGAATTCACTCCCACCCGAAGCGGCGGGTTCTGGATCGAAGCGGAGGCATTGCTTCCCGATGGCCGCCGCGTGGTTGCGGTCACCAATGTCGTCGCCCGATGAAAATTATTCCGACACGCTGAGAATCTGAATCGAACGTTGCGGCGAAAGAAACGAGCCGGTTAATTTGGCGCATGCCTGCCAGCGATTTGATTCGCAAACATAAAGCTCGAACATCCGCCATCCTGATTCTCTGGCTGTTGCTCATCCCCTTCGACCGGCTGCACGGAGAATTGATCACCACCCTTCAGCAGCTGACTCATTCGGTGGCGTCACGGAATCATCTGAAAGCCGATGTCGATCTGGAAGTGACCGTCTGTTCCGCCAGCAGCCGCGAGATCGGGGTCCTGATTGTTCGGGATGAAACCGGAGTCGAACTGCTGCAAGTGGGGCCTTTGGAAACAAATGTTCAACCAGGGGACCGTCTGCGCATTCAGTATCAATCGTGCCTGCTGCGAAAGCGTGACATCGGCGTGCAGCTTTCCGCGCCGCCTGTGATCAACAACGACGGACTGCATTCCATCACGGTAGCCACGCAGAAGGTTTCATTGCGGGCCGGCAAAATTCCCATTCGCGTCGAGTGGTTCAACTATTGGCGCACCTATTCGTTGAACGTGGCCATCACTCCCGCGGATGGCGTCCTGCAACCGATTCCGTCTTCCAATCTCTGGCACACCGAGATCGCCGGAGGCGAAACCAACATTCTGCCCGGACTGGTGGCCGAATCATTCGAAGGAACCTGGGAAGTGATGCCAGACTTCCATCTGCTCGTTCCCGTCAAGGTCGGCGTCGTCACAAACTTCAATTTAAGTTTCGCCTCACGGTCCGAACGGGTGGGCCTCCGATTCTCCGGTCTGCTCGATATTCCGGCGGACGGCACGTATCAGTTCGCGGTGTCATCGGACGACGGAGCGCTGTTGTTTCTGGGAGATGACAATGTCCCAGTAAGCCGGGCGGGAAAATCCACGGTGCCGGCGCCCGAACCGGGAAGACTTCTCGGCGGCAATTTCAACCACCTGAACGAACGGCTCTGGACCGTGGTGGAAGGCCGCGTCACTTCCATCTCACCTGTCGGCAAAGGATTCAGCTTCGACCTTGGAATCGATCGCCACACCATCACCGTGAGGCTCATCGATGCAGCGGGTTTGAAATCCTCGGATCTGATGAATTCGCGCATCCGCATCGTGGGAGTTGGCAGACCGGTGATGACTCTGAATCAGGTTCCCGTGCTTGGAAGGTTGGTGGCCGCAAATGCCGGCGACATCGTTTTCCTCGAACCGGCGGGCCAGGAAACGCCCGCGCTGCCGATCACCTCGGTCGCCAGAGTCCAAAGCCTGCCGATTGATCTTGCGCGGAAAGCATTGCCCGTGCGCATCCGCGGCACGGTGACCGACTCCACCAAAACCGGTCAGGAACACTGGATGTCGTTCCAGGACGACACTCGGGGCATTTTTGTCAGTCTGAGAGCGATTACAAATGCCACGCCGATGTTTGGCGAACTGTGGGAGCTTGAAGGCCGAAGCGCCGCGGGTGATTTCGCTCCGGTGGTGGTTGCTGAGAAAGTCACGCCGCTCGGCGAGGGATTGCTTCCCCAACCAATTCAACCGACCTGGCCCGAACTGCTGAACGGAAGTCTTGATGTCCAATGGGCTGAACTGAAGGGCGTCGTCACCGACGTTCACAGCAACACCATCAGTCTGCACCTGCCGGAAGGCAGGCTGGACGTTGAGCTGGAAGGCAGGTTCGAATCGGAACTGAAGCCATTCCTCAAAGACGTCGTAAAAATCCGCGGCGTGCTCTATGCCGTCTGGGATGCCGCGACGCGGGAAGTGCGCGTCGGACGCGTCATGATGCGCAACTCCACGGTGACGGTCGAAATATCGGCACCGCCAGATCCATTCGATGCCGTGCTTCGGACTCCGCGTGAGCTGCTGCTGTTCGATGCTCAGGCATCCGCGTTCCGATCCGTCAAGGTGCGCGGCCAGATTGTTTACGTCGATGCCTCGCAAATTTTTGTCGAAGCGGACGGAACAGGATTGCGCCTGCTCCCAACACAGGCGATCTCCTTCCAACTCGGCGACATCGTGGATGCGGTCGGGTATCCGGACATTGGCCGGTCGGAACTGTTGTTGCGCGAAGTGATTCTGAGGAAAATCGGCGAAGGACCATTGCCGGATCCAAAACGTCTCGAAGAAGCCGATCTCTTGCTGCCGAACCTCAATTCACGACGCGTCCGCGTCGAAGGAAAACTTCTCGGATGGCACGATGAACAAGGAGCGCTCGTGCTCGAAATGCAAACCGGCACCCGGCTTTACGTGGCGCGCGTCTCCAGGGCGGATTCCGATCCCGGAGCGTTGCGGGTCGGAAGCAAGCTGGCGTTGACCGGCGTCTATGTTGGACGCGGAAACGAAATCGGAAATGGAAAGGTCGATACCGAGTCATTCCAGCTGCTGCTCAATTCTCTCAGCGATCTCGTGATCCTGTCGCAACCCCCGTGGTGGACTCTGCCCAGGTTGCTGGCGCTCGTCGGCGTGCTGCTGGTGATCCTCATCTTCACGATCATCTGGAACACGCAGCTGAGACGACTTGTCGAACAACGGACGAGTCAGCTTCAGCGTGAAATTCGAGAACGCGAACGCGCCGAACGCGAACATGCGTTGGAGACGGAACGTTCCCGAATCGCAAGGGATCTCCACGACGACCTCGGTTCCAGCCTCACGGAAATCAGCGTCCTGGCCAGCACCGGACAGCTTCCCCACTCCAGCCCGTCAGCCCATCGGGATCTCTTCCAGGCGATCGGCCGCCGCGCGCGTGGGCTGATCTCCGCATTGGACGTGATCGTCTGGGCAGTAGATCCGGAGGACAACTCGCTACAATCCCTCGCCGACTACCTCACCGGCTACACGAACGATTTCTTTTCCCATACAGGGATCACGTGTCGTTTCGACGTACCTGTATCGTGCCCGAACATCCGCCTGGAAGGACGTGTCCGTCACGATGTCCTGATGGCGGTCAAGGAAACGCTGAACAACATCGTTCGGCATGCGAACGCGACGGAGGTTGAGTTCCGCCTGCGGGCAGATGAAACCCTGTTGGAAATCGACATCACGGACAACGGCCGGGGCATTGAAAATTCAGCTCCCGGCTCGGGACACGGTCTCAAAAACCTGTCCACCCGGCTTGCCAGCCTTGGTGGCAACTGCACGGTGGAGCGACATGCCGAAGGCGGAACCTTGGTGAAGATACGGCTTCCCTTGAACAGCCCGGCGAACTCTGCCGTTCCTTCAGAGGAATATCCGTGAGTCAACACCCGCGCTGCCACTGAATCGGAATCGCTCCGATTTCGCGGGATCAGTTGCCGGGCTCAGGTCCAAGTTCACCGTTGGCCCTGGGATCGCCGGTGGGCGGCGGCGCGTGATCGGTCGCGGCGGGTGGGCCGAGGATTTCGGTGAAGATCGGTTTCAACGCATCAGCCCAGATCTGATAGGCCTTCACATTCGGATGAAGCCTGTCACTCGACATGCCGGGAAACAGCTTTCCATCCGCATCCGCCAGCTTGTCATTCACGTTGATGTAACGAAGCTTTTTGCCATCCGCCATTGCAGCGAGGTTGGCGTTGATCTTATTGATCTCGGGAATGACGGCCATGTTGTCGTTCCGCGGGAAAAGTCCGGTAAGAATGATCACGGCATCCGGCACCTTTTCCTGGCATGTGCGGACGATGGCTTTGATTCCGCGCGTGATGTCCTCCACCTTTTCATCTCCGCCCGGCACCGTGCCAACGTTGTTGATGCCTGCGAGAATCACGAAGATTTTTGGCTGCACGCCCTCCAGTTCGCCGTTCTGAAGGCGCCAGAGAATGTTCTGGGTGCTGTCCGCGCCCCAGCCGAAATTGCCCGCGTTCCAGCCAAAGAAATTCGTCGTCCAGTTCTCCAACAAATGTCGGTAGGCGCGATCCTTTGTTCCCCATCGGCGTGTGATGGAATCGCCGATGAAATAAATGTCGATGCCGCCCTTCTTCGCTTTCTCAACCAGTTGCTGATGCGCCACCTGCGAATTTCGGTCGTTGCGCGGCATTGGTTTGTCTGCGACTGCCCTGTAGGGAGGCGCGGTCCTTGCGGGCGCCGCGGAGTTGGTCTGGGCCATGCCGGTGTTGCACGAGAGAAGTGCCGCAGCCGGGAGGCAAACAAGGTGAAGCAATCGTGTTTTGATCATATCGGTTCAGTCCTGTGCCGGTGTCACAAGGCGGAAAAATCGCCCCGTTTCCAACGGCGCATTGTTCGTGAATCCGGCGATCCGGTTCGTCGGATGCGCCGCGAAGTCAGCCAGCTTGAGCCATTGCGGATCTGAAAGGTTTTGTTTGTAGAGCAGACTGTAGGTGCGATTGGACACGGCTTTGAATTTCACACTGACCCCACCTGGAACGCCCGCAATCTCTTCAAACTGGAGAACGTCAGCCGCATCGTTGGGATGCGTGCCGGCCCAATACTCCTGGATGTTTGTCAGCCCGTCATGGTCTGGATCTTCATCGGCATCCGGAATGAACACATGGGTTCCGTTTTCCTGTTCCCATGCGTCCGGCATACCATCGCCATCCGAGTCGCTGGTCCCGACAGCATTGCCCGGAGTGGGCGCGGCGGCGACCCAGTGCGCGGGATCATTTCCAAACGCCGAGACAGGCGAACGTTGAAGAGACATGCCGCCACCATCGGCTGCGGGCGGCCATGGATCGCGGTCGTTGTAACGGACGGAATCCATCACCACGTATGGCACGGCGTCAACGTTGGGTTTGTCCGGAGCCAGCAGATCGATGGTTTCGCCGCTGTTTTGCAACTGCCCGGCATAGGGACCGAAGATCGCCACGTTTTCCGGCACGTCGTATTTCGCGCGGAAGTTCGCCTCGCTGGTTGATATGACCAGTATCGTCTCGTTCGGACCGATCACAGTGTTCGGCGGGAAAACGTAATCGATGCCGTTGAACTTCCATCGGTTCGTCGGAAATTCGGTGCTGAACAATGAGACGGGATTCGAAGTGATGTTGACCAGTTCGACGAACTCGTAACCGCCCGGCTCCGGGTTGTAATGAAGTTCGCTGATCACCACAGGACCGATCTGTGGACCTGCATTGGCCGAGCCGAGTGTTCGCGCCAGCTCCTGTGGGAAAAATTCGTCGCCGACACTGTTCACCACCCGGCCAAAGCTCACGCCATTGAACGACGGCCCGAATACCGCCGCATGACTGTAGCCGGTCAGAGTTCCATCCGCGCTCGCAGAGAAAAGATGCACGTCGTCACCCACAGAACTCAGGAGGAAACTCGTGGCCGAACCGGGCGATGCGTTGAAGTCATCGGCATCGAAAACAATGTATCCGCCGGCGGGAATGATGGTGTTGTTCGGTATCCGGAACTTCTTCGGCGTGTCCGGTTCGTCGGTCAAATACCAGCCGCCAATGTTCACATTCGTCGCCGTGGGATTGAACAGTTCGATGGAATCCTTCAGCGGCGGATCGGTGTGCGTCAGGACTTCATTGATCACAATCGGCGCAATGAACGGAGGGGGATCATCCGCCCCCGGTGAACCGCCCGGATTCGTGCTGGCGCGCCAGCGATTTCCCCGATCCGGCGCCTGCGAATACGGAAGCTTCGCCTGCACGAGCGAGAAGTCGGCGACATCCGGAGTCACCGGCCACTCGGGGCGATCGTCGTAGGTCACCGAAAAGACCACGGAGCCGGATGGATGCGAAAGCGTGAGTTGCTCGCCGGCATTATCGAGCTGTCCCGTGTAGGTGCCATGAACCGTCACACCCGGATATTTCACGGCAAACGATGCCGGATCTCTGGCCAGCACGAAGAACGCTCCCGGAGCCAGGATGGAGCCATTTGGAAACGTAAATGTGATTCCGCTGGTGAATGTCAGGCCGGAAAGATTCAGCGAATTGGTGCCCGTGTTTTTCAGTTCCAGAAACTCAAGGTTGTTGCCCGCGATCCCACCCAGCGCCGGCGGGTTATACATGATTTCCGTGAGCGCAAGGGAGCTGAAATCCTGCGGCGTAAAGAACATCGCTTCAACCAACGCACTCCAGTTTCCTGATGCGAAAACGCGGGCTTTCACCAATGTGGGGGCGTTGATCGAAATCGGCGCCGAATACGCCTGTGCTCCAGGGGCCAGGGCGCCGGTTCCATATTGCCGCGGATCGGTTCCATCGACAGTGAAGTAGATCACTCCCGTCGTGTTCGTGTGCGAAATCGTGAGTGTAAATCCGTCCGGAACATTGCCGCCATGCTGGCTGAATTGCGGCGCGCCGATCGTCGGATACAGGTCCGCCGCCTGCAAACGCGGGATCAACCGCTGATTCATCACGTTCGGATACCAGTTCGTATAAAGCTTCTGAAGTTCGACGAGCCAGTGTTCGTCGCGCGTGAGGGTAACCCCGGTTCCGAGGTCGCCATTGATCGTGAATTTGCGCGCATCGCCCCATCTTGCAGACTCCCCGACCATGGCACGATCGATCTCCGCCGCGAGCCTTTGCATCCGGGCGATGTTGTTCGACGCCGTGAGTGCGCCGCCATTGAACAGATGTTTCTGAACCCGATCGCCGTACATCCGGCGGAACTCCGGCCAGTTGCGCAGTTGCGAATAAATTCGCGACGGCATGTGATTGGCGCTCACATTCACGCGATCTTCCGTTCGCGAACGGTTCATCGCAATCTCCTGATCCCACGGCAGGAAAATCCACTTTGTACCGGGAAGACCCGTGACCGGATTGGCGCGGCGACGTGCGGCGAACCAGTTGTGCGGGTTGGAATCCTGCAACCAGTCGTTCGCCTCAACCAGTGCGTGCAGCAACATGTAATCGATCAGGTTATCCACGTCGATCTGCGCAAGGACCGCCTGGAAGGCGGATTCGCTGTTGATGCCGGCGTTCACAAATGCGATCAGATTGGTCCAATCCGCATCCGTGCCATCCTGCAGTTCGGCCTTGAAGCCGCCCGAAAAGTCGAGGCGATCCTTCACAATGTCCCAATCCTTCTTCAATCCGCCGAGATGGTTTGCAAAGAAGGCGGTGTCGAGTCGCTCGCTGGGATTGTAAATGCCCCAATAAAGTCCATTCACGTAGAGATGAACGTGACGGCTTCGCGAAGCGAGATGTCCCATGTCCCGCATCGCCTCGCGCACCCAGATGTCACGAAGATACGTGGCATGCTCGGGTCGATAGCGCAGCGGACTGTTTTCCGTGTATGGGGGCGTGACGCCGCTGAATGGATCGTAGCGAGTGGTCCATGTGTCGGCCCATGTGGCGCGCAGCACGATGCTGTCGAACTCGCTCACGCCACCGCCAAACCAGTTGTAAACGAGACTGCTTGGACCGTAGTCGCCCTTGAATTCCAGGCGGAACGAATGTTTCGGGGAACGTGCGTTGTCGCGACCGGCCTGGCCATGCATCTGAACCGCGCAATTGATCTGGAACCTCGTCACGTTGTTGCCGTCGAACAATTCAGCCGACGTGGGCACCTCGCGTTGCAACGTGGCGTCCGGGTAAATGCCGGCAGAGGAACTCCAGAACTGTTCATGCGACGACACCAGCGAAAGCGTCGGGATCGACCGCAGATCGTTTGAAATGGTCTGCCCGTAAATCGGATGGTTGACGATGCCCGGATCCATTTCGTAGTCCGCCGGGAAATTCCCCTGCCAGACCGTCGGGTAACCGGGTTGCACCGCCGACTGCTGAAGCACCTGGCTCAGGAAAATGTACGAATGCGTTTCCGGAATGCTCGGGATGTGTCCATCAAGATATGCAGCCGCCCGAAGTAATCGCGTTCCGGAAATCTGAATCGGTCCGGTGTACAGGAAGCCATTGGTCGGTGATGGCACGCTGCCGTTGGTCGTCCAGCAAATCGACGCCGATGGCGTGGCCGTCGAAATCGTCACCGCGAACGGCGTTGAATAAAAACCGCGTTCAACACTGCACTTCGTCTCGGCAACCAGCCCGAGATAACTCGCGCCATTCACGCTGCCTGGTGTGGGCGGCATGAAATAACGTTCCTCCGGAGTGCCGTCCCCAACCCCCTCCAGTTCCGCGTTGATCTGGAAATCCGAATCGAATGAGCTCGCATTCAATCCGTGGATTGCCAGGACATTCGCGCCGGTCTGAAGCAATCCGGAATTGGGAATCACAAGTTCCTCTTCGACGGCAGTACCATTGTTGATGGCAACTGCGGCGGAATTCCACTGCGGCGAACCGGGCGCGTTGCGCGATGCGACCACCTGTCCGTTCACATAGGCGACGAAACCATCATCGTAGCGGATGCGCAGCTTGACGCTGTGATACGAACCGGGATCAACAACATTGAAGGGAATGCGGATGTAAATTGAAGCGTTGTTGCTCAGCATCATTGCGCCGAGCACATTACCAGGCGCCTGGGGTACGAGACGTTCGACGCGCAGCGCGTTGAGATAAACGCCGGTAGTCACAGTGGCCGGGTTGCGTCGTCCGGACAACAGAATCGAGCCCGAACCACCTGCAACAGCATCGAACATAAATCGATATTGCGAGTTGTTCGACGGCGCATTGACGGAGTTGAAGGCGTAATTCGTGCGCACCTGGACGTTGTCGGCATACCAGTCCGACGCCTTGTTGCCACCGCCCTGTCCGTCAAAGGACCAGACTGTGAACCGATGCGGAAAATTGGCCGTCAGGCCGTTCAACCACAGGTTCAGACCGCCCGTGCCGGTATTGTCCAAAGAATACACAAAGTCGCGCAGCAACAACGACTCTGTGAATGCACCGCTGTTCAAAGGCCCGTCGCGAAGGCGATCGTCGTAGCCAAACGGTGGAGTATTGGAAAGCGTCACCGTGATTCCACCAAACACGCGAACGGTCGGCTGCGTTTGAACAGCTGTGTTTGAGACATTGGAATTGATGACGAACGATGAGAAACCGGCCTGAGTGTATCCCGCCGGAGCAAACGACCTGTCATTCACGTCGAATGCCAGCACCTGCTGCGCGGTGACTCCGACACTGTATTCAAGCGGTGCGGCGATTGCACTCCAGCTGGAGTCATCAAAGCCGCTCGTGGTCCAACTCGTTCCCAGAGCCCCATCCGCCGGCACCATCACACGCGCGACTGCGGCGGGTCCGATCAATGGTGTGGTGATCGTCGGCATCTCGATCCCGTAGGAAACGTTCTGTCGCTGGGGCGGAAAAGCAGGCGCGTAGGCATGAACGACCGTGCCTTCCGGATTCACGAGAGCGAGATACTCGCCGGCGTTGCTGAGCTGAAAGTTCGCATGAAGCGGTGCGCCGGCGGTGATGCGATTTTTCCCCGAGGCGAAGACGACCAGAAAATTGCCCGGCGCAAGATTTGTGGCCGGAAACGTCCACTTCGCCAAATTCCCGGCATCATCCGTCAGCCGCCAGCCGGCAAGATTCACAGTCTCCGGACCGCGATTGGAAATCTCCACCCAGGCCGGGCTCTGCAAATCCTCATCACGCAGTCCGCCACCGTTGCTTGCCAGAAACTCGCTGATCACGAGACCGGCGGTGCAGGTCGAAGCCGGGATCATCCCGGCGACGGCCAGTAGCAGCGGAAGAAAGCGGCTTGTTGTTGTGGTTGTTGTTCCGGCCGGCACGTTGCCCGCCGATGTTGCAGGACAACATCGTTTCATCACTCAGTTTCAGGTTGATTCAGGTGTGGAAGCGGAATCACACCGGGCGCCGCGTTCCACACCGTTGGGGTTTCGACGTCTCAACGGAAGATCCGTTGCGCGAAATGATAGAGACTGTTCCGCCAATGCGTCGCATCGTGACCATGTCCATCGACATGCCAGATGTGCGGAACTTCCTTCTCTTTCAGGTACCGATGCATGCGCTGGCTGATGTTGATGAGACCATCTTTGTTGCCGCAGGAAATGAAGAGCAGTTTGATCTTTTCCTTCGCAGCCGCCGGATCAGGAACCAGTTCAGATGGAGGGCGCGTGTTCGGCGCGGACGAGAAGCCGCCGATCCAGGCGAATTTGTCGAGGTGCGTCAGACCGAAATTCAACGTTTGTCCACCGCCCATGGAAAGACCGGCCAGTGCGCGATTCTCCCGATCTGTGTGGGCGCTGTAACGCGATTCGATGGCGGGGATGACATCGTCGAGAAGGTCCCTTTCGAACGCAGCGAAAGCTGGAGCGGTCCGGAAGACATCGCCCTCCGCACGATCATTCTTCTGCGCGCGACCGTTTGGCATCACGATGATCATCGGCACCGCTTTTCCGTCGGCGATCAGGTTGTCGAGAAGGACATTCGGTTTCGCAAAACGTTGCCATTCGGTTTCGTCGCCGCCAATGCCGTGCAGGAGATAAAGCACCGGATACTTTTTGTCCTTCGTGTAACCCGGCGGCGTATAGACCTGCATCTTCCGTGTGGTGCCGACCGTCTTCGATTCATACTCGATCATTTCCATCCGGCCATGCGGGATGTTGTCGCGCTTTTGAATGATGCTGGCGGACGGCTCTTCGAAAGCGGGTTTGTCGTCCTCGGCCAGGGCGATGTTCGGTCCGCGCGGAATACGCGGTTCGCGCGGGCCTGATGAATCGGGCACATCACCCTCCGCTGCTGAAAGAGCGAGTGTGCCTGCAGCTGCGATGGTTGGAAGGAGAAGAAGCAGTTTGATCATTTTCATAGAATTTCTTGCGCAGGTGTGGAAGAGCGCATCGGCCCCATGTCATCACTCAAACATCCAATAGTCGAGATTGAACAGCGATTTTTCGCCTCCGACAAATGTCAGGCAAAGATCCTGAACGCCTGCCAGGCCGGACACTTCCGTTTCAACCGTCTTCCAGCTTTGCCAGCCGCCAGTGTTAACAACCTTGCACGTGCCGACAAGCCGTCCTTCAGGTCCGCCGATCCGCAATTCGATCGTTCCACCCTGCTCTGCGCTGGCCACACGCGCTTTGAATTTCGTTGCTCCTTTTGAACCGAAATTGACTCCCACCACTTTCACCCAGTCGCCATTGTTGAGGTCGGCAAGGGTCATTCCACCTTCATTGCACGGTTCCGTTTCCACTCCGTGCTGAGAATTGAACGTTTCACCCTCGACACGCTGGAAGGGATTCAAATGGCCGATTTGCGCCACACCGTTCCTGGTGTAAGTGACCTTGCGAATTGAGCCGTCCTCGTTGTGATGCAGCTCTTCGATCGCCAGGTTGCGACGGAACCCGGTCGGAATTCCCGCCTGCCGCGCCACAATGCGGTTGTGATAAACGTGATACCATCGGCCCTTGAACTCAAACGTCGCGGCATGATGGTTGTTGTTGTTGATCGGCGGCTGATCCGAAACGATTCCTTTGTAGGTAAAATTCGTCGGGCTGTCTCCCATCATGTAGTCGAAACGCATTCCCGCCCGCGGCGTCGTGGAGTATGAAAAATAATATTTTCCGTCCCGCTTATAGACCCACGCCGCTTCGAAAAAGTTGGTGGCGTTCATCTTTATCACATCGCCATCCAGGCTGATCATGTCGCGGTTCAGTTTCACGGCGCGGACGTTGTCATCGCCATTGCCGCCGAAATAAAGGTAAGCCTGTCCATCATCATCGATGAACGCGCACGGATCGAAGAGCCACATGTTTTTCGCCGGCTGAACACCGGGAGTATTGTGGGTGATCAGCGGTTTTCCAATCGGATCCGTGAAGGGGCCGATCGGCGTTGGCGCCGTTGCGACGCCGATGTTGGCGCCGCCGTTTCCGAAATAGAGAAAGAACTTTCCATCGCGCTCGATGGCCCCGGGCGCCCACGTCTTCTGCGCCCAGGTCGTGGCTTCGCTTGCGCGGAATACCGAACCGTGATCAGTCCAGTTTTTCATGTCACTGCTCGAGACACAGATGATATTCGGGATGTTGTAGCTGCCTTCGACCGGGCTTTCGTCGTCATTCGAGCAGTAGATGTAAACCCGATCGCCCGTCACGAGTGATGTGGGATCAGCAAGATAACGATGAGAAGCAATGGGATAATCGGCGAGCGCACGATCAGCAGACAGGGAGAACAGAACGGCGGAGAAGACGAACGGGAACTTCGATTTCATCACGGAACAATCAACTGAGGATTCGAACATCGGGCAAAAATCGGGACGGAGTGCTGTTCCGTCCCGGATCACTGCTTTGGTAAAAGTGGGTGACGGCGAACCGTCACCCACCGATTCATAGAAGACAATCCGCTACAGCACGAGCGTTTGTCTCAGATCCATTCAAGGCGTGTTCGTGTAAACCATTCGGAAGAACACGTTGGTCCGGGTCGGATCGACCGTGAAGTTCACGTTGGTGATCGTCTCCGATCCGGGATATGGGAACCATTGGCTGCTGGCGGCGATTCCCACGCTGTTGGTCTGAAGCGTCCAACCGCGATTGGTCGGCCATGCGAGCGACAGAACGTTTCCTGATACAGAAACCTGCACCACAGGAGGATTCTTGTTGATCGATGGCGTCACGCTGGTCGCGGTGATGGAGCCGTCCACTTCCAGATTGTTCTGCCATGTGGCATCGCCGCCGGTGATTGTGAACGCGGCTGCTCCGGAGACCGGCTGGCTGAACAAGTAGAACTTGTCGCCAACAACCAGGTCAGGGCCAAGGTTCGCAACCGTCAGCGTTCCCCCGCCGGTCTTGAACACTCCGCCGTTCACAACAAACACGTCGTTGGACTGAGCCAGCGACCTGTTCACCTTCACGGCAACGTCGCCGTTGATCGAGAGGAAGTTGTTGAACGTCAGAGTTCCGATCGAGGTCGGAGAGGCACCTGCAGCGAGCTTGGTTCCGACTTCGGTTGTGACCGGTCCGGAGATCGTGCCTGTGCCGCCGAGGGTGCCACCATAGACGAGCACCTGGGATGCAGCGTGATTGTTGTTGATGAACAACGTTCCGTTGCTGACGGTGGTCTCACCAAAGTAAGTACCGTTTCCACCGAGGGTCAGGATTCCTGTGCCCATCTTCACCAGCGAGCCGCTGCCGCTGATCGTGCCGGGGATGGTTGTGTCCGAGGACTTGTTGACCACGAAGAAACCGTCATTGACCACTTCGCCGGTTCCGATTGAACCGCTCGTTCCACCGGTTCCGACGATCAATGTCATTCCGGGATCGATCGTTGTGGTTCCAGGATAGGAGATGTTGCCGGCCAGAGTCAGGACGCCGGGTCCCATATGGCGCAGCGCACCCTGATCCTGCACCGCGGAACCATCGGTCACAACGCTGATGACAGTGTTCGTGAACACATAGTCGTCAGGCCGGTTGAACACGAGGCGGCGGGGATTCTTGAACTGGGTGGCCGTATTGGTAAAGACGACCGGACCCACGATGGAGCCGACACCAGGAGTCACGCCATCGCCGAGCGAAATGCCACCGCCGGCGAGGAACGTGCCACCGCTGTAGGTGTTGTTGCCGGCAAAGATGATCCAGCCTTCGTTCTGGTTGTTGTTTTCCTTCAGGACGCGGCCAGTGCCGACAATGTTGTTCGTGAAACCGCGGGTTGCAGGAGCTTCCTGTCCAGTGAGGAACAGGGTTCCGTTGTTCGTGATGACCGAGCCGACAAACTGGCCCTGGTTTCCTTCGAACGGCTGGAACGTCGCACCCGGATCAATCAGAACCCAACCGGTGTAGGTGTTGGCGGCAGAAACTTTGACCAGTCCGGTGCTGCGGACCCAGATGTTGCCTGTTCCGCTGACCACGGAGAAGAACTGGTTGAGCGTGATGGGCGAGGTCGAGTTGAAGACGAGCAGGCCGTTGTTCACGATCCCGCTGTTGTCATGCAGACTGCCGGTGGCGCCACCGTCGCCGACCTGAACCGTTCCAGCGCTGATGGTGGTTCCGCCGGAGTAGGTGTTGTTGCCGGTGAGAACGAGCGTTCCGGGGCCGGCGTTTGTCACGGCTCCGCTACCGCTGATGGCTGAGCCAACGGTGACCGTGCCAGTGCGATTGAAGACGAGTCGCGCATTGTTGACGATGCTTCCGGTTCCAATCGTTCCGCTCGCGCCGCCCGCGCCCACCTGGAGCACGCCGTTCGCGATGGTGGTCAGGCCGCTGTAAGTGTTGGTGCCGGTGAGCACCCAGGTGCCAGATCCGTTCTTGGTCAGGGCCGTCGCGCCACCGTTGTCAACGATGTTCGCCGCGAGACTGTTGCTCGCTGCCGTTCCACTCAACGTGAGCGTGCGGGGACCGTTGCCGCTGTAGCCGAGAGATGTGGCGCTCAGATGAAGATTGCCCGCGCCCGAACCGTCCACGATACCGCCGGAAAGTCCAAGCGTGAAGGAACGGTCACTTGTCGCACCTCCGCCGGTGTATTGGAGTGTGCCGCCATTCAGCGACAGATTCGCAGCACTGCTGCTGGCTGAGCCGATGTCGCTGGCCACGCCGCCATTGTTCAACGAGCTGACGCTGAGCGTGCCGTTGTTGATGATCGTGGCGCCGGTGTAGGTGCTGCCGCCGCCATTCAGGACAACCGTGCCATTGCCGGTCTTGGTAACTGTCGCCGTTCCACCGATTCCGCTTCCGACGCTGGTGGCGAGGGTGTAGCTGGAGTTTCCGTTGTTGAACGTGACCGTCGCGGGAAGAACCGTTCCAGAAACTGTGACGTCGGTCGTTCCCGTCACCGTGTCGTCAAACACCGCGGAACCGCCGTTGGCGAACAGAACAGGCGACCCGTCCCGCTGCCAGTTGTTGGCCGTGGTGGTATCCCAGCTGCCATTGTTGTTTCCAGTCCAGCGATAAGCACTCTCGGTGACGTTCAGTCGAATGCTGTTGCCGTTGGTCGTCAGGTTTCCAATGAAACCGTTCAGGATGCCAAGGGTGACGGCCGGGGCCGAGCCGCTGGTCCAGGAAAGAAGCGGATAGCTGTTTCCGGGGGACATCGAACCGCTGTTCACATTGATTGTAACCGTACCCGCCGCGGTGATGGTTCCAGCCGCAAGCGGTGCAACAGTCGTGCTGCTGATCGATTCGAATTCAAGGATCGCACCCACCACAGTGCCCAGGGTCAACGTGGAGGGAGTGACCTGAGAACCGGTGGCGAAGACTGCAACCGCAGCATTGTCAGCCACGGAGATCGTTCCGTTGCCGGACTTGGTTCCCTGGAACACCAGCTTGCCTGCGCTGACAGTGGTTGCGCCGCTGTAAGTGCTCGGTCCGGCCAGCGTCAGGGTGCCCGCACCCAGTTTGGTGAGCGTGCCGCCAGAGCTGGTCAGTCCAGCTTCATCAACGAACGAAACGTTCTGTCCGGCCGTGTCGATCGTATATTTCTGTCCCGCATCCGTGCTGAAACGCGCGGAATAATCGTAGGTGTTATTAACGCTGTATTTCAGCGCGCCACCCGCGAACCGGATGGTTCCAAAGGCGCCGAGAGGACCGGAAACGCCCGGATTCTCCGCACCGCCAACAACCAGTTCACCACCGGCCAGCACAGTGTCACCAAAATAGGAACTCTGGCCCGAAAGTGTCAGCGTTCCATTGCTTACAACCAGAGATCCGCCGCCTGAGATAACGCCGGAAAGCGTTTCCGCGTCGCCAGCAGCATCAAAGACAAAGGTCCCGTTCAGCGAAATGGTCTGGTTGCCGAGACGCGGATGAGACCCCTTCAGGATCAGGGTTCCGCCATTGATGTTGACAGGACTGTCGATGCCGTTCGCCCCCAGAAAACCGGTGGGCGTCCAGATCAATCGGCCCGGACCGTCGAGCTGAATAAGCATCCCCGCGCCGTTGTCGTTGACCATGTAGCTGTTCGCAATCCAGTCGCCCTCGCCGCTGAAACCCAAGGTCCAGGCAGCACCGCCGCCGGCCGTGTAGCGGATCCAGGGATTGATCGTCGCCGGATTTGTAGAATTGTTGATCAGTGAATGGAATGCGGCGGTGGGGCGGCCAATCCATTCCAGCCGATTTGCAGCGCTCAAGCCACCGAACGAAAACGCCCCTGCGCCGGGTTCAATGGTGATATTGTAAATCGCAATCGGAGCGGAATTCGGCGACAGAGTCGTTTGAATGCTGACAGGACTGGTTTGGGTACCAGCCAGATAAAGGTGAATGCCAGATTGACCGAATCCGCTCTGCAACGTGTTCATGTTGTAGATCAGATTGAGCGGCCCTGGAACACTGCCGTCCCACATCGCCGTATCTTCGGTTGCGGTGTTCGGCAATGTGCCGCCCCAGTTTGTTGCGGCACCAATTTCCACACCGGTGCCATTGCCACCCGTCCACGTGTAAGTTGCTTGGCCGAATGCGGGCGGTATGGCGAGACAGCCAGCCGCCACAGTCATCCATTTTAGGATTCTGAGTTTTTTGTTCATGGGGTTTTTGGTTGGTTTTTCGTTCTGCTTGTGTTGATGGGAAAGTTTTCAATAACAGCAGCTCCTGCTGCGAAGACGCCAAACCGTTGCCTGCAAGCGAGATAAATGTTCATTGCTTGATTTATGGCCAGGACTGAGGGTCGATGGACGACTCTATGAGGGTTTAAAGCAGGGAACCATACGATGTACGTCGTATGTCATGTTTGGATTGTCAGGGGTCCCTCACAGCAAACACACAACAGACATATCGACGATCTGGGAAGGCTCGGTGGGAATCCTGCAGCACAAATTGGCTTTTGCGCCTGTTGAAAGCCCCTTTACCGTCGCTCGCTTCAACGGGGAAATTCTGAATCTGGAACGGCAGACCTGAAATATGTGCCTGCGATTCGGGCAGAAATAAACAAAATGCTTCGGCGGATTTCTCCACCGAAGCATTTCCAGTCCGAAAGCCGCGCCCCCGGAAGGGGTTACTGGACCTGGGCAGCCTTGATCACGGCATCGAACGCCGGTTTTGGCTGGTTGTTGGCGTCGAACAACAACGGACGTCCATCCGCACGCCACGACACTCCGTCATTCACGCCCCAGAACGTCACCATCTTCACATGCTCGCGATGTTTCACGAACAATTTGAAAAGATTGGCGTATTGGTCGGCCAGCTTGCGATTGGCGTCATCGACCAGCCCGCCCTGCGTGGTGGCGTTGTTCTCTGAAATATCCGCGCTGTTGCTGCGCTGACCGCCACGGGCGCCGTTCACGTCAAGTTCCGTGATGTGAATGGGCAATCCAAGTGAAGCCAGTTCGGTCAGCGTCCGCTCCATGCCCTCGTACGACGGTGACGTAACCGAAACGTGCGTCTGCGATCCGATCGCATGAATCGGCACGTTCTGCGCCTGCAACGACTTGACCAGGGCGATGCACTTCGCCCGCTTGGCCGGATTCTCGAGGCCATAATCGTTGTAGCGAAGGATCGCATCCGGATCGGCCTCATGGGCGTATTCAAATGCCTTGGCGATGAAATCGGGACCGATGATGTCCAGCCAGAGCGAGTTTCGCAGGATGTTCGTTCCCCCGTCGGAAAGCGCCTCGTTCACAACATCCCAGCACTTGATCTTGCCCTTGTAACGTCCGACCACCGTGTGAATGTGCTCCCGCATGCGGGCGAGCAATTCCTCCCGCGACGCGCGCGGACCGCCGAAACCGCGACGGCCGCCAAAACGAGGCTGCGAATCGGCAGCAACCGGCGGCGGATTGGTTCCCGCGAAAACCCATCCCGGCGTCTGCCCATGCCAGACCAGCGTGTGTCCGATGATGTACATGTTGTTTCGGACTCCGAATTCCACGAAAGCGTCCGCCGGTCCGAAGTCGTATCCATCCGGTCCTGCATTGGGATGGATCATCTCCCATTTCAAATCGTTTTCGGGTGCGATCTGATTGAACTGTTCCAACACCACCGCCGTGTCTGCCTTAACCTGTTCCAGCGTTCGGTTCACGTTGTTTGCCCGTGCATCGTTGCCGAGGGCAATCGGACGATTGATGGCCACGCCGACAAGGAAATGATCTTTGTAAGCGTCCTTGAGTTTAGGACGGTCTGCTGCCTGAGCGACCCCGATTAAACCAACAACGAACGCCGACAAGAGGCGGACGCGCATACCGCGATGCAAAAAAGTTTTCATAAAATATTTCTAACAATCTGCCGAGCGCCTTCCAGCGTGCCGCCAGTCATCACTCAATTCCTTTCAATTTTGTCGCTGATCCGGAAGTAATCGAAATCAGCGTAACCGCCCGATTCTTTCGTTGCGAAGTTGAACAGTCCGTACCGATAGCCCATAAAATGCGGAATCGTGTAGCTCATCCTCAGTTCGCTTCCGATAGCCGTCCAGGCTTTGCCGTCCAGGCTGTAGAAGAAGCGGGCCCGGTCAGTCCGATTCCGAAAATCGCAATCGGCTCTGAAATAAACCACGCGCTGATTCACCGGCACTCGCTCCACTTCCCTGGCCGTGCTGGAACGATCCTGCCGCGAAGCCGGCTGTGCCGTCATCATCACGATAAAATTCGTCCCGCCTTCAACCTTCACTCCAACCAAACCGTAATCGCGTTGCAACAAGGCGAGCCCGGCAAAATCGCCATCCTTCATTCCGCTGACATCCACTGCCGTGTTGGCGGAGCATTCCGGACCAATCGTCCGCTGCGTAAGCGTATTGCGCGCTGCAAGGAAATGCGGATCCGTGCGGCCGGTGGTCAATCGCAGGAAACCCGCGCGCTCAGTAAGCGACCAGTGCTTGTTGTCCGGATTGTGATTCCACTGCCAGGCCAGCGGGAGAGGACGATCACCGGCTTTCCGATCGAATTCATCCGACGACACAATTCCTGGAATCAAACTCTTGTTCGCCGGAAGATCGAGGGTCATGGGAACCTTCCCGTCGATGCCGAGCACCGGCCAGCCATCCTCCCATTTCACCGGCACGATAAACGGAATTCGCCCCACGGCACCGCAATCCTGAAACAGATATGCGAACCATTCGCCGTTCGGAGTATCGATGATGCTTCCCTGTGCGACACCCTTGTCCTGCAGCGCCACGCGGCCTTCCCACGGGCCGGTGAGCTTGTCGGCCCGATGGACAATCACCGTGCGCATGCCGCCCCGAGGCCAGGTGATGTTGAAGAGATAATATTTACCCTTCGCTTTGATGAGCTGCGAACCTTCAGCCGGAAGATTGATATTCATTGTGGCGACGGAATGAGCGTTCGTGATCACCACTTCGTTTACGCCGCCTTCCTTCAATCCCGACAAATCCTCCCTCAGCTCGACAAGCCGCAGATTGCCGCCGCCATAGATCATGTAAACGCGGTCGTCGTCATCGAAGAACAACGAATGATCGTGCAGCGCCGGGCGGAACGACTTCACTTCCCACGGCCCTTTCTCGATGTCTTTCGTCGTGTAAATGTAGGTCTTGCCGGTTGTCTGGGCGAAGGTGCTGACGTAATACGTTCCTTTGTGAAAACGAATGCTGCTGGCCCATGAACCGCGTCCGTATGTGTTCTTGCCGTCCGCCAGGTTCAGCTCGTCCACGTCGTCGAGAATGTCGTACGCGTAGTTCACCGTCTCCCAATTCACCAGGTCCTTTGATTTCATGATCGGCACGCCCGGGCTCATGTGCATCGTCGTGCTGCTCATGTAATAGGTGTCACCGACGCGAATCATCGCAACGTCCGGAACGTCCGCATGGATCACAGGATTCCGCGCGCTGCCCGTCGCAACCGATTCAGCTGCTGTGAGAGAAAGCGATGGGAGAATTAGAGCTGCGAGAATCAGACACAACTTGTTCATGCTGGAGATGGACGACGACATTTTGATTTCGATTACGCAAAAGCTGCCACGATTGACACAGCGCGCGAAATACGACGAGTGTCATACCCGAAGCAGATCAATGCGCAGTTTCCCGAAAAGGTGAATGGGCCGGGTTCAAAGCTTTCCCGTTGCAGACGGAATCGGCTGTTTGCTGTAGCGTGCGAAGTATTCGAGAATCTGGTCGCGCCACTTCGCGGCGTCTCCCACCTGAATCTCAAGACGCTCCGCGACTTCACGATGACGCCGCGCATCCACTCTGCCCGCAAGCGAGTGCCATGTTTTTTGAATGGCTGATGCACCCGCGGCACCGGACTGATATTTCGCGCACAATTCCTCCCAAAGCGTCCGCCCTGATTTCAAACGGTGATTCCATCCGCACCGATGGAACCAGAGCAAAAACTTTTCCGGACAGCGCGCGGGATCATCGAATTCATCGCAGACCGCAGGGAAATACTGCTCCACAGCCTTGTTTCCCCGGCGCGTGCGATTAAAGCCAATTCCCTCCTCCGACGCCTGATGATAATACGTCGCCGTCCAGTCTTCGCGCGGCGCGCGATTGTTCCACGGCATCGGTGCGTAATGATCGCCGCCAATGAGATGATGCAGCCCCAGCGGCATCGTGTAGTTCACGAAAATTTCGTGCGACGACATCATCATGTCCACGATCGTTCTCACCGCATCCGCTTCATTCGTGAACGTCATGCGCGTCCATTCCTCCGCTATGTCCCGGGCGGAAAGCTGCGGGTTCCACGCCAGCCGGCCCGATGCGTACCAGTTCGATTGCGAGAAATGATGTCCGCACCAGTTTGTGTCCAATCCGGGATTGACCACGGAAACCATCCCACTGATGCGCGGCTGTTCCGACAACACTTTCCCGACTGTTGAACCGGGGCCTTTCGAATGCGTGTCGGCATCGAGAAATTCCTCCCACATCGTGCCGAGATAAACCAGGTGCTTCGCCTGTCCGAGATATTCCTGTGTCGCCTGAATCTCCGCGATCACCGGCGTGTGTTTCATCGCGCCGAACAGCGGATGAAACGGTTCGCGCGGCTGGAAATCGATGGCGCCGTTCTTCACCTGCACCGCCACGTTCGGACGGAACTGTCCGTCCAGTTTCATGAACTCGATGTAAGCACGTTTGGCGCGATCGGGATCGACGTCCTCGTCATAAACGAACGCGCGCCACATCACATTGCCCTTGTGCGGCGCCAGTGCGTCCGCGAGCAGATTCGCACCTTCCGCGTGCGTGCGGCCGTAAGTCTTCGGGCCGGGCTGGCCCTCCGAATTCGCCTTCACGAGAAATCCGCCAAAGTCAGGAATCAGCGCGTAGATTTCATCCGCCTTGGCTTTCCACCAATCGATCACCCTGGCATTCAATGGATCGGCGGTTTCCAATCCACCGATTCGAACCGGCGCGGCAAAGTTCGCGCTTACATACATCCGCACACCGTAGGGCCGCCAGACCTCCGCCAGCGCCGCGACTTTCTGGAGATTGTCCGCCCGGAGAATCCGCGGATCGGCGTTGACGTTGTTGATCACCGAACCGTTCATCCCGATCGATGCGCACGCGCGGGCGTAATCGGCGTAGCGCGGACGGAGCGTTTGCGGCAGTTCGTCCCATTGCCAGAGCGAACGTCCTGCGTAGCCGCGTTCAATCGTGCTGTTCGGATTGTCCCAGTGATTCATCAACCGCAACTGAAGCGCCGGCCGTTCCTGGATGTTCAAATCCTCGATCGCCGCACCCGTCTGCATCAGCCGCAGAAAATGAAAGCTGCCGTAGAGCGCGCCAATGTCACTGTTGGCTGCAACCACGATCACGCTTTTCCCGCCAATCCGCGTCGTCCGAAGAATGAATCCTTCCTCCCCCACCCGCCGCAGTTCCTCACTCCAGTTCAACTCGCGAATCACATCGGAGTTTGAAGCAGTACCGACGATCAACGTTCCATCCGGAAGATCGGACCGACTTTCTGAAACAGACCGCCCCAGCATCAATCCGACACCGAGCTTCAATTCACCCCGAATGACGCCGGACGTCGGTGAAGCGCCCTCCACACGAATCTGCCGGACGAGCTGCCGGTAACGGTTCGCCACCGGCCCGGGCGGCGCATAGCGAAGCCAAAGTTTGTAGCCGTCCTCGCCGGACAACGACGTTGTTTGCGAAAGGCCTCGACCGCCGACAATACATCCGCCTGCACACAATCCCGCCGCGCCAACCAGACTGGTGGCGAGAAATTTTCTTCGCGAAACGTTCATGGCTGCCAGATTCGAAACTCTCCGCTGCAGTGCAGCAACGCCATCATGTAAAGCAATCCTTCGTAGTAACGTTCAAGGCCGTCGGGCGTTGGAGTGTTCCACAATTCCTCGACAAAACGCTTCGCGCGCGGATGGGTCGATGACAGGCTGGCGACGGCGTTGATCGCGACGAGTCCCTCAGCGTGCCGTTCCTCAAGCATTTTTCCATCAAGCGTGAACACGCAGCCGTAGTTCGTTCCCTGCGACTCGAAGAACGCCTGCAGCCGGTCGCTCAACTCCTGCTGGCGCGCATCCTTGCGCCACCACGACCAGTCCACGGCCCAGTTGCCCGCGGTGCGAAAGGCGTCGTAGCTGAAATTCGTGCTGTAGGCGCCGTGCGACGGTACCAACGACGCATCGAAGTTCGCGTAACACGGATTCAATCCCGTGACCGGATGCGTGACCTTCACAAAATAATCGCGGCTCACGCGGGCGGCTTCCTTCCAGAATTCTGCGTCTTCCTTTGGACCCCAAAGTGACCAGAGTTCGTAGAACGCGGGAAGATGATAGGACGGGTCGGAAAAGCGTGAGCGTTCATCGCTCGGCGTGAAGAGCACCATCTTCTGTTCGCGGTCGAACAGCGGGCCGCCCTTGACCGTCCGCTCTCTTCCGCGCCACGAGAACTTCCCTTCGATCACCGGCCGGTTCAGCATGCGCGACAGCAGTTCATCCGCCTCCTTTTTGTAGTTGTAAATACCCGAACCGCTGCCCCATCGATGCGCGGCAAAATAGAGTGCCATCACGTAGTATTCCTCGCCGTCGGGCGCCACGAACTGGCTCATGCGAACGCCATTCGTGCGGGCCTGCCAGGCGAAGAAGCCGTAGGACGGATGATTGGTTTCGGTCACATACAGATAGGTCTTGGACCAGTTCCAGATCGCGTCGAACTCCGCCTTCTTGTCCAGTTGCACGGCAATGATCATTCCGTAGGACAAACCCTCCGAGCGCACGTCCTTGTGCTTGATGTCTGTCACGAATGCGAGCGGACCGTTCTCGTTCGTGCCGGCTTCGTAATAAATGGTCTGCGTGGCAAGATCGCCGTGGAACAACTGCTGAAACGAGGAATCGATCTTTTTCCGAATTTCCTCGGGCGATTTGCCAATCTCGTCAAAGAGGTTGCGATATTTCCCCGTGGCAAAAGCGCCTTGGCCATCGGGCGTTTGAGAAGGTTCAGCACTCCGGGCCGTCAAAACTGAAGCACTGACGAGCGCGGCAGCCATCCATCCAGCGACATGATTTTTCATATTGGGTTTTGAACCGACATCAACTGATCGAAATGTCCCGTTCCAAACGGTCCGGCTATTTGGTCAGCCGATAAAACATCGCCTCACCGGAACTCTGAACGGGAACCGTGACTTGCCATTGGCCATTCACAAGCTGCGGCACAGGCGACGCGACATTCATCCACGCGCCCTGGGTCAGATTGGTCCGCGACTGCAGCCGGAAGCTGGTGGCTTCGAGCGGCCATGACAAGGTGATACTGGATGCTCCGGGTGTGAATGCGATCAGCGGACTATCATCGCTGAACACACGACCCGGCCCCATGGCGTAGGACGCAGCGATTTCGTTGCGGCTCAACGCGACACTGTAAATGCGAAACTCATTAAACGCGCCGTTCAGGTAGGGATCGCTGTATTGCGAACGGCCAAGATAATTGTTCGGTGTAGCCCCCATGTTCCACGGCCGCAGCGTGATTGATGTGTTCGTCGCAACCGGATTTCCGTTCAAATAAAGAACTCCGATGTTTCCATTCAGGGTGACGGCAACATGATGCCATACGCCGGGTGTCAACGCGGACGGCGCATTGATGCGTTGTTCGCCGCCGGCGCCATTGATTGTCATCGCGAATCGCAATGTTCCGCCCGTGCCACTCAGCGGCGTCAGGAACATGTTGACCGTGGAGCCGGTTCCAAAATCGAAGATTCGTGACCATGCCGAAATCGCATTCAACCGAACCCAGGTTTCAATCGTGAAATTCGTCAGCGCACTGACAATTCCCGCCGGCAATGCGGCATGTTGCTGCGAGCCTGAACCGAGCGACAACAACCCGCCCGAAAGCGTTCCGCCATTGAAAACTGTTCCATCCCACACCGGGCCTCCAATGAGATCGGCAAACGTTGTTCCACCTGTTTCATCAAAGCTGTAGCGATGCACCAGCGCAGGCAGTGGCGCCGTTGTGAACGACCAGACTTCCCCGATGTTTGTGTTCGCGCCGGCGACCGAATCGACGCGCCAGAAATAAGTAATGCCACCGGCCAGCACCGGATTAAACGAGTTGCTGGACATCACACCGCGAAATTCCTGCGAAGCCGTTGTCGCGAGCGCCACCGCATTCGAACTGGTTCCAACGAACAGCAGATGCGTGAGTGCATTGCTTCCCGACGTCCAGCTCAACGTCGAGTTGAACGCCACCCCCGTTTCACCATTGGCGGGCAACGGATTCTCCGCCTGTCCAACCGCAATCAACTTGTCGAGCACGACCGTCGTCAGCGATTCAGCAGGCAGAATCAGTTGCGTGTCAGCAGAGCCTATGTGCTTGAAGTGATTCGTGCCGGCAGTCTGATAAACGCTGGAAAGACCGAACCCGAATGAGGAGAAATTCAAATCCATCGCGACCGAATCCGTCTTGCGATTGATGATCACACCCACGACGCGGAGATTGTCGGGCGTCATGTAAGCCGAAAATTTCACATTGGCATCCGTGCTCGTCGTCGCAATCCGCCGGCTGCCCGCCGGGACGAAATACGAGAAATGCTTCATCGCCCAGTAACTCGGCGAGAGCCAGTAACCGCGCGATTGCGTCGGCGACCCGGCAGGCGCATTGGTCCAGGTCGATTGATCCCATGGAAATTCAATTTGAACGAGGCCACCGTCCGGCCCCGGCCAGATCAGGCTCCAGTGGTTGTAGCCGCTCGCATTTCCTTCAACCAGCACGTTGTGAATGAGCGTTGCCGATTCCACCATGTTCGAGACGCCGAACTCCGTCATGAACCGCGGCTTGGTGGGAAACAGATTGGTCGTGGCACGCAACGAATTGATGTAGCCGTTCGCGCTGCCGTCGGAACTGCCGTGATAAAGATGATAGGCAACGCCGTAGAAGTGGTTTGGATTCAACGTCGGCGCGTAGTTCTGAATCACGTTGTAGCCAATGCCGACCGGTTCGGGCGCGAGAAATTTCGGCGGTGACGAAAGATTGGTCACCCATTGATATGTCGCGTCGAGGGCCTTGGAATAGCTCGCGTAATTGGTGCCGTTCACCACGCCTTCGGTCGGACGGAAGATGCACGAATCGTAACTGGCCTCCCAGTCCGGCTCGTTCTGGATGCTGATCCATGTGGGCGAAATACCGTTCGAACGATAGGCACGGAGCGAATCGTACCAGTATTTCCCAAATTCGTTGTAGGCAAAGCCGCCATTGGTGAAGATCAGCGTTCCACCATTGCCGACCTGACCGTTGCTCTTCAAAAACGCCGGCGGCGCCCAGGAACTCATCAGAATCGGCACCTGCCGCCCAAGCAGCTGATTCGCCGTCGCCACAATCTCGGTGGTCGGCGGATCGAAGTTCAGCGTGTTCTGATAGCGATACCAGTTTCCAAGGCGCAGCATCGAGATGTTCAATCCCGAGAACGCATTGGAAATAATTTCCTGCTTGTAGGGATGCGCAGTGATCCAGCCGTTGTAGAACGCAATCGCACCACCCAGTCCTTCAATGGTCTGAAAGAACCGGGTCGCATCAATGGAAACTGACGACGACGGCAACGTGCCGGGACCGCCGCTGTTGAGATCAGCAACCGTGAAGATGTAATCACTTCGTCCGAAAACAAATTTGTCGAAGTCCAGACCATCCTCGCGTGCGCCAATCTGAAACGTCTGCGTCAAGGCGCCGGCGGAGACATTGAAACCAGACTGGCCGCTGAACAGGGAAAGATTGATCCATTTCCAAACGTTGTTCCCCAGGGACCCGCCGCCCGTGACAACGTCGGAGTTGTTGTTGAATCCGGCGCTTCCCAATCCGTTCACCGTGATCCAGTGCCCATCGACATTCGGCGCTTTCGCTCCGAAACCGTTACCGTAGAAAAGGCTGTCGTCGTTGAACGTGTCCGACCCTACACGAACTCGCGCGTAGAGATGATAATTTCCCGGTGCAGGAAACGTGACCGTGTAGGTGGCGACGCGACTGGAGTTGCCGGGGTTGCCGTTGTTGATTCGATCGGTCGAAATGGAAATGAACTGAACACCGCTGCTGGTGCCATTGGTAAAATTGGCGCCAAGCGCACCGGACTCCGCCTCAAACGTCACGGAGGATACATTGCCGAGCCCCGATTGCGTCGATGCACTGAGAACAAGAAGAACCATCACGACCCACAGAAAACCTCGCCCGAAAAACGAACGATCGGCAGAAAAATGTCGGTAGGAATATTGATTCATGTGGCTGCCGGTCAGTTGAGTGCGCACAAAAGGTAGCGAGGATACAATCGATCGCCATACGACAATCGTCAGAGGGGAAGCCACAGTTTTGAAAGCCACAGCCACAGATGGAACATAGATTAAGCACAGATGTTCTGAAATGACGGTTGGAACGATCGAATGAGCCTCCTCCTTTTGCTGAAGTTCATCGCTTCCTTTCCAATCTGCGTTCCTCTGCGTCATCTGCGGATTCAAATCGTGTTTCATCTGTATTCCATCTCCGGCTTCAAACAATTCCACAAACAGCGCGGCTTGTGCCGGCGAGGAACCGCCTGCTATCGTTCGCGCCATGAATGGAGAAACCAATCTAACCTTCATCAAGGAAGATCCGTGGCGCATTTTCCGGATCATGGCCGAGTTCGTCGATTCTTTCGAAACCCTCTCCCAGGTCGGTCCCGGCGTGACTGTCTTCGGTTCCGCGCGAATGCTGTCCACCAACCCGTACTACCAGGCAACCGTCGAACTCACCAAGGCGCTTGCCGCAAACAACCTCGCCGTCATTACCGGCGGCGGCCCCGGCATCATGGAGGCAGCCAACCGCGGCGCCGCACTCGCCAAGGGCAGATCAGTCGGCCTGAACATCCAGTTGCCGCACGAACAAAAGGGCAACCGGTTCGCCAACATCCCGATCAACTTCCACTACTTCTTCGCCCGCAAGGTCTGCTTCGTGAAATACAGCATCGCCTTCATCTACATGCCGGGCGGATTCGGAACGCTCGATGAATTCTTCGAAGTGATGACGCTGATCCAGACGCGCAAAATTCCGGAATTCCCCGTGATCCTGTTCGGCAAGGAATACTGGAGAGGCCTGATCCGATGGATGAAGGATCAATTGCAGGAAACCAAATTCATCAGCCCCGACGACCTCGATCTCTTCACACTCACCGACGATCCGCAGGAAGCCGTGGACATCATTCTGGAATACAAGCGCCGCGTCGGTCCGCCGGAAGTTATGCCGAAGGCATTCGCCTGATTCCTCCCACTTCGTTGCATCAGAGTTCCTCCCAAATGGAATTTTGCGCTTTGAACCTGAACCAGGTTCATGGGGAGGACTTGTTTGGCCGAACGATTTTCAGGCGGAGCGGCAGCTCCGCCCTACCAGCAATAGGTAGGGCAAGCTGCCGCTTTGCCCCATTTTCCGCACCGACTGGTGCGTTCCGTTCGTCAACGACATCGCAAATCTCCCTCGCCTCGCAAGCGAAGCGCGGGGAGAGATTTCTCCCAAATGGAATTTTGCGCTTTGAACCCCTGAACCAGGTTCATGGGGAGGGACTTGCTTGGCCGAACGATTTTCAGGCGGAGCGGCAGCTCCGCCCTACC